>NODE-551-length-13261-cov-4.84552_pt1 | contig 13261 bp, 12 predicted proteins | sample MGYA00139097_ERZ477577 | MGnify/ENA metagenome assembly ERZ477577 | reverse complement strand
ACCGTTCCTAATGGCGCTCAAGAAGACGGTGTGCCCAACACTTCCGCCAAACACAAAGAAGCGGCAGTTGCATCGTTGGCTGAACTGAGGAAGGCGTTGGATAGATTGGATTATTTAACTGTCAAGATTGCGGACAAGAATAACGATGATGAGGATGAGGAGGATATCAATAATAATAGCAAGAGCAAAGCGGCTGTTAAAGCCCAGCCGGCGGCTGGGGTAACGACGACAGCGGTGCGCGGTTTGGGAGAGGACACATTTGCTGAAGATGAAGATGACAATGTTGATACAGCAAAGAAGGAGGTGGATGCAGAGGAAATTAATATCGCTGAGGATTCAAAAAGTAGTGATGATGAGGCGATGACAACATCGACCACGGAAAATAACGACACCAAAAATGAGGACTCTACTACGCAGCAACCAGTGAAACAAGAGCAACAAAACAGCCACACCTTTGTAGAACGATCGCCATCCGCTGCGGCGGCAGACATACGAGCGAATGCCAATGCCAGTTTCCTCGCCGTCGAAAAAGCGGATGAGTTGGAAATGATTGAGTTGTTGCGAAGGATAGCTGAATTGGTGGTGTTGTCAGAACGAAGGGCTGGTCAACTGCTTTCGTCATTGAGCACAAGTAGAAGGAGAGGGAAGTCGGGGGAGAGTGCTGGAGAACCATCATCTCCGTCCTCTGATAATGAAAAGAAGAACGAGGGGGGGGAGGAGGAAAACAGTGAAGACTTGGCTATGCCCTACCTGGCGCTGTTTGAGCTGTTCTGCGAGAGGAATTCGTTGGCGAATATTGTCAACATTGTAACGGGGGCGGCATTTGAAAGGAAAGAACAACAGCAAAAACAGTCCTCTACTATTATTACTGAATCAGCTGACAGTGGAGGCAATAATAATACCGAGCCGACCACCATCCACCCAAAGCGACAGCAACGGAGGCAAATTACGTTCCTCCCGCCACTCTCCATAGCAACCCAAGCAGTCCAATCGATATCTATTCTTATCCAAAACGTCTCCCGAGCAACCTCCCTGTACTTTCTACTATCCAACAATCGCGTCAACGATTTGATCAAATTGCCTCTACACTTATACAAACGTGCAGAGTTGAACGAATTACATTGCAGGTATAATGAAAAATACTCAAAACAAAGGAGAGGGAAGTCGCCACCGCCAATGCCTAATTTGTTGAATTATCAAAGTTCAGATATGGGAGAATTGACTACGCACTTTGTTAGCTTTTTGAAGAGTCTGGCCATGAGGGTGAATGCCGAGACTTTGCAGTTCTTTCTATCTTTTCCGTTGAACGAGGTTGGCAGCGGTAGCAATCATGATGATACCATTCCCGAGGATGCAGCAAAGGTGGACGAACAACTGTCATACCTAGAAAGACGCAAGGTCGTGGAATTTCCATTGTACGCACGTGCACTCGAATTTTGTTCCGATCCGGAACAGCAAGATTCGTTCGTCAGAGTTACGGCCATGAATGTTTGCATGAATATAATTAGATTGGTTACCATCCACGGAAGTGGGAGTGGTGATGAGGAAGATGAAGATGAGATGGAGGATGACAATGATAGTGATGTTGATAAAGAAGGGGGTAGCAAAAAAGAGGTCGATGATGATAATGATTGTAGTTTGGAAAACGGGGAGGGGGAGGAGGACAAGGACAGTGTTGATGATGACAGCGATGGTGCCGAAAAGTTGGAGAAGGACGATGGTCAAATGAATGGCAATGTTGGGGAAGTCGAGCAGAAGGAACAAAAACAACGGCGACATCTACCCACCGAAACACCATCTGGACTTCTTCACGAGGCTCCCACGTTGCCATTACAAGATCGAATTGCCATTGCACAATATGCATGCCATCCAAAGCGAGTTGCGGATTTGGTCTCGCCGTTATGTGCCAGATTGACGAGTCAATTTGGACAGGTCGAGGGTACAGTTCGTTCGTTGGAGGAAATTGGCAGTGCAGAAACGACAACAACAATAGGTACTACTAATAATCCAACAACGGCAGAGTCTACTGCCAAATCATCACCAAGGAAGAAAGGGTCCGACGAAGTAAAGAAACCACCACATCAGCTTCCTCAGAATAATGAAGGGGAGAAGAGACAACAACGCTTGCGTTTGCATTCCACAATCCGAGATCTGATAGCGAACGTACAAGACGAACTTCTTCTGCTGGACGACCTACTAAGAGTTGGTCTGATATCATTAAACGAACAGGCTATAGAGATGATGTTGGCGACATTCGTTTATCCGATGGTATTGCAGCCATTGCTGCTGCCGTTGCATCGGTTTAGTAGTGGTAGTTCGCCATCGAAGAAGACGGAGAGAAGCGAGAAAAAGGAAAAGGCCAGCGAGGACGTCGAGGAGGAAACATCGCACCAGCAGGAGAATGAGGAGGAAGAGAAGACGTCGCAAAGCGAGAGAAGTAGGAGACCACTGATTACACCGCAGTCGCCTGTGCCCTTTTCGTCAAAATCATCGACGAATAATGACGATACTGATGGTGATGCTTCTTCCGAGAATGATGATGATGATACTGCCAACAACAACAAATCGAAGTCATCCTACCCCTGCGACAATATGGACCTTGCCCCCTCAAAGACTGCTTATCTCGGCCTTTCGATAATATTCCACACGATAACCAATTCGACATTTCGTCATTTATTGCTGACGGCGTTATTGCACCCGTTAAGCCCGGAGGCGACCGGGGGGAGGGTAATTACCGCCTTGCCTAGGATCACGGTGCCAAAAGAAATGAAGGGCAATAGCGAGGAGGAAGGAGGTGGTGTTTGTAGCAGTGATGATTTTCAGTTGGAGATACGGATGGATGATTATATCAAGAGGGGTGATGATATTAATGTTTATACCTTTGGGACGGAGGAGGAGTGGGGCAACGATGATACCTTCTCTGGAGATGTTTCAGACGCATGCGTCTTCATTTTGGCGCCGGCATTGGTCGACATGCTCCAATATCGCAATGCAGAGGAGAACCAAACAATCACAACGCGTCCGAATCCATATCGTAATGTCCTTTTTGCGTCCGCGTCGGGATCGGACGAAATGGTGGCACTTCAACAATTGGCGACGGCGGCATTGCACTTGGCCGTCTCCTCTGTGACAACTTCAATAATACGAAGAATCGTGCTCCCCCCATCAAGCGCAAGTAGTTCTAAATTGCAACTATCAAAGCTCAATACACCACCACCAAACGAGGACATCGTCAAGGAAATGTTGACCTGTCTCTGTCGCAGTTTAATAAACAAATGCATCACGTACGACGGATGGTGGAAAATTGAATTCAGCACCGTCGCTGCCAAAACACTGATGGATATCGTATCGGATAATTACGACTACCTACGCCTTGTATCGCTGATGGTAGGGGATATATATTCCGAGGCTGCAGAGTTTTTGATCGCCCTTCCATCGCATTTGGATAACCCAAGCATGATAATACCACGTCCCATTGAGGCGACAGCAAAATCTTCGCCCAGCAGAAAGAGGTCTTCAAATTTATCATCATCAGATCACAACAAGTCACACGTCGAAACGTGGCTACTCGACAGATTCTTTTTCGACCAGGCAGATAAATCATCCATTAGCGCCGTTGAGAATATTTGTTATCTCAAGGAACAAGGTCCTAATGACTCGAAGGAACAATACCGTTACGGCCTTGAGGTACTGTCGTCCGTTTCCTCGATTGATGGGACTGTTCTCGACCTAATCCGTTGCGAAGATGGGGGTAGTAGTAAGCAGCGCATTGTGGCCATTGACGACGAAATGGTCGCTGTTGCAGAGGAGGAGGGAGCAGCGAAGTTGTTATCACCCTTCCAATGCGCGCAGTCGTGGGCGTTGGCGTGTCTCTACCTCGATGCATTCCACGTAAAACTCGTGAAATTGTGCGCTGCAATGGAGGATGAGATGGGTGAGAGTGGAGTGGTGGAGCCATCAGATATGGTTTCTGCTAAGTTGAGAAGGATATTATCTTATGTTTCCTCCTCGAACAACATGAACGATGATGACGAAGACGTGGGATTCTCATTGGCGCATATCTCTTCAAAGTTTGCAATAGCTTTGCTGGACGAGGGCGAATCTTCTTCTTCGTCCGAAACAAAGAACAGGATGTCGGGTAGCAGCGGAGCAGCACAACCAGTGCATGGTTCCGCCGTTGGACTCGTTGGCAAATCAGCCTTCCCCTGTGTCTGCGAGGTATCTTCTGTCCACGCGTCATTATTCACAGGACGGACCTGCATTTCCAACGAGGGTGTACAATGGCAAAGTCTCTACCTAGTTGTATCTGGTAAATGGGCAATTCTCGCGGAACCCGGTCATGGCGGATCAGGCGGTGAGGGAAGGGTAATAACATCGTGTCGATTGGCATGTTTGGCGGTTAGGAAGGATCATGCAAGTGCGGCCGTGAATAATAAGACGCCCGCGAGGCGATTGCTGTTGGCACATGCAAGTCTCGATCCGCGTCCTCCACCGCTGTTCGTCGTGGACAAGGCGTTGTCGTCGCACAGTAGCAGCGGTGGAGGAGGTCCCAACCTCGGACGGAACGGGCTGAGGCTGACTCGCAGTCGTCTGGATCTGTGGTTTGAAGATGCCAATGCGGCCGGACACGCATGTAAGATATTAAGTGCCAAAATCGCCAAGGCTAGGTCTAGAAGGGGGATAAAACTGAAGGAGGCGCTTAAGTCAGCACAAGCAAAGCTCGTTTGAGCTCGTCAATGGTTCCAAAGTGGCGTAAATTACTACATTATTTTGAGAAGAGAACTTCTTCTTCGTGGATGGGTAGAAAGATGATTTTGAGAAGGCTCTACATAAATAAGCCACTGTAAGTACAATAGCTTGTGTTGTACAACATACGTAGTGACTGAGTCTGTAACTCATTCAGTCTAGTATACTGCAGAAGCCATTGCTGTGCACTGCTTCTCTCTTCAAAGCAAAATAGCTGTTCTTTTGCCTTGTTCTTTTAAGTTGGTAGAAAGTGAGGAGATAGCTCGTTCCTCATCACTTCATGTCATCTGGCTCGCCACTCACACCAAGAGGAAGCCTTTGCCGCATAACTCCATGTTTGCCTCGGATCACTGTCTTGCCTCTTACAAACCACGGTCTAAATCTTTTGGTTTGAGTTATTCCCACGCCTGTATTGATGTTCTGATGGCCCCAACACTCGTCATCAACATCAAAAATATCAGACAAGCGAGAACTGATATCAGGATCTTCAAGGTTGATTTCGACAAGGGTCTGAGATGGATTCTTTGCCACAATGTCTCGTACCATCTGAACATGAGTGCAAAACCACTGCTCAAACTCCTCCTGGTTCTTTCCTTTGCCTGATGGAAATCCTTTAATGTCGGCCTTACGAAGTCCATCACTCATGTGCTGACCAAATTGATTACCGGGCGGCCAGTGGGTAAGAGAATAATACCACTTTTGCATCGTACGAAAGGTGAGGAAAAATGTTGCATTGGGAACGCCACTGATGAGCTCCTCGAGATATTCCATTTGCGGAAAGTGTCCCCACGATCCATCATCAATTTGTGAATAGACATCTGCCTTTCCGCATTTGGCAAATGGAGGTAACCCTTCCTTGACAGATTCTTCTATGCAATCGGAACATTTGGCATCCTTATCACAACGATAATGCATTGCTCTGTAGCCGGCACAGGCGAAGAATGAATGGATGGAAGTGCTTGCCATCTTGGGAAAACCAAGATTGATAAATGGAGGCTTCAGCTTTCCGTATTGTGATATAGGCACTGTGTCATTTCTCGCCCTGAAGCATGATGCCTCGTCGTTTGCTAAAGTTGTCGCATTTTTTACCACTTCTTCTGCTACTCGACTGTTTATGCTTCTGTGGAAATGAAATTTGTCGCGATATGATGCATCTAATGTAATGGTTTTCTTGTAGAATAAATAGTTGTGGAAAAGAATGTTGATAACCGCCGCTAGCAAGGATACCAGGGCGAAAATCTTGACAATGTCGGCTCCACTACTCTGCCACACTCTCGCCCCTCCCAGCCGCTTATTGTTGATGGACGAAGGCATGATGTTGGAACCACGTCACATTCGCCTCTCCCATCCTACCATCATCCGTCGAGCAAACCACCCACTAATTTGAGAGCTCCTCCCCCTCTCGCCCCTCCTCTCTTTACTACACCTGACCACGGCCCTCGCCATCAGCGGCGGCGCAACATCTTATCGGCCTTCTACCTTATCTCCTGCGTGCTGTCGTCCACAATACACACTCTCCTCTCGCTGTCCCCTCTCATGAACTGAAAGGAAATTTGTTGGGTTAATTTTTGCTTCCCGCCACATGAAAATTTGCAAAGCAGCAACAAGATCCATGCACCGCCACCTACTCCTTGGAACCGTTTGTTATTTGCTTTGCTTTCACATTGCATTCATCTCTTACTCTTGAGTATCTATTTCACCACCATGAGCGACAACAAACTCCGCTGCACTTTAGTTTACCGCCTGGATGGCTCCAGAAGCTCCGACGCCGGCGAATCCGGAGACGGTATCGCCATGTCGAAACTCAGCCCCGGCGCCGTAACTCTCGTGGCCAAGTATGATTATGGTGAGTATTGTTTGGGTCGCTATGAAGAGATACAACCAGCCTACACATATATCTTCATCCATCTGCGACATATCCTTGTTTTCTAACTGTCTCATTTTACATGGTCATACTTTCACACATAATATATCTCAATAAAGCGTCCGAATATGAAAGCCACGCAGGCTCAACGGGTGGATTGTACGGCGACAAGGAGAAGAATTACGCCGAGGCCGTCGGCATGGTCGTAGGCAATGATCCTCCGGGCGGCGTGGCCGACGAGGGGGCGTTGGGTGGATTCAAGGTCGTGCAGAGCGATATGCATCAGGTCATTTACGGGGCTGATTCGGAGGGATTGTGTGAGTAATTTGTATTGGTATTGATTGATATTTATATTGTTGTTCATGTGGGGGAATGAGAGGGGTCGTCAAAGCAGTTGTTATTTCTGTCTATCGGGCTTGCTAGAGAAGCAAGATATTCTGGTGTCATTTATGACTTCCCGTTCAGTGATGCATTGGTCATACTTCCCATATCAATTATTTACCTCTCACATTTGCCATTTGCGTGACAAAAATTCAGGCCTTGCCGTCATCACTGGCCTCAAATACCCCTCCCGCACGGCCATTCAAATGCTAACGGAACTCTACCCTCCCTACTCCGAGCAGTTCGGCCTCCAGGTTAAATCCGCCACGACAAACGCCCTTTCCAAAAAGTCGAAGCCACTCCTTCAGCAATACTGCAAAAAGTACGACGACTCATCCAAGGTGGACAAGGCCTCGGCCCTTAACGCAAAGGTGGACGTGGTTAAGGGGCAAATGCAGGATAACATCGCGGCAATGTTGAGGAATACCGAACAGGCCGAAACCCTCGCGGAGCGTTCGAACCAGCTGAATGAACAGGCCAATGTCTTCCAGAAGAAGAGTAAGGATTTGAGGAAGCAGATGAGATGTAAGAATATCAAAATGACGGTTATCCTGGTATCGTTGGTGGTGGGGATATTGATCATTGTGTTGGTGCCGTTGATCATGAGGGCAAAGAAGGCTGCTCAGTCGGGAGGGCGAATGTTGAGGGGCTTCGGGGAGGGAGAAGAATGGGAAGAAGAATTATTCTTGGATGAGGTGGAGACTCTTGGTGGAGTTGTGTAGGGGCTAGGGGGGAGTGTCTTTTTGTGAAGATTGGCTTTTCGAGCTGAAAAACAGGCGTGTGCAACTTGTCAAATACTGCGATTCGGACAAGGTAGATGTTGAGGTGTTATTTAGTATGAAGTTTAAGTTGTTTGTTACATGTGAATATGAATGATAATTAAGCGCAGCCTCTTATGTTGGCATCGGTCCAATTGTACAACCTCACATGGACATTCGCTCCCAAAAAACTTTCACCTTCTTTCTCAAAATGGAAATGTTCGAAGGTAGTTAACAGATTCGACTCCATTAGGTTGTCAGTCCTCACATTTTGCCACATGACCGCCATTCCTTTCTTCGGCCGAATCTGTAACCAGTCTAAATACGGGAATCCAAGTTGTCTTCCTCCATCTTCTTCCCTAATATCCGATAGGAACAAAAATAGAGATAGCACACGCGGACCAGCTGGCATCCATAAGCTGCTAACTTCAAAATTGTGTTGGAGGGTGCTCTTATGTTGCGCTGAGTTTGAATGAAAGTGAACTATTTCCATCGGTTCCAGATGAGATATTGTCGCGTTGGTAAGAGAAGAAATTCGTTTCATGATTTCTTGGTAGACTGCGTCGTTGTTGCATTGATCTTCCTGATTGTGACATCTAGCACTGTTTGCATAGTTGTCACTTGGTGATGATGGCGTCCAACCAATGTCAAACCCCAGCGACTGCAAATGCTCGGCCTCGCTATCAGAGAGAAATTTCTTCAAAACAACCACATATGGATCATATTCTCGATTGCCCTCCTTCTTCTCTGGATAGCTCACAAATAATGGTTCATACTCCGCCCAATCCTCAGAAGCTCGTTTCCCTTCAAAAAATGAATGAAGCTCCCCAGATTGGAAGGAGGGCTTTGACAACGGATCCCTTCGTCCCGCACATTTGTGAAATGATTCCAATTCCTCGCACATGCGACAGGCCAGTGGACAACTGTTCAACAGGAACAGTATGTCATCCTTCCCTGCTCCATCATTTATATCGAAAGTCTCATCGTCATCATCGTCATGACCCAGAGGGAGGCACATTCCCCTAGATGCCCATTCTGCACACATTCGGAATTCATTTCGGCAGCGTTCTCTCGACTTTGCGTCCACGGATGGATCGGTTATTGTGTATTTTGAGTAGTGATCCATGATATGTAGGGTTGCAATGACTTCCTCGCGGTCTTCCTTCGTCATATCTTTGGTTCCACGCACTAATTGGTGCCTTCCAGTGTTCATCTTTAGATATTTCTTCTTCTTCTCTCTAGCAAGAACAAAGATGAGTCCACAATATTCTGAATATGTGGTTTGAATAGGGTAAAAGAAACAAACTCACATGACATCCTCACTGATGCCTAATTCTCGATCTCTGCGGACATCTACACACTTCCAACAGGAGTATTTACACCTAGCATGCATAAAAGATGGATTGATCGAGCATTCTCCCTCCTCGGCCCACTTCCCACACTCGTCGTCGTAATCATCGCGACACAACTGTTGGCTCACCAAATATCTCTCCTCCTCCACTCCCTGATGACAGCTGCCGCAGCTCCTCGCACACGACGTGAGCATGTAGTTCGGATTGTTGTTGCATTCTCCCGCATCTGCCCATTCCGGACAGCTTTGATTCTCGTCCTGGCAGGGATCGACGAAGTCGTCGGGTAGACGCGTGTGTGCATTCTTCTCTTGTTGTGGAGGAGTGCACGTCTGGTGGTCACCATTATTGCTGTTGGCTCCGTCACATTGCTCTTGTTGGGAAGACAGGGACGGGAGGATGGTGGTGAGAAGAGCGAGTAGCAGGGCGAGCGGCGGTGGATTCATCTTGGTACGTGCAGTGCTCATCAGTTCATTTTTGCGTTGCTCGCTCAGTGGCGCCAATGCTGCTGCAAAATTAATGGTATCTTGCTACGTAGGAATATGTAGGGTGCTAGAAAATTGGCTTGAATAAAATCCAGACGACGGGCAGGAATGAGAAATACGACGACGTGTTGGTGCAGGATTATTCTATCACCGACCAAGCACCGACGAACAGAGAATGAACTAAGGCAACCTTGATGACCTAAGCGCATAAAATTAATGGTATTCTTCGGCCGCAGCAAAAACCGCGACAAGAATCCGCAGAGCGGGGCGGAGGAGTCCTCATCCGCCTCAGTTACCACCAGCTCACAAATATCAGACGATGCGAACGTCCCCACCGTCAATTTGACGGAACAGCGCCTTCAGGATTGGAGGGCCGGGTCGTTACCCGGTTCAGAAGCAGGCGGGGCATTAAATGGCGGTGGCAGCACTGGTGGCGGAGGGGGAACAGCGAGCCAGCAAAAGCAGCGGCAGCACAACAACGTCTCCTCCTCCCCTCATCGAAATTACACAACAAGTCCAAACACTCTAATACTGCTCATCGAGCGCGGCGAATGGGCGGCCGCGACTCAGAGGGCGACGTCGCACGAACACGAGGTGAAGCAGCTGGTGAAACTACGCAAGATCACCAAGAGGGCGGGAGCTGGCAGCGGTGCTCCTCCCCCAGCAACCACCGGTGGTGGACGGAGCGGTAGAAGCGGAGGCTCGGGCGATCCGCACACGGAAATTTCCAACGTGAAATGCAAGGCGTTGCATCACGCCTGCCAGAAATTGCGCAGCGTTCACACCACAATTTATCAGCATAGGGACTCCTCCACCGCTGCTGCTGCTGCCAGTGGCACTACTGACTCTTCTGACGGCCGTAACGACAACACTCGTCGTTTCATTGATGAGGATGAGTACGTCGAGGCCTGCAAATGCATCCTGACGCTAATGCGAATCCACCCCGAGGCATGCAAGGAACGCGAGAGTCGACACGGCTGCCTTCCCTTGCATTTGTGCGTATTCAGCATGTGCGCCACTCCTCCGCCTCCGTTGTCTGCATCCGCATCATCTCCAAGAGGGGATGGGAAGGCAGCAGCAAAGGGCCACCGCCGAGCCAATTCGGGACAACAGGGTGCAGGCCTCGGGAAGCCACCCGTCGTGTCGTCCCGATCCGTCTCCGCTCCCATGAATTTACTCCCACCATCCTCGCTGCTTTCAAATCTAGGAATACGTCCGAGTACCACCCCATCACAACAGCACCAACATCACAAAATACCATCGAGCTCCTCCGAGGATTTTTCGCTGGGGAATATTTCGGAGATGATACAGGAGGAGAGCGAGCATCAGCGCGCGTTGACTCATCATCGGGAGAGTCAACAGGGGAGCACCGACAATAAGAATAAGAATCCGACTCTTGAAGAGAGGATATTCGCGGGGATGAAGGATATGGAGAAAATGCTCATCGGGTTGGAGACGAAGGAACAGATGAAGGAGGATAAGAAAAAGAGGGAGAAGGAAAGTAAAAAGATGGCCAACAAGGGAGGTGGTGGAGATTTCCAACAAGGCACCACCATTGGATTGGAGAGCAATGTCATGCACGCCCCATTGTACCCCTTGGAGGAACGTTCTCGCGAGACGGACAGCCACCTCGAAAGCAGCAGCGGCAGCGGAGGAGGCAATAATGAGAATGGGGGAAAGACAATGGCCGACGAGAGGACGGGTGCGGAAACATCATCGGAGAAGAAGTTGCCTCCTGGCGTTGCCGCCGCCATCTCCACGGCCCTTGATGGGAACAGCAAGAACGTCAGCGTCGACCGCGGCGGCATTAGTCAAGCGAGCTCTACCTCGCCACCATCCTCGTCTCTCACCTACGAGGAGCTGCAACGACGCTACCTCCAAATTAACACCCGTCGTCGCGAGGAATATTCAGTCCGTGTCATAAACGCCCTCTTGGACGCATGGCCCAAGTCAATCAAGACATCGTCCGAGGGGGGCCGTTTGCCTCTGCACATGGCTTGTTTCGGCAAGGCGACGTATCGTGCGATGGAGACGATACTCAAGGCGTATCCGGAGTCTGCCCGACAGAGGAATCACGATGGCTTTTTACCTATCCACATTGCTGCTCATTGGGGAGTTAGTCGTGAGTTGCCACCTTGGTTTTCAGCCCTCTCGTTTCGTGTCTTATTTCCTCAAATGAATTTAACTAACAACTTCACTCGTTCAATCTTTAATGTTTACAGACCCTGACATAGCTCCCCTGTTGCTGCGAGCATACCCTGATGGCGCCGTGGGACGCAATCGATGGGAGAGGACGCCGATCGAGGAGGCGTTGGGTATGGCTGGGGAGAACGGTCGAGAGCATCAATTGAGTCTAGTGTGGAGTTTGAGAAGACACCCGACATATTGGATACATAATGATATATCTACTATGCTGCTACCGCAGAATGTCAGGAGTGCTCCGTGGAGGCTGGTGGATGCGGCGGCTTCTGATAGTGGCATCGGCGGTAATGCTGCACAGCGTCGAGTGATTGGTGGTGGTGGTGCCGTGGATGTCGATGAGGTGGGAAGCAGCAGTGAGGAGGAGGAAGGGTGAGTTTCAGTTCTGTTGCTTCTGCTGGGATCTACATTTAAGCAGTGTTACCCACAATGTCCCCATTTTTTCTAGTGTCGAGGTTCAAATGGCACAACCATCTTCATCATCGTCAACGCCACAAGACCCTCACAAGGACCCTGCATACGTTCGTGCCCTTGCGGAATCGACTGACCTCTCCCTTCTGATCACCAAAGACAAAAACTGGGCAGCCGCCGCGCTACGCTGTCGTCGTCATCCCCACGAGGCCCGCGAGGCAATGGAGGTAAAGGTGAGAGGTGCATACACTGCCAAAATCACCCCCTTGCATTATGCATGCGAGAATCGACCCTCCGTTGAGGTGGTCAGGACGTTGATCGATGCAAATCAATCCGCGCTCGAACGGCGGCAGGAGCCAGGTGGGCAGCTACCTCTTCATGCAGCCTGCACTTGGGGTGCTTCGCCCGAAGTTATACAAACTTTATTGGCGGCACGTCCGTCTTGTGCGGAAATGAAGGACTTTTTGTCAAACCTTCCATTGCATTGTGCGTGCTACTCTGGAGCTCCGCTCGTGGTCATTGAATCCTTGTTACGCGTCTATCCCCAATCTGTGTGGCCACGGAATCATCAAGGCAGTAGTGCATTGGATATTGTGCGGAGGTTGGGACATCGCAATAGAAGGGAGGTGTTAGGTCTCTTGGAGAGGACTCAGGGTCGGCTGTTGGAAAGAGCCGCCGGTATGGGGGGAGAGGGCGTTGAGGCCGATCAGTGAGTATAGCCTATTATTTGTTTGTTTGGTCGTGTTGTTTTTGTGCTTATGAATCATCATTTTATCTCAATTTTTCGGTTGCTTGCTCACCGTCGTGTGTTGTAGAGGCAATAGTTTGGAGTGGGTGTAAAATTAGCAGGAAAACAACCATTGAACAGCAGATAGAGTTTGGAAATAGAAGGTGTGAAATTGCAGTCCTTGGCACATGCTGTCTTTTTGCAGGTGCAGTCAAGATCGATTTGGTTGACAGCGAAAATAACGATAAAAATTAAGTATGAAGTTATTAAAAACCCAGTGATTGAATCTTGCCGCACTTCTTCCGCATGTGAGAACCCTCGACCTCAGTCATCTTGTGACT
>NODE-550-length-13262-cov-5.37473_pt1 | contig 13262 bp, 10 predicted proteins | sample MGYA00139097_ERZ477577 | MGnify/ENA metagenome assembly ERZ477577 | reverse complement strand
TCGGATAACTGCTGCCAGATTTCAAGAACGCCGCTGGCCGCCGCCCCCCGGTCGAGCTCGACGATTTGGGTATCCTCTAAGGTGGACAGGATTTCCCTGAAACCGGGCAGTCGGCTGATCCGGTGTGATAATTGCAGAACCAACACCGGTTCCTTCTTTCCGTGTTTGTTTCGCAGCCCTTCGACCAGGCGGCAAATATCCTCGTAAATGGCTTGAGCTTTATGGGCGAAAAGATCGGTCTTGAGTGTAATGTTGTAAGCGGTGCCGGCATCGATCATATCAAACACCATCGCTGAATTGTGCCGCAAATGTGATAGTACGTCGGGCAGACGGTCGTATAGTTCCTGTTCCGAGGCAGCCAGATGCAAAGGGTCAAAGCGGGTGCTGCCAACAAATTCCTGGGCAATGGTTTCCACCCAATCCCGGTACAGATGGATCTGCCCTTTTCCGGCGGTCATTGCCGAATCTTCGATGGTGAGACACTCCTCCCCCTGCTTGAGATAATTGACTTCGATGCGGTGGAGGTAAAGATCCAGGTGCATTAGCATTTTACCTGGACAGCCTACCGACGATGCCGCCAGCGCCGTGGGAACGAAGCCCTTGACATCCATGGACAATTCCTGGGCGATCCCAAGGATAAGCCCCAACTGTTGTTGGTCATAGAAATGGGGAACCATCAGAACAACTTCATGGCCGTGCTTTTGAATAGCCTGCCAGATGTGGGCCAGATGATGGTAAACGATTTCAGCATGATTTTGGGGCGCATATTTAGCCGGCTGCTCCAGGGGTTCGGTATCCAGCTGGTCCCAGAATCGATTCAGGGTTTGACGCGGAAACAGGTACGCTTTGCCTTCGGCTTCTTTTCCTACCAGCACGCCATCTTTTTGCGGCAGGGCGTAACCGGGGCTTTCCGTGGCTTGCCCATCCAGTTCTAGCAGTCTGGCGGGTGTGCCGGCGGCCGCGATTATTCCGGCGTCGCTGAGTTCTATAGCAATTAGACTCATATTGGTTTCCCTCTGTCCAGGGCCAAAGGCGTAGGGCGCAAGGCGCAAGGCATAAAGCACAGGGCGTAAGGCATATGCCTGCTTTTCATTGCGTATGCAAATGTCTCGTCAATTTCTCTTCACAATACGCCTCGGTGTCCATGACATAGTGTTCTTGAAGCGACTGCAATTGATGCAGCAGAAACATCAGCACAATGCTGATTAACAGGGCAATCAGGGTTGAATTAAAGGCCACGCCCAAACTTGTGGTGACGTCGAAGATATCTCCTTCAATCGCTTTGTGGGCTTGTCCAAGGGCTTGCCCGATACCCCGTACGGTGCCGATAAACCCCACCGAAGGAATTGCCCAGGCGATGTAGCGGATCATGGAAAGATCAGATTCCAGGCGTTCGGCTTCGGCGGCACAATAGGCGTGGGTGGCACCGGCGGCATCCTGTATGTTGCGGGTGGTACTGAACCGGTGCAGTGCCGCCAGCAGTGCCCTGGGCAGCAGAGCATTTTGCTGCTGCTGCGGCAGGGCTTGAATTTGCCGTGACAGGCTGCGGGTATCTTCGGGTAGAATTCGCACCGCCTCTGCCAGCGGTATCAAATCTTTTTGCAGCAACGACCGTTGCCTGATGGTTACGATGCTTTTATAGGCCATGATGGCCAGCGCCCAGAACATCAGGATAAAGCAGGCTTCCTGCTCATAGTCTTTTATCAAAACATATACGGATCGTTCGGTAACTTGTGATTTGTCCTCTTCAAGGATGGCGGCCTGTTCGGCCAGAATCGCGTCGGCTTTTGGACGGATCACGGCCACATAGACGGCGTGTACAATGATAATTATCAGTATCAATGAGAACAGCTGGTAGATGAACTCCAATGACACCGGAAAGGATTTTTTCATAGTAATGATCCGTGGTTCGTTTTGATCGTCATGATTGTTTAGAACGTTTGGATTACGGGTTGATTAAGATAACTATGTTGACTGAGTTAATTGAAAATTTCTGATCTCCGAATTCCGTCCTCCGTCATCTGACTTCTGTCATCAGCCTTCTGGCCTTATTCATATATCAACCGGGAAATCCACGGCCTGCTCTGCCGCGATTTCTTCGGACGGATTAAACGGCTTCAAGGGTGCCGGTTTTGATTTGGCGGATGGGTCTTTCGGATCGGCATTCGCACCTGATTTCGGCTCCGATACCGGGCCATTCGCACCGGGTGCCCATTGAGCGTTGCCCCCAGCGGTGTTTTCCTCGTTTTGGGCCAACAGAATCGCTTTCTGGCTTAAGGTGGTTGACAGCATGGATTCCCTTCGGTCGACGTTTGCCCCCGGTAGAATCGGACCCATCCCCTGGGTCATCAGTGCCATCATGAGAACGATCGACAGAGCAAGCGTCGCGATGTGTTTGTCGAGTGAACTTTTCATTGTCCCTTAATTGCAGATATCGCTGATTGGTTAAGTGGTTGTAAATAACTTACCTAATCAACCATTCAACCAGTAAACTATTCAACCAGGTATAAAATCATGGAAATCAGCACTTAATAACCTTTGAACTCTGAACCCTGCTTGCCCTGCGTAGCCCAGAGGGCGAAGAAGGGAACCTGGTACCACTCATTTCAAATACCGGCAAACACGAAAACCCAGATCCGGACGCTTCGTACTACTGTAATCGCGGTATGAAAGTCTCAGTTCGCTGATACCGGCCTGTTTCCAACCGGCCCCCCGCACGACATGATGTTTTCCGTCCTCGGGCCCCAGGGGGTCGATATATATTTTATCAACGCTGTATGGATAAATGGAATAATAATCATGGGTCCATTCTGCGACATTACCTCCCATATCGTACAAACCCAAAGCGTTAGCCTCGAATTTTTGCGGTGGTGCGGTGGCCGCGTATCCGTCATTATAGGACGGCAGATGATATGTCAGCAACCCCTTAGCGGAAATATCCGCAAAATTTCCGGCCCTGCCGGTCGGCGGAAATTTATTTCCCCAGGGATACTTCAGGGCCGCCCCTTTGTTACTGAAACGGGCGCTATACTCCCACTCGGCTTCCGTGGGAAGCCGATACCCGATACCCACAGGATTTTCAGCCATCAGTCTGCCTCCTTTATGCACATATACCGGGGGTAGAGATTCCTTAACGCTCAACCAGTTGCAAAACAGCGCTGCCTCCTCCCAGGTTATGTCCACCACGGGCAATGTATCCCGATTCAGGCTGTTCCCATTGAGTGCTCCGGAGTTGTGTTCGGCTAAGAATTGTCTGAATTCTTTGTTGGTGACTTCGCGTATGCCCATATAAAACGATCGCTGCAGTTTGACGCGGCGCAAGGTCTCATTGGAGCGGCGGCCCTGTTCCCGACGCGAAGATCCCATGGTAAAGGACCGGGGCTGAATCAGTTTAAGGACATAGTCGTTTTTGGTGGTGATGGTGTCAGCTCTAACCTTTTCAGCGGACGATTGTTTGACTAGCGTGACGGCAATTTCCTGGGGAAAGCCCGGACGAGGGGTGATGCGGGTGCGGTAAGGTTGATAGCCTTTTTTCTTTATTTCCAAGCGGTGCTCGACGGCGACCAGACGTAACTGCCGCGGCACTTTTCCCCTTGGCTTTCCGTTAACGAAAATCTCGGCATCGGCAGGTGCCACCACCAGGTGAATGGTACCCAGTTTGGGCGTTAGCTTGACGGATAGTTTTTTTGATGCGGTGCTGCTGACGGTGACCTTCCGGATCTCTGTCTCGTATCCTGCTTTTGACAATTGAATCAAGTGGGCTGTGTCCGCCGACAGGTTTAGTTTTGTCGGTGTCTGACCGACGAAGGTGTTTGAAAGCATGACATTGGCGCCCGATGGACTCGTTTGCAGCGTCAACGTGCCGTCTGCAGGCTGTAATCTGACGGTGTCCAGCACCTGTGGGTGATTGGCCTCGACCGCCAGGCGGGTGCGCCATGGTTTGAAACGCTCCGCTTTCAGTTCGATATTATGGTCGCCTGCCAGCAGTTCAAGGGTTGTGGGCGTACTGCCGACGGCTTTTCCGTCGACCAGCACGGTTGCGTTGTCGGGAATGGAATCGATAGTGATATCAGACCATGCCGGAACCAGGGCATAGTCAAATTTTTGATGGATGTCGCAACCCTGCACTTCTATTTCGTCGCTCAGGTCCTGATATTTTTCGGCGCGGATCTCCACAACGTGGCGACCCGGAGTTACTGCCAGCTCTTGAACTTGAGATTTTTTTACTTCTCGACCGTCGATATATACCCGGGCTTCCTCAAGCAACTCAGACGGTTGGTCCGAGCGGTGTGCTTGAAACGACAATCGCCCCGGGAGTTTTGCCATTGAATATTTCAGTATCTGGGTTTTGTCATCGCTGATTGCAAAGCGTTCAGCGAGCAATTCAAAACATTGCCTGGTGGCCTCAAGGGTATACTCACCGGGGCGCATCAGGTAATAGGCGCCTATCTTGGGTGCCGCCAGGCCGCCCTCGATTGAAATTCCTTCCGGTTGAGGTTCAATGCGGATTACCACCTGCCGGGCCGTGAAAACAAACCATGCTGCGACGCCTAAAATGACGAGGAGGGCCCCAAGAGTGCTAGCGACGAACCACTTGAGGCGGGAAGGTGATTTCCGCGGCCTTCGGCCGGAACGAAATGAAACCGGTTTGATCTCTATGGGTGCACCGGCGCGGGCGTCATTTTTGGTCCTTGATTTGATCTTCAAATCTTAACCCTGCATTTGACAGTGATGCGCAATGATCGCACGCCAGGTTTTACTTCGAGCTTTTGCCGAACATCCTGATATCCGTCGCGGGTACCCACGACGGTGTAGGTGCCCGGGCGCAAATCAAGTTCGTGTAGTGAAAACCGGCCAAATTTACCTACTTTATAGACAGCGACACGGGTGAGGTTATCCGACTCGATAGCGATTTTTACCGGGGTTTGGGCCACATCAACCAATTTTTCCAACTTTTCAATACGAGTGGTCAGCATTGAGCCCCGGGGGGTGATCTCTTTGGCCTCCGCGAGCAAAAAGACCGCATTTTTAAGCTGACTGTCCGACGCCAGCGCCTGTGGCTTCGCCAGGAAAAAATCTATCCGTCGGTTGATCTGAATTTGTTTTAGGGCCCGGCTTTTTCCCCGGACGGCAAACTGCAGGTTTTTATCGATGTCAAGGGCCGCCAGGTAGGATTTCAGCGCATTTTGCCAATCTTCGGTTTGTTCAGCCGCCTGTGCCGTCCGGCGCAGTTTGTCAATTGCGGACAGCCGGATGGCATCGTCTACCTGTAAAAGGGCATCGGAGACTTCGCGGGAATCAGGATTTAAGGATTTCGCTTTCATTAACCGGGTGCGGGCCAATTTATACTCATTGCGGTGAAACGCCGCCAGCCCGCCAGACAGAAACTGTTGAAATTGTTCCGCTTTTATCAGACCGTTTATGCGGTCCAAGCCTTGGCGCGCCGTGTCGGATACGGGATCGATTTCCAGGGCCTTGCTGTAGTCGGATCGGGCCAGAGACCAGGCATTATTTGTCTCATGTTGGCGCCCCGACGCAATCAGCTGCATCACGGTTTCAATGGTTTCGGCGCGTTTCAGGCCCTGTTGCGCGCCGTCATCGGCGGGTGATATCTTCAACGCCACTGAGAAATTGCGTCGGGCGAGGCTGCCGTCTCCATCATCGAGTGCCTGGCTGCCTTCCTTGATCAGGCGTTGTAGCGCTGCATCGGCGCGGCCGGTCAATTCCTCGGCAAGCCCCCTTGCTTGGGCATATCGTTCGGATGCCGGCTTGTATTGTTCCTCCATCAAGTAGGCATCCGCCTGTCGCCCGATTTCTGTTATTTTCAGGTAGGATGTTTTATCCCATTCTGATGCGGCCTTTTTATCCAGCTCTCCTTTGATCTCCAGGTATTCCGCCAGTTTTTTTTCGGCATTGGTTTTTTCGATCTCGAGCTGGGCGGCATCCACCTGCGGTGCCTTTTCTGGAGGTGGTTCGATGGTTTTTTCCACCGCTACGGTTTCGGTGGGCGATGGTTTATTTGCCGCGTCCTGGGCTTGAAGCGGTTTTTTAGAAAGGAAATACAGCAACCAGCCGCCACCGATGATCATAAAGATGAAGGTGGCGACCAGCGCCAAGACGATAATTCGATTGCGGCGTTTGAAATTTTTGCGGTCGGCCCCATTGTTCTTTTTGGGAGTAACCAGCGGTGTAATGGCCTCCGCGATGGGGTGGGTGGATTCATTCTTCATAGGTGTTTAAAGGTTCAGGGTTCCCTTCTTCGCCCTCCGGGCTGCGCAGGGCAAGCAGGGTTCAACGTTCAGGGTTAAGGACAATGACGGCATTAAAGACCCGAAGTCTTCATTAAAAATGCTCATTTTGCCATCGTCACTCGTCACTCGTCCCTCGTCCTTCGTCATTCATCTCCGGGTCCGGAGCAAAACCGGTCTCGGCATAATAGATTTTTCGCAATAACTCCCGCCATTGTTTGAATTGCTCCTCCGCCGAACCGGTGAGTTCATATTGCTTGCCTTCGAACTCCATGACAATCGGTTTCATTTCACTGCTAAAAGATTCGCTGAGTTCCTGGATGGCCGCTTCATGGATTTTAGCTTCTTGGGAAATATTGAAACCACTGATGATTACCTGGCCGCCGATGAGGATCAACCCGGTTTGAAGACCACCTATATTGACTGAATCAATCGAACCGGCTGCAATCGCACCCGCTACCAGCATGGCCCCGATCAGCTGCCTGGTCAGGGCTCGTCTTTTAATTTCCTTCATGGCCCGGCGTTCGGTCATGCTAAGGTCGCGCCAGTTTTCATAGGAAGGCCACATCTCATTGTAGAATTGGTCATATTGTTCATTGAGTGTGTCAACATACATGTATTCGCGTTCTCGTATTTTGAGCAAACGTTCCATCATGGGATCGTCGTCGGCCGGTAATCGATTGATGGTTATCGTCCCCTTTTCATCTGTTACCAAATGTTCGCCGAATGCTTCCGGAGCGAATTCGCCGGCGAATTTTAATTTTGCCGTGGTGCGAATTTTTTTTATTTCAGTTGGGCTTAGCTCCTTTTTAAACTTGGCCATGTCATTGGCAATGGTGTTGTACAGATCTTGGAAGGCGTCTTTTTCCCCCAGACGATTATCGGTGTAGGTACCCCGATTGGCTTCAGCTTTGTAATTCTTTGAAAACCAGGTCGCGCCGGCAGCATCGGTTACTTCGATTCTGAGGCCCAAATTCTCACCGTTGGATTCGAGGATTTCGCCTTTAACCAGTAAATCGACACTATTGGTTTCGGCCGGGATCACCCGCACAGCCCCCCACTGGCTGCTTTGGCGCAGGGTGTTTTTGAAGTGGTAGGGAATAAAGTGGCTTTCGGCTTGGCGGATGTCGTTATTGGTACCCTCGTCCTCAGCCGCTTCCGCGGTTATCTCTTCGCTTTCAAAAACAAGAATACCCACATCCAGCAACTGGTCTTCAGGGATCTCCTCCTGGGCGTGCTGAATCACAGTGGGCCCAACCTTTTGGGCTTGATAGGTGGCACAGTTGACTGTGACAAGCAGGGAAATGGTGATTAGTATAAGATTTGAGAATCTATATTTCACATTGACACCGTATGTTTATGAAAATTCCAAGCACCAAAAACCAAATTTCAAACAAATATTGAAATTTGAGATTTATTTGTGATTTGATGCTTGAGATCTGGGATTTTAATCTCCTTTAGTTGCCCCATTCACTGATTCATCCTCTGTCTAGGCAACGGTCCGAATATTGTTCTGTCTATCACCTGCTCTTCTTATATTCCTCGTATTCTTTCCAAAGTTTTTCCTTGAGCTCGGGATCCGTCTCGTTTTCAGCCGCTTCTCGCAGCTGCCGGGCGACGATATCATCATCTTCGGCGTCGGCCCGACCCCGATCCCCTGAAGATGAACCTTTACCTCCTTTGCGAGATCCATCCCGGGAAGTTGTTTCAGTATCTGCGGTATCTTTTGTCGTCCCCGTTTCCCCGTCGCTTTCCGACGTCTCCTTTTGCCCATCGGTTTCCTGGGATGATTCAGATCCGGAGCTATCCACGTCCAACCCTCTTTCACGCAGGCGTTTGGCTGCATCCGCCGCTTCCTGCGCTAAGTCCTGCAATTTTTTAGCGGATTCGGCGCGGATCTCATCCATTTCCTTCAGCAGTTTATCATCAAATATTGCCAAGGATTCATTGAATTCCTTATCCAATGCCGCAACTTCATCCACAGTTTGATCTTCCGGGATATTCGGATCATATGTATTACCCGATTTGTTTGGGGCCGGCGAATTTGCGTTGGTTTCTCCCGGGGTATGTCGGTCGTAAGCAGCCTCCATCTGCGCCACAATTTTTCGATTTTCAGCAGTCATCGCCTGCACGCGCGCCAGATATTCCTCATAATCCATAATCGCTTCAGGCGACGCATCACCGGATTTTTTAAGGTGCTCAAGATCAGAAACGATCCGATTCTCCGTTTCCCGACTGGTTTTCAGATTTTCACGGGCTTTCGCCAGCTTGGCATCAGCAATCTCCGCGGAAGATGGGCTCGTTTTATTCGTATTTTCAGTGGGTTCAGCCGAATTGGGTTCGGTCACAGGCTCAGGATGCGATTGCCTGGACTCTGATTTTTTGATAGATTCTTGCTGGTTGGATCCGGATTTGTTTTGGGAAGGCGGCTGGTCGGCTTGTGAGTTATCTCCGGATTCCTGTGGGTTGGACTCGGCTTTGTCTGATGGCGGTTTCCGGTTTTCGCTATTATTTTCAGCAGGGTTTTCCATTTCCGGCTTGGACTGATCCGAAGAATCCGTGTGGGCGCAAGCGTTCAGCCACACCGCCATCAGGATAATTACCAGTATTCTTATAGTATTCATTTTAAAATATAATAAATCTCAAAGGGTTACGTCGCTGACTGTTTCCACCGCCGGGTAAAAGAAATCATTGTTTTTACGATCAGCTCCCAGTAATTTATAGACCGAAACATAAGATTCTGGCATTTGGGTGTCAAGCGGCAATGCCGTTGCAGATCGGTTGGTGCTGAGTGTGTATGTCAAAAAGGAGATCAAATCCACAGCGATTCAAAGCAGCTCTGAGGTACCCCATGGAAACTGGGTCTGCATACGTTAATCGTGGTTGAAGGACAGTGATTCAGCATTAATCCTCTCATATTTGAAAGTCACATTCAAATTTGCAAGGAAAACAAGCGGGGATTTATCTGGTTTTTTCGAAGCGAGTGAAAGGTATGTTCGGTCAAGTCGCTCTGGCAAGAATGTCTGCGCAAATCCGCGTGTGTCTGCGGCTAATTTAAACGCAATCAAAAATATCTCTCTGCGGTGCTCGGCTCGACGGAATAATCAAACCATAGAGGTCACGTTTGCCTGGAGGGATAGGTTTTTATAACCATTTCCGCAATCAGTTCGGCAACAAGAAGATCTTCATGCTGATACCCATGGATACCGCTGTGAGATGGATCACACTGTGTTGGTTCGTGTAAAATGGCGAGCTTTTTTTCACCAAACCTTTGAATTTGGTCAGTGATCCGTCCAACATTTAGAACAGCGAACAATCCGGATTTTGCAAGTGATAACTCGATATGTTCACGAATTTTAGCTATCTGCACCTTTTGATCTGTTTCACCGAAGTGCTCCATCCAATTAACAGATAAAAAGTCTTCGTCTTTTTTAAGCATGAATGAAGCTCCAGTCGGTTGACCGTCCGGTGCAGTTTTAGGGGCACAGTAACGAGAAATATGATCCTTGCCAGGTAATGGATCTCCCTTCATTTGGAAGCCCATTCAAGAACTTTGTGAGGATGTATGGTTTCCAGTAGCGTGGTTACAGAGGTAAGTCCCGATATTCTATCAATCATTTCCGGGTCTTTCGAATTTTGCGTAAAAATCACGAATCGAGTCTCTCCAGTTGATAAAAAAACAGCAGCAAAATGACGATTTGGTGCCGTTCGCCATTGAGCGTGAATTTCGTTAGAAGGTGTCAGTGCAACATTTGGGCATTTCAAGTTTGTTGTATTTTGCAGGAAGCTAATAAAGTTCCTCATCGAATCAATTGAAATTGAACCATCTTCAGGATCTTTATTCACAACCTCATTCAAAAAATTAAGCTTGAAAGCAAGCTCTTGGGCGAATTGGATCTTCGATCCTCCTTGTATATAATCAATCAGTATTTTGATTTTCTCATCATTTGTGAGGTTCTCATCAAGTTCATCAAACGGACTCTCTGTATTAGGAATTATGGGATCTGCCGAATGGCCTTTAAGTGTTACGGATGTGTCCAAATCCGCTTTCTCCGGAATTTTAAACCCTTCTGACCATTGTGGTTGATACGCCGCGAATTCATCGACATACTCACTTCCTGTTAGCGTGATTTCTGCTAAATTTGGACATGTGCCTGAACTACAAAAAGTTTTAGCGGCTAAAAATTCATCAAATTTAACTTCTTGAGAACTAAGCAATTTGTCCTCCTTATTCTCTGGTCTATTTAATGTCAATTCGCTGCCAGATGTCTTTCTGGATCGTTGCTCCTGTTAAGTCAGTAAAACCACGAATAATCCATTCGTGAGCAATGTCAAACCATTTCCATACCGCATCATTTGATTTATCTGCCCCGAGTCCAGTAGCGGTTATTTGCAATATCAACATAGGGTGTTTATCAATTTTCCTTTCCCCGTGTTGAAGTGTTACATTTAGGCGTCCATTGTCATCCGGCAGAGCAAAAAGAATTTGTCCACCTAAGCCAATCGGAGGTTTCAGAAATCGTTTTTTTGAGGACCATGTGAGATCTCGGAAAACCCCATTTATATCACCCAAAGAATCCCATCCTTCTCCCTTTGGGATATGGTTGATATATGTAAGCTCGCATTTTATGGGTTTAGCTGATCCCAGATTCTCTTCTTCAAGAAACTTGCTAAAGATTCCAAGGTTAGTTTTAAATGATTTGATAATGGTTTTATAACGAGGATAGGCTTCTTCTTGCTGCATCCTGCGCCAGTTGAAAAAAAACCTATTGCTTTGTAACTGGATAAGCATATTTTTTTCATCATTTATGAACCACATTCTTGGTATATAGTTCTTCAAATCAAGTTCTGGGGGAGTAAATTCTAATCGTTGGGCGTGCTCACATTGGGGGAATTTATTTCGCACTTTCTGCCAAAATAATCCTAAATGAGGTCCTCTAAATTTTTCGATCGTCTCGAAGCTAATTCCACATACAACTTCAATAACCGGAGGATTTTTGTAGTCCGGCAAATTTTGTGATTTGCCATTATTCATTATTGTTGATTCCTCTAAAGAGTAACTCGGTATTGTGTAAGTTCAGTTAGTTTATTTTAATCAGGCGCTTATCTCTTGTCAATAATTTCAGATGGTAAAATGATATTACAACCTATAGTTGATATCCTCAGTGTTTGATTTTAGATCTCCTTCAATACGTAAAAATTTCTTAGCACTAAAGCAACTTTTCATCAACATGTTTAGAATACCCTCTCCCGCCCTTCCCATTCTCGCTTAGCAGGCGAGCTGATGTTTTCCCAAAAATCAAGATGTGTCCTTTATTAACCTTCGTTCAAGGGATTATGAGGAGCATAACTTTCAGCATCTTGCAAAATCAGATCTGTATTTATAGCTTCTTGACTTCATTTGCTATTTTGATAATCTGGTTTAACCATTCAATGTCGGCGCATAGATCTCTAATCTATTTTATTTACTATGCGAAAAGATTCAAAATTAAATGAAATCCAGCAGGACGCGCAACGTGTCGCGGAAGCAATTTCCTCCTCCTTGGAGCTTGAAACCGAGATTGTTGACGAAGGATTAACCATTGTTTCCAACCAGCTTCGAACCATTATCGAGTCCATCGATAACAGGATTTTGGCCGTTGACAATCGAGGAACCATTACGCATTGCGATCAAATAGGTGCAAATCTGATACGGCGCAACCGGTGTGATATCATCGGTATGCGGATCTCGAAAATATAGTCCGGATCCCCGATTTTAGAAGTTTTAAGAGGAGGGCGCGGATATGATTGGCGTGAAGAATCCTATCAGGTTGCCAATCACTTCATGCATTTTATGGTCACGGTCAAACCGGTTGTATTGGAAAGCAATATTATGAGAGATTTTTTTGAAATTTTGCCGGCATTGACTGAAGTGCTGACAGAGCAAATTTCCTGATCAGAAACAAAAAGCGATGAATATCTATATCTTAGTTAAATCCATATTGGTGACAGCTTTACTGATTGCGGGTTTTGGTATTTTTACTATACGGGTACGGCGGCTTTTAAAAATAATGATTTCGGTTCAAGGCAAGGCTCAGATTAAGGTAGATCGTCTTGCTGAAAGAATGAAGGTTTTGCTAATCGATGTGCTCGGCCAATCCAATGTGCGCCGGAATCTCATGCCGGGCCTGGCGCACACGCTTATTTTTTTTGGATTTCTGGCAGTACAACCGCATTCGGTGGAACTAATGATAAACGGTGTGTGCCCGGCTTTTCACGCTGTGAATATTATACCTGGAATTTACGGTGCTTATCTTTTTATCGCCGACATTCTGGCTCTTCCGGTTCTGGTCGGTTTGGGATACGCTCTTTATCGCCGACTGGTTATCAAGCCAACCTACCTGACAAACGGACTTGACGCCCGGCTGATTATCCTGTTTACGTCGGTCATTATCATCAGCTTTTATTTTATCAACGCATTTTTGACCATTCCCGCCATCGGCGGTGGGTTCGATTATGCCCGCTACTTCACCATTTCCAATCTGGTGCAGCGCATATTTAATCTGGCCGCCTTGTCACCGGCGGGCAGCCGGGTCGGTTATGAATTTGCCTACTGGATTCATCTGCTGACCATACTTGGTTTCCTGATCTACATCCCGGGTTCCAAACACCTGCACCTGCTTGCGGCGGTACCGAACGTATTTCTGAAACCCTTGGATCGACCCAAGGCGATGATCAAGACCGATATTGAAGATGAAGATGCCGAAACCTTCGGTTTAGGCAATGTTGCAGAGTTGAACTGGAAAAATGTTCTGGACCTCTATGCCTGTACGGAGTGCGGCCGGTGCGAAGAACAATGTCCGGCCGATATGACCGGCAAACCCCTTAGCCCGGCACGGTTCGTCCATGATCTCAAACTCGATCTATTTGATCATTCTGCCAAGCTGCTCAACGGCGAATTGGAGTCGGTGGCGCCGATGTTGAGGGACGGTTCGCCAATAACCGATGATGTCCTATGGTCATGCACCACTTGTC
>NODE-549-length-13276-cov-5.74238_pt1 | contig 13276 bp, 7 predicted proteins | sample MGYA00139097_ERZ477577 | MGnify/ENA metagenome assembly ERZ477577 | reverse complement strand
ATCGAGTCGAGGTACCATCGTTATTGTGCCGGGACGAACAGAGTTCATAGAAAAATATATGGAGGTATGCTGGGATCTCAGAAATATTGGTCACTCGATCTGTGTGTATGACCATCTCGGTCAGGGAGGGTCAGCCAGGCAGCTCAATGATCCAAATAAAGGACATATCACAGATTTCACTATCTATGTTTCAGACCTGGTGAAGATAATTGAATCAATTGTCTTACAAACCCCAAAAGAGCCTGTCTACCTTCTGGCCCACTCAATGGGAGCTACAATCAGTTCTCTGGCGAGCCAAAGTTGTGCTGAAGCCATCAGCGGACTGATTTTGGTTTCACCCATGTTCCAGATAAATACCGGGAGATTCCTTCCGCCGATTCTGGCAGAAGCACTCTGTGAATTGGTCTGTCTTACCGGTGGTGGATCGAGGTATGTCTGGGGTGGTAGTCCCTATAATCCTGATATGGATTTCACAGACAACCCGTTGACGAGTGATCCAGACAGGTTCGGGTTCAATAGTGAGCTGGCAAGAAAAAACTTGAAAATAACGCTGGGGAGCCCGACTTTTGGCTGGTTGCAACAGGCATACAAGGCGATGAGACAGGTACGGACTCAGGTCGCTGAGGCACCATGTCCGACAATCATTTTTCGTTCAATTGATGAACGTGTTGTCGGGCTAAAGGAAATGGAAAACTACTGCAACGGAGCCTGCAGTTGTCAACTCGTGACCTATAGAAACTGCCGTCATGAACTGCTTATGGAAAGAGATGAAATCAGAAACGACCTGTTAACCAGAATAAAGCAATTCCTGACTAATAGAGGGTAAAAATTTAAGCGTAACGTAGAGGTTGAGCGAAAAGGGCGTTTTGCAAGCGGCTCGGGTATATGGTGATTAAATCAGCTATTAACTTTTTTGTTTTTCCTGATGTTAAAGAAGAAATAGATAATCAAGCCGGCGGCGGCGAGAGCATGAACTGCAATTGGAGCCGGTTTGATCAGGAAGAAGGCGAGGAACAGCAATACGATACGTTCCGGCCATGAAACCGCATTTTCCATATGACCCTGAAGGGCACAGGTGAAACCATACAGGCCAAGAAAAGCAAAAAAGAAAATCAACAATATCTCGACGGGACTTCCTCCAAGGATCGGTGTATAGGCAAACAGCAACGGTACAATATAGAGCCCCTTGGCAATTTTCCAGGATTGCAGCCCCGTTGCCATTGGCGGTGTTCCGGCGATAGCTGCCCCGGTAAATGCAGCCAGACAGACAGGCGGAGTGACATTACTATCCTGGCTCAGCCAGAAGATGATCATGTGAGCAGATAACAGTGCAAACGTTGCCGTTTCAGGCGATAACGCCATTTCTCTTATTGTTCCTGCAAGATCAATCGGAATCAGATGAAGGAGAGCCCGTGCCTGTTCGACAGACATGGACTGATTGAGAAGTTCAACCTTGTCAGGGATGGCAATCATCATTACCGCCTTTGCTTCCTCGGACAATGCGCCGGTGGAGATCATACCAATAATGTGTCCATCGGCGATAAGGTTATAAAGTGCTGGTGCAGATAATGTCCCGAGCACAATATAAGCAGCAGTAACGGGAAGGCCCATACCTAAAACAAGTGAGGCCAGGCCAATGAGGATGATAGCAATCAGCATGTTGTCGCCCGACCAGGCTGTAATCATCAGGGAGAAGGTGTTGCCAATACCGGCTGTGGCGATAACGTTTACAATCAGTCCGACGCTGCAAAGCAGGATTGCAGTCATAACCATGTTGCGTGCACCGAGGGCCAGGGCCTCAAACACCTTTTTAATTCCCATTTTGGAGGGGGTCAGCCAGGAGGCCGCAACAACTGAGATGATGCTGATACCAGCAGCATAGGTTGGTGTAAACCCATAGACCAAAAGGCCGATAAGTGTCGAAATCGGCATAAGAAATGGCAGGCCGCCTTCTTTGAGAACCTGAAGTACTTTGAGATTTTCATCTTCGACACTGGCAATATTTGACTTCTTTGCTTCAACCCGGACGAAAAAAGCAACAGTTGCGAAATAGAGAAACGCAGGAAGGATGCTGTACACGACGATGGTGGTGTATGGAATCTGCGTATAGCTTGCCATAACAAAAGCCCCGGCACCCATTATCGGCGGCATGAGCTGGCCGCCAGTTGAGGCGGCAGCTTCTACGCCTGCAGCAAATTTGGGCTCAAACCCGGCACGTTTCATCAGTGGGATTGTAATGACACCGGTAGAAGCGGTATTGGCAACCGCAGAACCGGAAATAGTCCCAGTCAGGCCAGATGCAAACACTGCAACCAGTCCGGGCCCGCCAATGAACCTTCCTGCAACTGCCCGGGCGAGTTTGATGACAAAATCCCCGGCTCCTGAGGTGAGCAGAAAAGCACCAAAAAGGATGAACATGAAAACAAAGGTGGAGGAAATCCTGGCGATATTACCAAAAATACCGTCATCTCCATAAATCGAGCGAAAGAGAATGGTTTCCGTTGTGAGACCACTGAATTTAAAGACACCGCTAATCTCGCTTCCCCACCAACCGATATATGTGAGAGCGAGAATAATGAGGACGGGGATAATCCAGCCTGTTGTGCGTCTGGTAAATTCAATGGCGGTGAGGATCAGCACGATCCCTGCAACCCATTCGGTCGTGCTGAGATGAACACCGCGACTGTAAATCGCATCCTCCATGCTGATCATATAGATTGCAGAAACTGCAGCAATAATACCAATCGTCAGATCAAAACAGAGTCCGGTTTTTGTGCGGCTGTCCAGGGGGCTGCCAGCGAAGGGATATACAAGGCCACATAAAATGGCAAAACCTGAGTAGTGGAGAGAGTTCTGCCACAATCCCGGAAGAACACTGAATAAATTGAAGTACAGGTGCATAAGTGATACGCCAATACCGATAAAGAAGATCGCTCTGTTAACAACAGTTTTTTCATCCGTATCTGTTTCTTGAGATGACACACCGTACTCCGGTATTGAAGGGGGCAGGTTCAGTCAATGTTTCAAAAGACTGAACCTGCTCAAGAAAAATTACTTCAGCAGACGGGCTGGAATATCCAGGCCGGCTTCCTTGAAGTATTTGGCAGCGCCGGGATGGAGTGGCAATGGTAGACCATCAAGCGCTTTATCCAGTGCCATGACCTTTGTGGCTTTATGTATGGCATTGAGAAACGGCAGGTTTTCGTAAATTGTTTTAGTTATCTGGTAGACGGCATCCTCATCAAGATCAGCTCGAACCGCAAGGAAGTTTGGTTGTGCAATAGTGTTTATATCTTCTGCCTGACCAGGGTAGGTATTTGCTTTAATTACATAGCGGGTCCAGAGGTTTAAACCACCATCGGCTTGGGTGATCTGTTCATCAGTAAAATTTAGAACTTTAACTTTATCACCCATTGCTGCAACAACACGCGTGACTGCACTGGTTGGAGCTCCTGCCGGAGTACTCATACCGGCGATCTGACCATTTTGCAGGGCGTCTGCGCTGGGACTATATCCTACATAGACCAGATCAAAATTTTCATCTGCATCGATTCCGAGATTTTTCAGTAGAAATCGATTTGAGCCGATAGTACCTGAATTTTTCTTACCAAGGGCCATTCGTTCACCTTTAAGCCCTTCAAGATCGGCAATCGTTCCTGACGTGGCTTTATCAGCAAGTATTGTGAATTGTTCTACATTTTGCCAGAGCATGGTTACGGAACGCAGATCTTTTTGAGGTCCGTCGTTTTCCAGCGGACCTACACCCTTCCAGGCATAATAGCCATAGAGCCCCTGTAAAATTGCAAATTGAGCTTCATTATCCCTGAGGAGTTTTATATTCTCTCCAGAACCAGCTGAGTTGATCGCTGACATGCCGATTTTCTGTGTTGGCTGAAGCTTGACCTTGGTTAGTGTTGCCAGAGCGACACCAACAGGATAATAAGTACCGCCTGTACTGGCTGTTGCGAGAAGATAGCTGCGCTCCTCTGCTGCCTGGGCAGTAATTGTGGTCAGGAAACCCAGCATGACAGCTGCTGAAGCGACACGACTAAAGAATGATGTTATTTTCATTAGGCTCTCCATTAAGATTGACTGATGTGCCACCGTTGAATTGCCCCGTGCAGATCATAGTGGCACCCGATAACAAATGGGATTGAGAAGCTTGAAGAACAAACAACTCACAGTGAATATTATGCAATATATTCAGGAATTCAAGAGGAGTGTTCTCATTATAGACAAAAGATTTTGGAAAGAATCAGGATGGAGCCATGTAGCGTCGCATGTTCGGTTTCGTTGTCAGGGTGATTCTTGTGAGGTGAACATATCATTGTTTGCTGGATGCTGATAATTAATGAAGTTTGCTGCCACATCTGTATAAATGGAAACGAAAACATTTTAAAATGCAATCATGTCTTGATGAATATAATGAATTATTATCGATTTTTCCCACACCACCTCCGTTTCTTTGTTGCTCTTTTGCTTGGACTCCTCCTGCCTGTTATCGTTTCTCCAGAAAAAGCATTGAGCCAGGAGGTGAGTAAATCTGTACTTTATATTAACTCCTACCATCAGGGTTATCCGTGGTCTGACACAATTCTTGAAGGAATCAGCAAAGCACTTTATCAAAGTGATTATAAAATTGAGCTTCAGATAGAATATCTAGACGCCAAGAAATTCAATGTTGAGCCTGTGCTATCTGCGTTCTATCAACTTCATAAAGAAAAGTTTCAGGATCAGCAGTTCGATGTTGTGATAGTCTCGGATGATGATGCGTTCCATTATGCGATTAAATACCGATCTCAACTCTTTCCTGGAGTTCCCATAGTTTTTTGCGGAGTAAACGATCTCAGCGGTGAACAGACAGCGGTCGGCAATATCACCGGGATTGTAGAAAACTTTGATCTCATGGGTACCATCGATGTTGCACTTAATCTTCATCCTGAAAAAAAACGAATGATCGTCGTTGGTGATAATTCTACTGCTGGTCAGGCCATTAAGAGCCAGATTGAATCGTTTGTCCCCCAGTTTCAGGATCGGCTGACGGTTGATTTCTGGGTTCAGGTTGATTTAGATGATGTACAGAAACGGGTAAAAACCCTACCGGCTGATACCTTTCTTTTTTTTATTCCCTACTTTCAGGTAAGTGAAGACTATTTGCACTCGGCCGAAGAGGTCATGGAAGCTATATATTCGTACTCAAACGTACCCATCTATACCGGCTGGGAATTTCTCATTGGTCATGGCGCGGTGGGAGGAAGTCTTCTCTCAGGTGGTGAGCACGGTCGGGCTGCTGCTCAATTGTCTTTAGAGATACTTGGAGGAGAAGATCCCGACAGGATTCCGATAATATATGAACCGAACGGTTTGTATATGTTTGATTATCAGGTAATGGAACGGCTGGGTATCGACGAGTCCATGCTGCCCTCTACGAGCAGGATTATCAATGCACCGAGCCCTTTTTACCAGCTTGCAAGAGAATTGTTATGGACCATTGTCGTCAGTTTTTTACTGCTCGTTGTTGCACTGTTATTTCTCAGTCTGAACATGATTGCCAGGAGGAAGGTCGAAAGGACAATCAAGGATCAGCTCACTTTTCAGCAAACACTGATAGACACTATTCCGCTTCTCGTTTCATGGAAGGATGTTCATGGCGACTATGTCGGGGTTAACCTTGCTTTCTCGGAATTTTTCGGGCTCGGAAACATCACGGAGGTTGTCGGGAAAACCAGCCGCGATGTGGTTTCTGACGATGAATATGTAACGTGGTCAATCGATACAGATAGTTCGGTGGTTTCTGAAAACAAAGAATTTCGAAGGGTAAGAAAACGGATAACCAGTGCTGACGGTGAATCGGCGTGGCTGGAACTCAGCAAGGTACCCATACGTGACCGGGATCGAAAAATTACCGGGGTTTTAACCACCGCCGAGAATATTACCAGGGAGCAGAATCTTGAAAAACAATTAATACAGTCACAGAAAATGGAGGCGATCGGAACTCTTGCAGGAGGCATTGCCCATGACTTTAATAATATTTTGACTTCAATCATCAACTCGACCGAACTTGCTGTCTCTGATGTAGATCCAGAATCACAGACAAAAAAAGACCTCGACCGTGTGCTGAAGGCAGCACGGCGTGGAAGTCGTGTTGTCAAACAGATCCTGACGTTCAGCAGACCTTCACAGCACGGATTTCGATCAACTGATCTGGAGGCCCTGGTTTATGAGGTTATTAACCTGATGGAGGTATCGCTTCCCGGAAGTGTGAAGATAAAATACTCTGTTTCTCCTGGTCTCCGGAAGATCCATGCCGACCCAACCCAATTGCATCAGGCGATAATGAATCTGTGCACAAATGCCTTTCATGAACTGAAGGAAACCGGTGGAGAAATTCATCTGAGCTTAAAAACAGTCTTTCTCAGAGAAGTTGAAGCAGGAAATCTCAATCTTGAGCCGGGAATTTTTGTAAAAATAACCATACGTGATAATGGTCCGGGAATTAAACCAGAGATAATTGACAAAATTTTCGACCCGTTCTTCTCCTTAAAAGATAAAACCGAAGGATCAGGTCTGGGATTAACGGTTGTCCTCGGTATTGTAAAAGGACATAATGGTGGAGTAAGAGTGAGGAGTGAATACGGAAAAGGGACAACCTTTGATCTCTTCCTTCCAGATATCAGTTCAGTAACAGATGCGGAAGATCGTCTGGCCCTTTCCGAAGATAAGAACGATGGTTTCATACTCTTTGTTGAAGACGATGAAGATCAACTCCAGACAACACCGAGAATTCTTCGTTCTCTTGGGTATCAGGTTGAGTCATCCGGAGACAGCAGAGAAGCTGCTGAAAAAGTTAAATATGGGCCTGATCGTTACGACCTGGTTATAACAGATTATGATATGCCAGGGTTGAATGGTATTGATCTGGTCAAAAAAATAATGGAATATGCTCCACACCTTCGGGTAATAATGATATCAGGAAGAGAGGAGGCGGTGGCTGCTGCCAAAGAAATACCTGCCATTCGGTATGTTCTGGTTAAGCCGTATTACAAAAATGAGTTATCGGCCATGATAAATTCTATACTAAGGAAAGATGGTCGCCTATGAATACCATATTAGTAATCGATGATGATCCTGAAATTTGTGAAACACTTGAGAGTCTGGTCAAAAGACTGTCTCATCACTGTTTTTCTGTTCAAACACTTCGTGGCGCCAGACTCGTTCTGAAGCAGCATCAATACGATGTGGTTTTTCTGGATGTCAGTCTGCCGGATGGAAATGGTCTGGATCTCCTTGAAGAACTCGCAGAGTTAGATAACCCTCCTGAAGTGATAATTCTGACAGGAAGAGGTGATCCGGATGGCGCTGAACTGGCAATAAAGGGGGGTGTTTGGGATTATGTGCTGAAACCCTCCAGCGTAAAAGAGATCAGCCTCACCCTGGATCGGGCCCTTCGTTACCGTAAAGAGAAGTCCGCCAATATCAATTACGACGGCTTTTCATTCGGGAGCATTGTCGGCAGCAGCTCTGCTATTAAAGCTGCAGGTAAACAGATAGCACAAGCTGCCAAGTCAGAATCGAACCTGCTGATTACCGGCGAGACCGGTACAGGTAAAGAGGTTTTCGCGCGAGCGGTCCATGAGAATAGCAGCAGGTTGTCCGGCAGGTTTGTGGTTGTCGATTGCGGTGCCTTGAATGAATCAATGGTCGAGTCGATTCTGTTTGGCCATCGTAAGGGCTCCACTGGCGGTGACATTGAAAATCAGAGCGGCTTAATTAATCTTGCTCATAAAGGGACCCTTTTCCTTGACGAAATAGGTGAAATGTCGAATGCCGTCCAGAAATTACTGCTACGGGTCCTCCAGGAGCATACCTTCAGAGCTGTTGGCGATTCTATGGAGCAGAGCAGTAATTTTCGACTTATTGTCTCGACTAACAAAGATCTTGATGAGATGGTAGAAAACGGCAATTTCAGAAGAGAGCTGCTTCATCGTATAATGACGATGAAAATTCACGTGCCTCCGTTACGTCAGAGAAGGGGGGATATCAAATTACTGGCGGCCTATAAGGTAGAAGAGCTTTGCAACAAAAACGGAATGGAGATAAAGCTGATAAGTACTGATTTTTTTGAAACGCTGGACTATCACGACTGGCCGGGTAATGTTCGAGAACTTTTCAACATGATCGAGCGGGCGGTGTTTGCGGCTGGGTCAGAGAAAAAATTATTTGCCATGCATCTTCCGCGCTCATTGCGGGTCCAGGTGGCAAAAGCACAGATAAAGAAGATGACCGGCTCTGAAACATTAAGTAATGACACACTTGGATCGTTACCGGTAAATCATGTCCGGAAAATAGGACACGATATTTTTCAAGATATTTTTGATCGCCAGCTACCAAATTTAAAGGAGTTTAAAGGAACTGCTGAAGAAGTCTATCTCGGTGAACTCATCAGGCAGGGTGGCGGCGATATTGGCAAAATACTTGAAATATCAGGTCTTTCCAGGTCACATTTTTATTCTCTCCTCAAAAAGTATAACCTTTCTATCCAGTCTGGATGATAGTTCCCTTTAATCTGATGGTAATATCCATCTTTTACAATTATAGTAATGGGTCCTATTACTATAGAATGAACAGGCAGTAAAATATACAGTTTTGCAGGTACAGGCAGGATTACAATATGACGAACAACCTCTATGTCACCGCCACCGAAGAGCGAAGTGGTAAATCAGTTATCGTTCTTGGCATCATGCAGATGCTTAAGAAGGAGGTTCACCGAGTCGCTTTCTACCGGCCGATTATTAATGACACGGAAAGCGAAGATCATGATATATCTCTGATTCTCAAGTATTTCAAGCTCAATATGGTCTACGAAGACTGTTATGGATGTACACTTTCTGAAGCATATGAGCTGATAAACGCTGGAAAAGTAGATGATCTCCATGACCTGATACTGGAAAATTATAAAAAGCTTGAAGAGGACTATGATTTTATTCTCTGTGAAGGTACAGACTTCAGGGGACAGGATACAACCTTTGAATCTGAGATTAACAGAGATATTGCGGCGAACCTGGGCGCACCTGTTGTTTTAATATCATCAGGGCGAAGGAAATCAGTCAAGCAGATGGTAAGGCAGACACAGCTGTCTGTCGAAACGCATGTTGAAAGAGGAGTTTCGCTCGCTGCATGTATTATAAACAGGGCACCGGAAGGCGTTACACCGAAAACGTTCACTGATGTCAGGGACCATAACCATCCTGGTGACCCATTACCGTTTTATGTGATCCCTGAGAATCCTGCCTTGGCGAATCCAACTGTCCGGGACGTGAGAAACTGGCTCAATGCAGCAGTGATGTATGGTATGAAAAATATGTCCACACTGGTGGGCAGTTATCTGATTGCTGCCATGCGGGTGGAGAACTTTCTCGACTACCTTGAGCCTGGCTGCCTGGTTATTACTCCTGGGGACAGATCTGATATAATTCTGGGCAGTTTGTCTGCCCGCTCATCAAAATCTTATCCGGAAATATCTGGTATCGTTCTTACCGGTGGGCTGGTTCCATCATCAAGTGTTCGTAAACTCATAGAAGGATGGGCAGGGGCGCCGGTTCCCATCATGTCAGTAAAAGGGCACACTTTTCAGATCATTCAATTACTTAACGAGCTTTACGGTCACATAGAGCCTGATGATTCTCAGCGAATTGCTACCGCTCTTGGTGTTTTTTTCAAATATGTCAAAGTGCAAGAATTAAGTGAGCGGGTTGTCACGACTGCACCGACGAGGATTACGCCGAAGATGTTTGAATACACGCTGATGGAAAAGGCTTCTGAGGACCGTCAGCGAATTGTGTTGCCGGAAGGTACCTGTGAGCGGATTCTTAAAGCTGCTGATATTCTGCTTCGTCGACGTGTCGCTGATTTGACCATACTCGGAAGAGAAGATGAGGTCAGGGCAAAGGCCGCCGGCTGTGGTCTGGATCTGAAATGGGTTGAGGTTATTGATCCTCAGAAATCATCAATGCTGGAAGATTTTGTTCATAAATATATGGAACTCCGTAAACATAAAGGAATCATAGAAGATATTGCCAGGGATCGAATGTCAGACACGACGTATTTCGGCACCATGATGGTATATAAAGGGTATGCTGACGGTATGGTTTCAGGAGCGATGAACACGACAGCCCATACACTCAGGCCTGCTTTTGAATTTATTAAAACAAAACCAGGGATAACTATTGCTTCTTCTGTTTTTCTGATGTGTTTGCGTGACCGCATACTCGTTTACGGCGACTGTGCGGTTAATCCGAACCCTAACGCCCAGGAACTTGCCGAGATTGCGCTTAGTTCTGCAGAGACAGCGCGCACGTTCGGTATCGAACCAAGAGTCGCAATGCTGAGTTACTCAACAGGCACCTCTGGAAAAGGTGAAGATGTTGACAGGATAGTTCAGGCCACCAGGATCGCTCAACAAATGATTAAAGAAAGAGGGTTGGATATATTGCTTGAAGGCCCGTTGCAATATGATGCTGCAATTGATCCTGAAGTCGCGCATACGAAATTGCCCGGGTCGAAAGTTGCGGGCAGGGCGACCGTCTTTACCTTTCCCGATCTGAATACCGGGAATAATACCTATAAAGCCGTACAGCGTGCGGCCAATGCGGTCGCCATAGGGCCGATTATTCAGGGCCTCAATAAACCCGTTAACGATCTTTCAAGAGGGTGCACCGTCGATGATATTGTTAACACGATAGCCATCACCGCCGTACAGGCGCAGGCTGAAAAAAAGACCAAAAAATGAAAATTCTGATTATTAATTCAGGCAGTTCTTCGATCAAATTCCAGCTCCTTAATATGGAGGGTGAGCACGTTCTTGCAACCGGGCTGGTTGAACGTATTGGAGAGCCGGATAGCCTGATAAAATGTACTATAAGGCCTGAGACGTCCGGGGAAATAAAAATAAGAGATGAGGTAGAGGTCGCTAATCACCAGTCAGGTATGAGGTCAGTCGTTGATCTGCTTACTGATACTGAACAAGGTGTCATTGAAAATCGTCGTGAAATTAGAGCGATTGGTCACCGCGTTGTGCATGGTGGTGAAGATTTTCATCAACCTCGCTTAATCGATGATGAGGTGGTTGCTGCGATTTATAAGAATATTCCACTGGCCCCACTCCACAATCCTGCTAACCTTGACGGAATAAGGGTCGCCAGAGAACTTTTCCCGGGAACTCCGCAGATTGCCGTCTTTGATACAGCTTTCCACCAGACAATTCCCGATACAGCCCATATTTATGCGCTGCCGTATGAGTTATATGAAAAACACCGGGTTCGCCGCTACGGGTTTCATGGCACTTCTCATAAGTTCGTGGCGGGTGAGTGTGCCAGGCTCCTCAATAAACCGATCGATGAGTGCAACCTGATTACCATACATCTCGGTAACGGCTGCTCAATGACGGCAATAAAAAATGGTCAGAGTGTTGATACCACACTGGGAATGACGCCGCTGGAGGGATTGGTGATGGGAACACGCAGCGGTGACATCGACCCGGCTATTCATGCCTTTCTTTTCAGAAACAATAATATGGGTATGGAACAGATCGATCATATGCTCAACAATGAGTCCGGGTTGAAAGGCATCTGTGGTATGAACGATATGCGTGATATTCATGAAGCTGCAGCTCAGGGTGATGAGAAGGCTGCTCTTGCTCTTGATGTTCAGACATATCGCAATCGTAAATATATTGGCGCATATATGGCGGTGCTGGGCAGGGTTGATGCCCTTGTCTTTACAGCAGGAATTGGAGAAAATGATGAAATCGTCAGAGCCCGTTCGATCCGGGGGCTCTCCAGTTTTGGTGTTGAATTAGATAACGAATTAAACCAGAGAAGAATGAAAGAACCGTTTCTGATAAGTGGTTCAAACAGCAGGGTAAAGGTATGGGTTATTCCGACTAACGAGGAGTTAGCTATTGCCCGTGAGAGTGTGTCAGTTCTTACTGCCATTTAAATACTATATATCAACAGGGATGACGTTTATGACAGAGCAGATTGCGACGGTTGAAAAAGGGACAGATCTGTATCAATTCGTAAAAAATGCCAGGGTTGCTGCGGCGTTTGTAACGGATGTATCGGATTTTGAGGAAGCTGTAGAATATGCTGTTGATCTCTGCGGTAGGCAGGGGGCATGCAGACTCAAAGTGTCTGGTTGTGAAGAGCATTTAAGTGAATCTGCTGAACAGCTCTGCGAGATAAAGCAGGGGAAAATTATTGCAGCCCCGGGATTGTCCGATGACGAGTACCGGATTTTATCAGATGCGTGCGGTTCCAGTGGGTTTGATTGCATCGATAGCGGGATGAGATCTAATCTTGCAGGTGTTGATATTGGCTTTACATACGCTGATATCGGTATTGCCGAAACAGGCACGCTGGTACTCAACTGCCCAAGTGAGGAACTGAGGCTCGCCACAATGATCTGTGAATACCATGTCTGCATCCTGCCCAAATCTCGAATAGTCGAAGATGCTTTTGCAGCGGAACCACAACTTTTGGAATATATGAGTAACCCTTCTGATTACACCGCCTTTATTACCGGGCCGAGCAGGACGGCAGATATCGAAAGAGTCTTGACTATTGGCGTCCACGGTCCGCTGGAACTTCATATCCTGGTCGTGGAGGGCTGAAATTATGCAAGAAGCTAAAAATTTGAAGATGTATCGCCAGGAATGCGACGAGTCACTTGGTAATGATTACCTGCGAACAGCGCTTGATAAATTTGCTATCGCCTACAAGGACAGCCGCAGCAAAGCCTTTGCAGACTTTGATGTAGAACAGCTTATAGATGATATTGCCCAAATGAAGGACGACGTACTGCTGAATCTTGAAGAGCTTTATGAACAATTCAAGAAAAAGGCTGAAGAGGGCGGTGTCACCGTTCACTATGCAAAAGATGCTGATGAAGCAAATAAAATCATCATTGATATTGCCAAGGAGAATGGCTGTAAGAGGGTGGCCAAATCAAAATCCATGACAGCAGAAGAAACGTTGCTCAATCACGCCCTTGAAGATGAAAATATGGAGGTAACAGAAACCGACCTTGGTGAGTGGATCATCCAGCTAAGGCATGAGGGACCTTCCCACATGGTAATGCCGGCGATTCACCTCTCCCGCTATCAGGTCAAAGATTTATTCACCGATGTTACCGGGGCTCAACAGGAAGATGACATCGAAAAACTGGTGAAAGTGGCACGCCGGGAGTTGCGACAGAAATTTGTTGAAGCCGATATGGG
>NODE-548-length-13296-cov-5.16177_pt1 | contig 13296 bp, 11 predicted proteins | sample MGYA00139097_ERZ477577 | MGnify/ENA metagenome assembly ERZ477577 | reverse complement strand
ACAATGTCTTTGGTTATTATATTGAAGTAAGAAATACCCATAAAGACAAAGTTCCTGAAGATTGGGTCAGAAAGCAAACCTTGGTGTCAGCGGAGCGATATATCACAGAAGAACTTAAAGAATACGAATCAAAAATACTTGGAGCCCAGGAAAAGATCGCTGCGATAGAGCATCGTATTTACCAAGAATTGTTAGAGGGCATCATACCTTATATCCAAAAGATCCAAAAAAATGCGAAGATCGTTGCGCAACTTGACTGTTTGGGGTCCTTCGCCAAAACGGCCATAATAAATAATTATGTCAGACCGGTTATCGATGATTCGACCTTAATTGAAATTAATAACGGAAGGCATCCCGTCATCGAAAAACAGCTTCCGGCGGGAGAACAATATGTTGCCAATGATGTAGTTTTGAATCGAGATCAGCAGCAGATCATCATGATCACAGGACCAAATATGAGTGGTAAATCTGCTATTTTAAGGCAAACAGCACTTATCGTTTTACTGGCCCAAATGGGTTCTTATGTTCCGGCTCAAAACGCAAGACTGGGTCTTGTCGATAAGATCTTTACCAGAGTTGGCGCCAGTGACAACATTTCAATGGGTGAATCAACTTTTATGGTCGAAATGAACGAAACGGCCAATATATTAAACAATTTATCTGACAGAAGCCTGATTCTTCTTGATGAGATTGGTCGTGGTACAAGTACCTATGATGGTATTTCCATAGCATGGGCCATAGCAGAATACCTGCATGAACATCCCACCAGGGCGAAAACCCTGTTTGCTACACATTACCATGAGCTCAATGATATGAGCGAAACATTTGAAAGAATTAAAAACTTCAATGTATCGGTAAAAGAACTCAAAGATAAAGTCATTTTTATCAGAAAACTCGTTCCGGGAGGGAGTAAACACAGTTTTGGCATTCATGTAGCCAAACTTGCTGGTATGCCAAGTCCTGTGCTTCACAGAGCGAACAAGATGATGTCTCATCTTGAAAAAAGTCACGCCTCAGAAGACATTCAGGCCAAAATGAAAGTGGCTTCCCAAAAAGATGTACAACTGAGTTTTATCAACCTTGATGACCCTTTACTAGAAGAAATAAAGGAAGAGATATTGAGCACTAATATTGATACATTGACCCCAATTGATGCGCTTATGAAACTAAATGAGATCAAAAGAATGCTCACAAAAAAATAAGGCTGTAAAAAAGGATTAATTTTTATGCTTAACTTCATAAAAAAAATAATCCAATGAAATTAAACTTTCCTTTATCAATACTTCTTCTGTTGCTGGTTGCAGCTTGTCAGCCAATTAAAGACCAAGACAATTTGGAGATTAGTATCCTTTTACCAGAAAACAAAGTGCAAAAAACTGTAGATGGCAGACTGCTACTCATATTTGCAAATAATAACGATATCGAACCCAGATTTCAAATCAACGGAGGCTTGAACACACAGGTCATCTTCGGAATGAACGTTGAAAATCATGTTCCAGGTGAAAAAATATTATTTGACAATAATGCCCTTGGTTTTCCGGTAGAACAACTTAGCGAATTACAAGATGGTGACTATTATGTTCAGGCACTATTACATGTGTATGAAACTTTTGAACTTTCCACAGGCCATACGGTGAAACTTCCGATGGATAATGGAGAGGGTCAGCAGTGGAATCGTTCTCCCGGTAATCTTTACAGCAAGCCCTTTAAGGTAAGTGTGGGTGAAAATGGGATTGAGAATTTTGAATTGAACCTTGACCAAATCATTCCTGAAATTAAGGAACCTGAGGATACAGAATGGATCAAACACATAAAATTTAAGTCAGAAAAATTATCCGCCTTTTGGGGGCGAGATATTTATCTTGGGGCTCATATCCTTTTGCCCAAAAATTTTGATAAACATCCTGAAGCCAAATATCCTTTAATGATATTTCACGGTCACTTCCCTTCTGATTTTGGCGGGTTTAGAACAACTCCCCCAGATAAGGATATAGAACCGGTCTATTCCGATAGATTCAACATTAATGGCTATAATATCATTCAACAAGAAGAAGCCTATAACTTCTATCAAAGATGGAACGAACCCGATTTTCCAAGATTTCTAATTATTGAGATCCAGCATCCCACACCCTATTATGACGATTCCTATGCGGTGAATTCGGAAAGTCAGGGGCCTTATGGAGATGCGATTACCCATGAGCTCATTCCTTATATAGAAAAAGAATTCAGAGGTATCGGCGAGGGTTGGTCGAGATTTCTATATGGTGGTTCTACCGGAGGCTGGGAAGCTCTGGCTGTTCAAGTCAAATATCCGGATGAATACAACGGGTGTTTTGCTGCATGCCCAGATCCCATCGACTTTAGCAGCTATTGCCTGACCAATATTTATAAAGACAAAAACGCTTATTTCTATGAGAGTGATTTTAAAACCTTGGAAGTTCCTTCTCATCGGGATTACCTTGGCCAAATCACATCTACCGTGAAACAAGACAACCAGTTGGAACTGGTTTTAGGAGACAAATCGAGATCAGGTCAACAATTCGATATTTGGGAAGCCACTTATTCGCCACAGGCTGATGACGGATATCCACAAAGAATATGGGATAAACAAACTGGAGATATCAATCCAGAAGTTGCCAATTACTGGAAAGAAAATTATGATCTTCGGCATATTCTTGAAAGAGACTGGGATAAGTTAGGAGAAAAATTAAAAGGAAAAATCCATATTTATTGTGGAGATATGGATAATTATTACCTTAATAATGCTGTATACTCTATGGAATCCTTTTTGGAAAGTACTTCAGACCCTTACTATGATGGAGAAGTGGATTATGGCGACAGGGCCGAGCACTGCTGGAATGGAGACCAGGAAAATCCTAATTATATTTCTCGTTTGCGTTACAATTCCATGTATGTTCCTAAGATCATGAAACGAATTGCTGTTTCTGCTCCCCCAGGGGCTGATCTTACAAGTTGGAGGTATAAAGAATAAAAACATCAAAAGCCTTCAGGTCTAATCTCCTTCAAATGAGTAATTATATTATCTTTGTGGGGTAATTGAAAGAATATGTTTTTATTTATAAGTGGTGCTGAGATATTTATAATCCTTGTAATCGTGGTGATGTTATTCGGTGCGGATAAACTTCCTGAGCTGGCCCGTGGTCTTGGTAAGGGCATGCAACAGTTAAAAAACGCGACAAACGAAGTTAAAAAAGAGATTACCGAAGGGGTAAAGAAGCAGGGTATCGATACGGATCTAACTAAAGATATACAAAAGGAAGTTACGAATATCAAAAAGAAGGTAACAGATAATATTGATGACCTAACCGGACCTATAAAAAGAAACTTATAAGTTGAGCTTTTTAGATAAAATTATTCAGTATGATAAGGAACTCTTGGTCTTTATCAACGGAATGGGCTCAGAAAACTGGGATGGTTTCTGGCTTATAATCACCAACCAACTCAGTTGGATCCCTTTATACCTCCTCTTTTTTTATCTGATATTTAAGGCATTGGGTTGGAAAAAAGGACTTGGACTACTATTGCTTACAGCCCTTTTAGTTACTTTTTCTGATCAGTTTACTGTATTTCTAAAGAATTATTTTGAAAGACTCAGGCCCAACCGGGACCCGTCGATCAACGAGGTAATCAGAATTCTTAAAAACAATTCCAGCTTTAGTTTTGTATCAGGTCATGCGACGACCTCTTCAGCTGTCACTTTGCTGATGCATTTGACATTAAAAAAGTATTATAACTATACTATTTTATTTTTTATATGGCCCATCATGTTCTCCTATAGCAGAATGTACCTGGGTGTTCACTTTCCTTTAGATGTAACTATGGGAGCCATTTTAGGATTGCTGATAGGATATGTTTTTTATATACTCAGTTTAAAATTACTGAACTGGATAGAAAAAAAATATTAAACGACCATCAGATTACAGCCCCTGATATCCGAATGGTCGAACCTTCCCAGAATCTCAAATTTATTGTCATCGATTTTACGACCCAAATCTTGCGTGGCAATGAAGGAACATGAATTGATGTTCGCCAAATCCACAATGTTAATCCCTCCCGTTCTACCGTGATCAAGTATATGAAAAGGATCTTCAGTATCTCTTATAAATATCTTCATCCATGGAGGAGTCTCAAAAACACCCCCTCCCGAAGAATAGGCTTGAGATAACAATTCTGTCATTCCATATTCAGAGTGAATGTTCATAAGGCCAAAACCATCAGCAAGAATTTCATGTAACTCACTTCTGATCAGTTCTTTTCTTTTGCCCTTCATGCCACCCGTTTCCATAACAATTGTGTTTTTTAGCCTGAACTTTCGGTTTTGAATAAGATCCAATAAGGCATAAGTGACTCCTATCAAAAGTACTTTCTCTCCTTTTGAATCGAGCTTTGTTAGCAGGGCACTTAAGGCATTCAGTTCATTCAGATAGAACCCACTATCTTTTGAAGCACTCTCTTTTATCAGATGATCGACCATATAGATCAGGGATGAGCCTTGTCTTTCCAAATAACCAGGAAGTAATGCCAGTATGGTATAATTTTTTACATTTCCATAAAAGTATTGGAATCCTTTGTTAAAGCTTTCTTCATAAATTTGAAGATTTGTCACAAAATGTTGGCTTTGAACTGCTCCGGTGGTACCACTGCTTGAAAAGATTCTTTCAACCTTATCCTCAGTACTTAAAACTTCATGAGATTTAAAAAAATCAACAGGCATAAAAGGAATATCCTCGACCTTACCTATAGACATGAAATCTATTTTTAAAAGCTTGAGAAACTGTTTATATACTTTGTTATTTTTGGCTTGGTGCCTAAATATTTTCAAGGCCTCGGTTTCAAACTTACCAGCATCTGAAATATTGAAAATATCCATGTAAATTAGGCTTCTTTTTTGACAAAAGTAGCCCTTTTTTACGCAACCAATTCGTTATTGGGTATCTTAAAAAGTACTAATAACTGCTTTTTCTGTTAAAATATGGCGCTTAGAAAGATTTTTTTCGTAATTTTTGCCGTTGTATTGTTGGTATCCTGTTCAGATGATGACAACTACGAATATCACTATGAATTGCTACCTGTTGAGGAAGCCATGGTGCCAGAAGTATTTGAGTTTGGGCAGATATATAATCTCTCGGTAAAATATATTGCGCCGGATGACTGTTATATCAATAGTGATATTTTATACGAATACGACGAAAATGCCAGAAATGTGGCAGTGATTTCGCTAGTTATTGAAAGTAATGATTGTGAAACCATTGATTTAGAACAGGAACTTACCTTTCAAGTACATGCTTTGCAGGCAAGTCCCTATATGTTTAGATTCTGGCAAGGAGACGATGATAATGGAGAGCCCATTTATTTAACGGTGGAAGTCCCGGTAATTAATATAAGCAATCAAAAAGCCAATGAGTTTGAAGCGACTCATACTAAAATGTAAAAGCGGAGATATCATCTCCCAGTCGGAGATTTACCATCTGTTTGCTGGTAAGCTTTTTGCGATCTGTTTGAAATATTCAAAGACCCAGGAAGAAGCAGAAGACAATTTACAGGAGGCGTTTATAACAATATTTAATAAAATTGACCAGTTTCAATTTAAAGGTTCTTTTGAAGGATGGATGAAAAGAATCGTGATCAACACAGCGCTTCAGACCTATCGTCAAAAGAATGTGTTGAATCTAATTGAAGAAAATTATCCGGAGGAAGTAGAAGTTGAAATAAATGAAAGTGCTATTTCTCTTGATTTTTTATTGAAAATAATTCAGGAATTGCCTGAACGATATAGAATGGTGTTCAATCTTTATGTCTTAGATGGTTTTTCACATAAGGACATCTCTAAAATGCTGCAAATAGCAGAAGGAACATCCAAATCAAATTTGTCAAGAGCAAGATTGATTTTAAAAGAAAAAGTGGAATTAAGTCAGCAGCAGAAAAACGCAGGGCTGATTTAATTGACCAATTGATTACATGTTAGAAAGAAAAAACATAGACAGGGTTTTTCAGGAAAACCTGAAAGATTTGGAAATTTATCCAAATAATAGGGTCTGGAACAATATTGAAGGTAAGCTTATCAATAAGACTCCAAAACCTCCTATTGCACTATGGAAAAAAATGAGTGGTATTGCCATGATGATGGCAGCAATTTTTACTGCGGGTCTTTTGTATTTTAATAGCACTGATGTAATACCAGTTAATTCACAAGTTGGCGAAAGTGATGCCGCCAGTATTGATAGATCTCCTGCTTCCCCTCTTACTCCGATTTTCATAAAACCAACAGAAGAATTAGCCAATAATGCTAAAAAGAAGCAAACAATAAGAAAAACGGAAAAACCCATTTTTGTGAAGAAACCTAATAACAGGGTCATCGTTACAAATAATGAAATAGCCTCTATTTACTCGACGATTGAAAACAAGTATATTGTCAATAAAAATGATTTTATAGAGCAGTTGGATGAGAGCGAATCTATTACGGAACGAATGGAAAGTATTCCTGTAAAAAACATTAATACCAATGTAATTGATAAAAAATGGTCTGTTGGGCCCACAGTGGCACCGGTCTTTTATAATTCACTTCAAAATGGATCTCCTTTAAACGATGCTTTATCAAATAATACCAAAACTTCTGATAATTCGCTTTCTCTAGGAGTCAAGGTGAATTACCAATTGTCTAATAAGTTTTTTATACAATCAGGGGTGAATAAAGTTGAGTTGGCGTATAACACCCAAAACGTAAATGCTTTGATATCCTCTTCAAAGAATGCCTTAAACAATATGAATACTGACAAGTCCGGCGTTATTCTGACACCTGTTCAAAGCTCATCTGTTAGCGGAGGATCTGAATTGAATAAATCTGGTATCAGTGGAGATTTGAATCAGTCGATTGAATATTTCGAATTACCTATTGAGATGAAATATAGTCTTTATGATAAAAAAATAGGGCTGAATCTCGTTGGAGGCTTTAGTACACTTATTTTATCTAATAATTCAGTGTCGATCATTTCGCAAAATGATATTACTGATCTGGGTGATGCCAACAATCTTAACGATTTCAATTTTAGTGGAAACGTAGGAGTTGATCTCGATTATAAGATCAGTAAAAGCTGGTATTTAAACGTGGCACCAATGTTTAAGTATCAATTCAACACCTATTCTGGTAATGCTGGTAATTTCAGGCCTTATTACTTCGGGCTTTATTCAGGCTTGAATTATAAATTTTAAGACCTCTTCCTGACATCCCATTCAACTTTTTCTTTTTAAAATTTTAAGAATATCTTATTTTGACCTTGTTCTGCATAAAGTTTTTTGATTATTCCTAAATTCCTAAGCTAAATCCTATTAATTTTACATTACAATGCACAATGCTAGTGCACAAATCAAAGACGAACATTAATATAAAAAACAACATATGGGATTAGTGGCAATTGACTATGGAATTAAGGAGGCCTTAAAGCAATTAGGTGTAGAAGAAGTAAATGATGGAAGTTCAACAGGTTCACAATTTTTTGCCAATGGAGATTCCATTGCTTCATTTTCTCCGGTTGATGGAAAATTAATTGCAAAAGTAAACACCACTTCTCAGGAAGATTTTGAGAGGGTGATGAGCACCGCTACGGATGCTTTCAAGCATTGGAAGACCATTCCGGCACCACAACGTGGAGAGGTTGTCAGGCAGTTTGGAGAAAAATTAAGAGAACTCAAAGAACCTCTCGGCAAACTTGTTTCTTATGAAATGGGAAAAAGCCTTCAGGAGGGATTGGGAGAAGTTCAGGAAATGATTGATATCTGCGATTTTGCTGTTGGTTTGTCAAGACAGCTTCATGGTCTTACCATGCATAGTGAAAGGCCGGGTCACAGAATGTATGAACAATATCATTCTTTAGGAGTTGTTGGTATTATTTCGGCATTTAATTTTCCAGTTGCAGTATGGGCCTGGAATACAGCTTTAGCATGGATATGCGGCGATGTTTGCGTTTGGAAGCCAAGTGAAAAAACACCTCTTTGCGGTATTGCCTGTCAGCATATTGCCGCCACAGTGATGAAGGCCAATAATTTACCAGAGGGTATTTCCTGTTTGATCAATGGAGATTACAGGGTTGGCGAAATGCTCACAACTGATAACCGAGTTCCTTTGGTTTCAGCCACGGGTTCCATTAGAATGGGTAAGATCGTAGCGCAAAAAGTGGCGGCTCGACTTGGAAAATCTCTCTTGGAACTAGGTGGTAACAATGCAATTATCGTTAGTCCGGATGCAGATATCAAAATGACAATTATCGGAGCTGTATTCGGAGCTGTCGGTACTGCAGGCCAAAGATGTACTTCCACGAGAAGGCTGATCATACACGATAGCATTTATGACAAGTTAAAAGATGCCTTAGTAGAAGCTTACGCCCAGTTACGCATTGGCAATCCATTAAACGAAAACAACCATGTTGGACCTTTGATTGATACCGAGGCTGTAGGGATGTACAAGGATGCACTATTAAGAGTTGTTGAAGAAGGCGGACATCTTTTACTTGAAGGAGGAGTATTGCAAGGTGAGGGATATGAAAGTGGATGCTATGTCAAACCTGCCATTGCAGAAGCACAAAACGATTTTCAAATAGTGCAGCACGAAACCTTCGCACCAATTCTATACCTTTTAAAATACTCAGGAGATCTCAAGAATGCAATCGATATTCAAAACGGAGTTGTTCAAGGCCTTAGTTCGGCAATTATGACGAATAATTTAAGAGAAGCTGAAATGTTTCTATCCGTGTCTGGTTCTGATTGTGGAATTGCCAATGTCAATATTGGTACTTCAGGAGCTGAAATTGGCGGGGCATTTGGTGGTGAAAAAGAAACTGGAGGTGGTCGCGAATCAGGTTCGGATGCATGGAAGGTTTATATGAGAAGGCAAACCAATACGATTAACTACACAACTGATTTACCTTTGGCCCAAGGCATCAAATTTGACCTTTAAGTGAGTTCTTACAGATATAAAAAAAAATCGCCCCGATCTCTCGGGGCGACATTTGGTTGAAATAAATCAACCAAAATCAACTAACCAAACCTTATTTTAAATATCTTCTATGCGTTTATCAATTCTTCTATTATTTTCAAACGCTATCATTCCAATTTTGTTGTAGTCCGGATGAAGAATTTTTCACTTCATTATCTCCTCGCATTTGCTGCCTCAAAAGACTATCCTGACAGACTATTTTTTTCCTTCATTTAAGAACTACAAAATAAAAGCTTCTTTTTCTAAATTATCATAATCTATTGTTAAAATTTTTCAATTCCAAACAAGTCAAAAAACTTCTATTGTTCGAGAAAGAATAAATCAATATTCATGCCAAATTTCCCTTAGAAAAACCGAAAACTGTTAAAAAATTCCCAAATGTCTGGCTAAAATTTAATTCATGTCAATCCCCAAACAACACTATTGACAAGACCTTAGACGAAAACCTTCTTGCTTCCTTACAATTTACGATCAATACATCTGAAAACTATAACAAATTGAATCATCCTTCATTAAGGAACTATTGAAAGAAGGATTTTTCGATTTTTTATCAGCCAGATTTACAAAGAAAATACGATTCTAAGAAGATGGAAACAATAGCTAAAAAAACACAATATTTTATGCCTTTTTTCGTTATTACAATGGAGTTTAATGCTTTAAACTTTTGCTATGAAAAATATATTGATAATACTTAGTTTTTTACTGGGCGTTTTCTCAGTACATGGTCAATCTTATGATGGAAAAGGAGACCGCAAAATCCAACTTGGTTATGAAGCCTATGGTTTAGGTAATGGAGTCAAAGCCACATATGATCATGGGCTAGGTGAGCTCTTTTCGATCGGAGCAGGAGGATCTGTTTATTTCAACAATGAAGAAAACGATTATTTTATCTATGCCAGAACACAGGTGCATTTAGGAATCGCTTTTGATCTGCCATGCCAATTTGATATTTACCCTGGAGTTGAATTAGGTTATCTCTCCAGTGAAAAGGTAGGTATCGCAGGATATATTGGTTTTCGTTATTTTATTACGAAAAAGGTCGGATTATTCGCCGAGATAGGAAACAATGGTGCGGTAGGCCTTAGTTTTAATGTCTAAATTAAGGCATGTAAACCTTGTCCAATTGCTTTATGCCACTAATTTTGTGGTAACCTTCCATACCGTTTACAGAATAAAGTAAAACCGCCTCATCATCCTTAAGGTCAAATGGAATCTTTTTTTCCACTTTTTGGGGCTCGTTTCCATATTCAGCTGCCGGGTCTTTATGCAAGATCACATCCTTTTCTCTGAATTTTGAAAAAGATCCTTCTATTACAAACCCTTGACTGTTAAATTCTGGAACTATACCATATTCATGGTTTTGAAAATATAGCTTAGAAAAGGAAACATTCAGTGATTGGGTGTGTCCAACAAGTCTTATCGTTGTTCCTTCCGTTCCTTGTTTGCCTCCATTCCAATAAAAATAAGTTTTCTCATCTATGCTAAATGGTGCTGAGGTTGCCAAATTCTGAGATTTACATCCAATCATAATTACTGATAAAATAATTATTGTCAATTGAACATGGATTGATTTGATTTTCTTCATAATTTTTGGGGAAGTTTAATAAGCTCTTTCTTTTTTGCCTTCATAAAAATTCATAAAAGCTTTATTCACTACTTTCATCCCACCTGGGGTTGGAAAGTCACCAGTAAAGTACCAATCTCCAGTGTGATCCGGGCAAGCTCTGTGCAGATTCTCAATGGATTGAAAAATAATCTTTACTTCAGCATTGATCATTTCGGTTTTTAATAGTTCAGCGATTTTGTCTGAAATTTGTTCTGGTGTAAAGGGTGCATAGATTTCTTTTACATGATTTGACGGATGTGTCTCATTCAAACTGGCTTTACATTTATGATAAACCTCATCAACTAGATGATACTGATCCGTATCCTTTAACAATTCCATAGTCGCCTTAAAAGCAATGAACTCATCAATACGCGCCATATCGATTCCATAGCAATCCGGATATCTGATCTGGGGTGCAGAAGAAACCACTATAATCTTTTTTGGACCCAGTCGATCCAATATTTTAATAATACTCTTTTTTAAAGTTGTTCCTCTTACAATACTGTCGTCTATGATCACCAAATTATCAGATGATTTCACGACTCCATAAGTCACATCATAAACATGGGCTACCAAGTCATCCCTACTATTATCGTCAGTAATAAAGGTTCTTAATTTGGCATCTTTTATAGCTATATTTTCAATTCTTGGTCTTTCAGATAATATTTCTGTTAGTTTTTCAGCTGAAATATTTTTATTGCCCTTTAAAATTGTTTGTAGTTTATGCTCATTGAGATATTCTTCAGCAGCCTCTGTCATCCCATAGAATGAAGTTTCTGCTGTATTAGGTATATATGAAAAAACGGTATTGGAAATGTCGTTGTTTATCGATTCCAGCACTTTAGGGAAGATGTATTTACCTAATTTTTTTCTTTCCTGATATATGGAGGCATCACTTCCTCTGGAGAAATAGATTCTTTCAAATGAACAGGATTTTTGTGGAAGCTGCTCCATGATCTGCTGAGTACTCACCTCTCCATCTTTTTTAATGATCAGGGCATGAGCTCTTTCAATTTCTTTTACCTCGTTGATATCGACATTGAAAACTGTCTGTATAACAGGCCTTTCGGAAGCTACAACAACTACTTCATCATCCTTGTAGTAATAAGCAGGTCGAATACCCGCCGGATCTCTAAGAACAAAAGCATCTCCATGTCCTATCATCCCTGCCATGGCATAACCCCCATCCCAGTTTTTCGAAGCCCTTGACAATATTTTTTGAATGTTCAATTCCTTTGCAATCAAAGGGGAAGCTTGTTTTTTACTAATTCCTTCCTGCTTGAATTTATAATACAAATCCAATACTTCATCGTCTAAAAAATGTCCTATTTTTTCCATGACGGTTACCGTATCTGTATATTCCTTTGGGTGCTGTCCCAGTTCAATAAGTTCTTTTAACAATTCCCCTGAATTGGTCATATTAAAATTCCCGGCAACTATAAGGTTTTTATGCTTCCAGTTATTTTGACGTAGGAAAGGATGTACACTTTCTATACTGTTATTGCCAAAAGTACCATAACGAACATGCCCCAAATATACATTTCCCAAATAGGGTAAATGAGCAAATTGCCAGTCAAGATCATTGGCTTTTTCCGGATGCTCTTTCATCACCCCGTTCAATCGGGAATTGATCTTGGCAAACACATCCTGAATAGGTTGCTGTTCATTTGACCTGACTCTGCTAATGTATCTTGTTCCCGGATCAACATCGAATTTTATGCTTGCAAAACCGGCGCCATCCTGACCTCTGTTGTGTTGCTTCTCCATCAACAGGTACATCTTATTGATCCCATAAAAAGCTGTACCGTACTTGTCTTTATAATACTGAAGCGGTTTGAGCAATCTAACCATTGCAATTCCACATTCATGTTTGATAGCATCACTCATTTTTGTAAGCTGTTAATGGGTTAGTTCAATTTCGAATTGGGTTAGTTGTTTGAATTGTTTTAATCTTGCCTGAATTTCTTTCTGACCCAAATTCAACATCCTTTCAGTTCCGAACCTTTCCACACAAAATGAAGCAAAATTAGAACCATAGATCACTGCCCTTTTCATATTTTCAAAAGACACATCATGGGTGCTTGCCAAATATCCAATAAAACCTCCTGCGAAAGTATCTCCTGCCCCGGTAGGATCAAATATTTCTTCCAACGGCAGTGCCGGTGCGAAGAAAATTTCTCCATTGTTAAAAAGTAGGGCGCCATTTTCACCCTTTTTGATCACTACATATTCAGGTCCCATTTCATGGATCTTTTGGGCTGCTTTCACCAAAGAATACTCACCACTTAACTGTCTTGCTTCTTCATCATTTATAGTAATCACATCAATTTTTGCAATCACCTTGAGCAACTCATCCATGGTGTTATCCATCCAAAAATTCATGGTATCAAGTACAACCAGTTTTGGGCGTTTTGGTATCTGATTAATCACAGACATTTGTACGGCCGGATGTAAATTACCTAACATAAGAAATTCACAGTCAATGAAATTTTCCGGAACCACAGGTTTAAAGTCGGCTAAAACATTTAAATCAGTGACCAGTGTTTCTCTGGTATTTAAATTATAATCGTATTTCCCGCTCCAAAAAAAGGTTTTCCCCTCTTTGATCTTTTCTACTCCGGTTGTATCAATGTTTTTATCTCTGAGCATTTGTAAATCCGCTTCAGGAAAATCTCCTCCC
>NODE-547-length-13303-cov-4.23951_pt1 | contig 13303 bp, 18 predicted proteins | sample MGYA00139097_ERZ477577 | MGnify/ENA metagenome assembly ERZ477577 | reverse complement strand
CTTTTGAAATGGAAGATGTGGCTGACGATGAAATCGTTCGGTTAGGATCAAGGGAAATATGGCAGTTTCATAACACCGGTGGGGGGATGATGCATATGATGAACATGCCCCACCCGATCCACTTGCATGGTAAACAGTTCAGAGTGCTTGAGCGCAGGGGCGTCACCCATCAGGGCTATGTGGATGAGGGCTTGAAAGATACGGTTTTGATAATGCCCGGTGAGCGTATCAAAATCCTGGTCGACTTTGACGATTACCCGGGGATGTTCCTCTACCATTGCCACAATTTGGAACATGAGGATATGGGAATGATGCGCAACTATTTTGTAATGGAATAAAAATTTATGCCAACGACTGATAATTCAGCTAAAAAGCGAGTATAAAGGCATGAATAAAACTTTCAATTTGATATTAAAATACGGAACGGGTATATGAGCTAAGTGAGGTGCGGAAAAAATTCTTGCATGACATGATTTTGCAGGAATTGGTTCCGCACTTCTATTTATCTAACAGGTGTCTGATCAACAGGAAGGCATCCTCGCTGGCCCAGTCGCGCGCTCCCATAGCAACAGCATAGAGATAGCCCGCGCGGTCAATAAAGTATGTGGCTGGTATGCCTTTGACCCCATAGTATGCAGCAACAATGCCGTCTTGATCCAAAAGGATCGGGAAACTCAGCTTAAATTTTTCTTTAAATTTTTTCACTGTTTCTGAATCTTCCTGCATATCGACCGCCAGTATGACAAACTCTTTATTTTTAAACTTGTTGTAGAGCTTTTCCATGGATGGCATTTCCACAAGACATGCTGGGCACCAGGTTGTCCAAAAATTTAAGAAGATAATGTTTCCTCGATAATCCCCCAGATGCACCTCATTGCCGTTCAAGTCCTTTAGCGAAAAGCTCTGGGCCCTGAGTTTCTCATCGAACCTGATCAAGGCAAGAGATTCTATAAAATGCGTCTCTCCGCGGGCGCTTTCTTTAAAAATATATGGATTGAGAAATAATAGTAATAGTATTACTAAAAGGAGGTGGAAACATTTTCCTGTTTTTTTCATGACATGTCTCTGCCTGCCGATTTTCTAACCTTAAAAGCTTTGGAAGATCGATCGACACCAGCAATTATACTGTTGATAATTTTTCCTTAATTTTTTTAGGCCGGCCTAAAAATCAGGTCACGTAAAAAAAGTCAGATGGATTGAATGGGACATCGTAATTCAAAGCGAAAAACGAGGGGGCTTAAACATGGGCCGGCAGACACCGGCAGGTATGAATGGCTTATCGCTGGCAATAAAAAGCCCTGCAAACGGCAGAACAAAGAGAGCTGACAGAACGATGGTGAATTTTACAAACGAATCATATGAAAACGGACAACTTTCGTCCAGGGCGGAATAAATGTCTAATTCGCCTGTAGCACAGTATGATGCGCAAAAGGCAATAGCCGGAATGCCGGTCACAATCAGGCCGATAAACAGGAATAGAATTAGATTTCTCCGCGGAGGTTTCATAGCACATGCACCACAAGGCCTTTTACCTTAAATAACACATTGTGGCAGGAAGTCAAGACTATTGTGGATTTGCCGATGCTCGCATACGATACCTCTCACCTCCGGCTTGATAGCGACAACCACAATGGTCTTTAGCTGCTGTTAAAATAAAAAAAACGTATTTTTTCCTTGACCTGTGCTTAAATTAAAGTTGTATAGTGAAGGTCGAAATTATAGCATTGGAGTCAGCATCAAGCAGAAAAAATATCGAACGCAGTAGTCAACTAGCACCTATATATCGGATCGATTGCCTTTTCGGCCATAGGACGAAAAGGCAAGAGCACGCAATGCTCTATATGTTGAACTTGTCCGCTTCTGGCGGAGCGGAGGCGGATTTGTCGGGTAAGAATCAATGAGTCGATTAAATGAAATTTAATATCAACAGCTCCGGAACTGAAACCAAAGGGGATCGCCGCAAATTTTTGCTGGGACTCTCGTGGACCGGCTTGGGCCTTTACTTAGCGACGTTTTCAGCAGCGGTTGTGAATTTTTTTTGGCCGCGTGTGTCAAACCGGCCGGCACGATCTGTTCAGGTAGGTTTGCCGGACGATTTTCAACACGGCCAGGTGGTCTACGATCGCGGCCAGAAACTTTTTATCGTCCGGAATGAAATGGGATTTTTAGCCCTATCCGCCCGCTGTACCCACTTAGGCTGTATGGTGGTCTGGAACAGGGATCACCGCATGTTTTTATGCCCGTGTCATGGCGGTAAATTCGACAGCGGGGGGCGCAATGTAGAAGGCCCGCCACCCCGACCGCTGGATGCGTTGGCTCTCAGGCTGGATGATGGCGGATTTCTTGTTGTGGATCTGGACGACAAATTAAACCGGAAAAAAGGTCACGCACCCTATTTTCGGCCGGAGCCGACTTAATATTACCCGATTGGTGTTAGCTCAATTGGTGTAGTGTCCATCCGGAACGGTAAATACTGGACTGTTTAACAAGGGCAAAAAATGCCGATAAACCTGCCCCCTGAATTCAAACGCAAAATATTCAGAAAAGGCCTGCCCCGCACCCCGACGGAGGAATTGCAGGCAGTGCGCCGGAACGTTTTTCTGCATCTGCATCCGATACGGATGGTTGCCAGCAGGATGAAGATCACATTTACCTGGTGCCTTGGAGGACTGAGCTTCCTCCTATTCCTGGTAACAGTCTTCACCGGAGCGCTTTTGATGATCTATTACCGGCCGACCCTTCATTTTGCCTACAGCGATATTTTGGATTTGCAATATACCGTCTTTTTAGGGGGGTTTTTGCGCAACGTTCATCGTTGGGCCGGCCACGGCATCGTCATCACCGTCGTGCTGCATATGCTGCGTGTTTTTTTTACGGGCTCTTATAAACCACCGCGGGAATTTAACTGGATTGTCGGTGTTTGTCTGCTTCTGATTGTATTCGCCTTCGCATTTACGGGTTACCTGCTACCCTGGGATCAGCTCTCGTACTGGGGAACCCGGGTGGGCACGAATTTGCTGCATTCAGTTCCATTGCTCGGCGCAGACGGACCATTCGGCGACGAACTGGGGCTCAGTTACGATCGGGACATTGCCGTCTTCCTGCTGGGAGATTCGGATCTCGGCCCCAGGGCCCTGATCAGGTTCTACAGCCTGCACGTCTTCATTCTGCCGCTTCTGGCAGTCATCTTTTTATTAGTCCATTTTTGGCGCGTACGCAGGGATGGCAAACTGGCACTACGGCTTTAAGGTGGAGGGAGTACGGAACCCGGGTCTCCCGAAGGCAGAAAATTAAACAGGAAATCATAGCATCATCCTTACCACGCCTGCTTACAGCAAGCTGGCTTGTTGCAAGGAGATAAATTGCCAAAGGACCGGTTAAAAAACAAGGCTAACGCAGTAAAAAAGCAAGATCCTAACGCGATGTTGCCGGTTTACCCCGAGTTTGTTTTCAAAGAGTTCCTGGCTGCCCTTGCCTGTTTACTGGTCCTGGCCTGGTTGGGCCTGATAATTGAGGCCCCGTTGGATGTGCCAGCAGACCCGGATTTTACCACAAACCCCGCCAAGGCCCCCTGGTATTTTCTAGGATTTCAGGAGCTGCTGCTATACTTTGATCCCTGGCTGGCCGGAGTCGTCATCCCCTTTCTCATCATAGCAGGTCTGGTATCGGTTCCCCTGCTCGATATCGATCCACGCGGTGAGGGGCGTTATTCATTCCGGCGTCGGATCTGGGCCACTTTGCCTTTTACCGCCGGTTTATTGTTTCTGGTATTGCTCACGGTAATGGCGGCCTGGTTCCGGGGATCCAACTGGGACTGGTACTGGCCCTGGCAGGACTGGAGTATGGCAAGACCTGCTCGACCGGATTTTCGCAGCCTGCCAAATTGGCTGGGTCTGTTTTTGATGGGCTTCTATTATCTCACGGGATTGTTTTTGCCATATCGCTTCTGGCACAGCCGGTTTGAGAATTGGGGACGGGTTCGTTACTCAATCTACTTTTTTCTGGTTTTGACCATGGGAGCGGTTGTCATCAAGGTTTTAATTCGATTTCTCTTGAATATAAGATATATTGTCCAAACATCATGGTTTAATATCTGAGTCGCATGAAATTGATCATATTGCATAATTTTGGCAACACTGCCACCTGCCACAGTCAGAACTTATTAAACCGGCTTTGCGAAGGAATAGCCCGCGTGTGAACCGAAATCTGTACATTATATTTTCCTTTCTCGTTCTCTCTCTCCTGGTGACTTTGGGTTTTATTCTGTACGAAGAAGCGAATCCCGAATGGCTGCTGCACCAGAAAGCCTACTATCAGGAAGAAATAAAAAAAGTCAGGAAGACTTTGGAGCTTGCCGACGAAACGCAGCGCGCAGCCCTGCAAAAGCGTTTACGCTACCTTGAACGGCCCAGGTACGGAATCAGACAGATTCTGCTGGAAGACGACAATCGCGTCGACCGGTGCATTACCTGCCACCTGGACCTGAAGCAACTTGGAAAAAAGCATTTGCAAATAGAACGTTATCCGTTCGAGGACTACGGCTGCACGGTCTGTCACGGCGGTGTCGGCAGGGCGACCAAATTATCCGAAGCCCATTCCACTTTGCGTATCCCCCGCAGACCGTTGTATGAGTATCTAAATGTTCGATCCGCCGGAACTTCGACCCTTGACCTGTTTAAATTTAACGCTTCCGGAGAGCCGATACCTTTCACGGGCTCCAAGCTGTGTATTCGCTGTCACCTGGGTTCGGATCCAAGACATGTGGCTCGCTGGCGAAAGCTTAAATTTAAAACCTTGGACAGGGTAATGAATAAGCTGAAAGAGGTGCAAAAGAGCGGAATTAAGTTGGCCGAGTCACGCTGTTACAGCTGTCACACGACGGGTTTCAATGAACGAACCGGCCATTACCTCGAAGACGAGGTTACCTGCGAAAGTTGTCATGGCCCGGGAGGATTTTACGCGGAACTGATGGCCGGCGGCCGGGCCCGGGAGGGAGCCGAGTTGGCCCGGGCCAATATCCTCGAAACCCAGGCAGATAGGGTATGCCTGAACTGTCATAAGCCCGACCGTCACAGTGATTATGAAGGAGAAGATCAGCCGCCCACGCTGACAGCAGCCTATCTGGGTGGAAAACCGGCTTCCGATTTGGACAGACGGGTCCGGGAAGATGCATGGAACATGGCCCTTGAAACAAAAGTATCTACATGGCACCTGAGCGACGGTGCACCTCAACCGGGAGCGCAAGTGACCGTGCGAGCTGTTTACGACGATACGAATATATATTTTATTTTTCAATGGCCGGATAAAACCCGCCAGGGACGAATGGGTCAATGGTTTTTTAGCGACGGGCGATGGCAGGCTGAAGAAATCTGGGCCGATGCACTGGCGCTTCATTGGCAGATAACCGAACAGATGAATGACTTCAAGCAGGGCGGTTGTGCAGTATTATGCCACAGCACCGGGCGTTTCAGGGAGTTTCCGAGAATGGCCACCCGCCAGAAGGGCGCTCTCGTGGACGAGTGGTACTGGAATGCCTTTACGGCCCAAAAGGTGGGGCGTCCCGGGGACGGCTTCCTGGACCATCGGGTAAGATACGTACCCCAAGGCAGCTCAAAGCCTGCACTTCGCTGGGCAATCCCGGCACTCTCTGCCGCGCATGCCAGCGACACTTCCGGTGAGCGCGTGCCGCAAAATATGGGCGGTATTCCGCTCATCCTTAATGTAGAAGAGACTGAAGGAATGCCGCCTCATCCCCGATTTTACACGGAGGAGGGTAAACGGGTACCGTTGCAATTATCTGAGGGCGCTGAACCGGCGGCAAAAATCGCCCCTTTGTATGAAACTGGGAGGCCCGAGGCAGGAGATTCGGCGGACATCAAAGGCCGTGCATCCTGGTCCGACGGATACTGGATTCTCAAGTTTAAAAGAAAGCTTCGTACCTCCTCCGGAAGGGACGTGCAACTTGATCCACCTGAAAAAAGCTATTCCTTCGGATTGGCGGTCTGGGATGGGACCGCCGGAGATCAGCATCAGGTGGGTACTATCGTCAGACTGCGCTTCGAGCCCATGGAATAGTAGCCGCATCCTACAGTTCCTTGCCGCAGCCACTGCAGAATTTGTCCCCCTCATCGACTGCTTCACCGCAATTGCGGCAGAATTTAGCCTGTGATGGCTTTTTTTCAGCCCCTCTATCAGCAGGCATGGGCATATTTGACGCAGAACGGCGGGAGGCCAACTGCCAGATCAGGGCCGCAAAGATCAGGAGACCGCCGGCAATAATGGCTATCAAAGCCCAGTTAATGCCGGAGGCGGATTTCGGCATGGCAGGCGATACGGGATTCTGTATGTTAGTATTGGCGGAGGGCAAACTTGTCGCCGATAATTGATCGCTAGTCATTATGTAATTCACGTGCAGCGAAAATGGTCGACCGGCCGGGACAGCTCTTGCGGGGAAGGTGTGGTAAGTGAACCCATCCCCGCTCCTGGCAACATTTGCAGCGGCTGGTTCTGTATTAAGGGTGCTGGATGATGTCGGCCGCTGTACCCTTAACTGAAAATTCTGAACGGGTATCGCAGTCTGCCAGGTAAAGTCAAAGGCGCGTTGATTGTTATTGATGGCGTAGGGTAGATAATACTCTACCCGAAAGCCCGGATCCGGGGTGATGAATGTCATCGAGCCGGAGGTATCGGGTGCAGAAAAAATATCATCCTTCATTGCGCCATCCTGCTGATCAATGCGGGCAACAGCGTTGAGTTGGGCGCTTTCCGGTAAAGGCAGGGTGACGGAGGCCGGAAACCGGGTGTTATCCGACAGTGTGCCGGTCAGCAAAACCAAAACAGAGGCCCTGTCGTAGTCCGGCCAGATTTCAATATCAAGCGTCTCAATGGCAGGTACTGGGTTTTGTGCGAGACCCGGTACTGGAGACTTCAATATTGCAAGAATTATCAATATAAATAAGTTACGTTTCATTTTAGAGAAGGTTACGAACCGAATTTCCGGTCGATTTCGTTTTGAATTTCTTTTGCGGTCGCTCCCTGAGCGTGCATGCGAGACGCCAACTGCGCCTCATCCATACAGGTATCTCAGGTGGAAGCATGGGTATCGACATAACAGCTCAGCAGGTTTTTGTGGCCGAAATTTTCACGGCAGCGGCAATAACAATATAAACGATCGAGCACATCCGGTATCGTGCGCGCAATGGCATAGGCCTCGCGAGCCTTGCCGCTAAACATCTCCGGTGAGAGGGTCGGCCTTTTCTCTCTGAGGTTGATATTTTCCTTTTTCAATTCTGCAATCTGCGGCGAAAGGGCGGGTTGTTTTTTAGCCTGATACAGAAAAAAAACGCCGGTCAGGACCAGCACCCCACCCGCCAGCACGACGAATAAAGGAAATTTGGACCTCGTTTTTGATTGTGCTGCCGTCGGTCGCGTTTTGGGGGTTCGTTTTTTCGCAGTATGCTTTTTTCTCTTTTTTGCCATGACACGATTCCTTTTTACGTTTTGCGTTTCAAAAATTAGGTTTTAACCTATAGACCTTCATCGAATTGCTTTAATTCTTTTTCCAGACGCTCCTGGTATTCGGCAAGCCGGTCCTCATCGAAATGGGCAGCTGGTGTCGCCGCCGCTCTCGTGGACCAGCGACGAATCAGAAAATAAATGACGATTGCCGCGAGGGTGACGCCTAAAAATGGGAAAAACCATAATATCAAATTGAATCCCTTCTTACTGGGTTTGGCCATGATTCGTTCCCCGTAGCGGCTTTCGAAGTATTGCAATATTTCTTTTTTGCTTTCGCCCTGGCGCAGTTTCTTCAGGACCAACTCCCGCATCTGACGGCTGGTTTTGTTGCTGGATTGGGCGATGGTTTGTCCTGCGCAGAGGGGGCACATGACGAGATCGTAGATTTCCCTGGCCGTCTTTTGCAGGGCCTCTTCATTATGATACTGGGCTATGACAGGCCGGTCTGACATGAGCAGGGTCAAAAGGGCCAGGATGAGGATGGGCTTGAATTTCATTTTACGCGAGCAATCCTCCTTTGATCAACCAATAGTAAATCTGGTAAGATCCGGATACCAGCAGCAGGGCGCCTGCAATTCTTCCCATATGGGGCAGGACACGGCGCAGATAAGTCGCCAGCCCTCCCTTGAAAACAGCCAGACTTAGCGCCAGAGACGTCAGTACGGCCCCCATGCCCAATGCATAGCTGAAATACTGCAATAGACCGTTCGCAAATCCCTGAGATTTGATGGCGCTTCCCACCACCACCAGAAATATGGGCAGCGTGCAGCCCAGAGACGCCATGCCGTATCCGATGCCAAAAATAAAATATGTTTTAATACCCTGGGATCCGGAACTTCCAATCAGGTTCGCAAGCCGGCCCGGCAACGTGGTATGGACCGATTTCCCGAACAGCAATAACATGCCGAGGCAGGCCAAAACGGCGCCGACAAATAAACCGAGCCAGGGTAAATACTGCATAAGGAAATATCCCCCTGCCCAGAGTATCACGCCGAAAATGGAAAATAGAACGGTAAATCCCAGAGTCACCGCTGCTCCGATAAGCAGCGCCTTACCGCCTCTACGAATAATATGCCCGGAAGTCGCTCCGTCATCCCTTTGGCCCAGATAAATCGACAGATAGGCCGGCAACATGGAAAAACCGCAGGGATTAACGGTTGATACCATTCCGGCCCCAAAAGAATATCCAAAAGGCAGCAGGACCGCCAGAGCATTCATCCAATTGGACAGTAAAATTTGCACCTCAGTCATTTCATGATCTCCTCGATTATACCCATCAGCGCGTTTCTCTCGATGGCGCCGACCCAGCGACGGACGATCTCTCCATTGCGGGATACGAAGAAAGTAACCGGAAGCCCTGAGACTCCGTAATCGATGGCGATCTCTCCGGTCGGATCCGGTCCGTTGGGATAGGTAATATCGAACTCCCGCATATAGCTCAAGGCATCTTCCTCGCGGTCCTGGATATTGACCCCGAGAAATATCAGGTCACGATTTTTGTAGGCTCGCCAAGTTCTTTCGATCAACGGTGCCTCGATCCTGCAGGGCGGGCACCAGGATGCCCAGAAGTTTATGATGATCGGCTTGCCCCGAAGGTCCGCCAGCAAAATTGTTTTTCCCTTGAAAGTCGCCAGGGTGAAATCAGGTGCCGGACGATCGACCATGGTGACGCCGCTAAGCCCGGTAATGGGCTGCTTGTTCAGCATGCCCCACACTAAAAGTCCCAAAAATCCGATGACGACGAGTGCAGCAGTCGCTAAGACCGGTTTTCGAAAATTAATTTTTAGTTCCATCTATATCCAAAACCCTAAAACGATATTACCCGTATAATATTAAAACGATGCTCCGTATTCAGGACCGTCATCCGCTTTGATTTTTTTGTGCAACGTTTTTTCGATTTCAATTATCTGACGGTTAAGGTCCCTTTGACTGAGGAAAAGTCTGAAAATGTATAGAAAAATAACCGTCCAGGTTATGCTGAAGGCCGCAAAAAGATAGATACTGTTATCCATATTCAATTCCTTACGCTATTTTGTTGAAATACATGTCGTCCATGATACCGTTAATTTCCGCGATACGCATCTTTGACTGCTCTAATTTGATTCTACTTATCAGCACCGAGCAATACAAAAAGCAGAAAGCGATAAATGTGATTATCAAAGAGAGCTTCATCGGATCGGACATATTGAGGCCGCGGCTGGTGATGATGACGGGGTGGATCGTGCGCCACAGCCTGATGGAGAAAAATGTAATCGGGACGTTGATAAAACCGATAATACCGAAGGCGGCCGCAAAATTCGCCCGCCGGTTGTCTTTGACCGCCCTTCGGAGCATCAGGTAGGCGACATAGGTAAACCATAAAATCAAAGTTGTTGTTAACCGCGGGTCCCAGGTCCACCAGACATTCCAGACAGGTTTGGCCCAGATGGGTCCGGTGATCAGGACGATGGAGCAAAATATGACGCCTGTTTCAACGGCACAATACGCAACGGTATCCCACTTTGAATCCCTGAAATATAAATAGAGGATGCTGGCTATGAAAGTGATAAAAAAGGCCAGGTATGCCAAAAATGCCGCAGGCACATGGATGTAGAAAATCTTTTGAACGACGCCCATTGTTTTTTCAACGGGCGCATAGATAAAGATCGCATACAGTGCGATCAGCATCAACACATAGGTTAGAATCTGAAAAGGAATCCAAAGAGCTCGCAAGTACTTCAAGATTATTCCTCCATAATGTACTCGAAAGTCAAATACGAAACGAGAAGAAAAATAAGATCAAATGCAATCAGAATTTTTAACCAGGGAAATATCATTTGAAAGGATTTGCCGTTTAAGATTAGGTCGGTTGCCTTTACTGCAGCAATAATCACCGGAACCGAAATCGGGAAAAAGAGAATTGACAGGAGGACATTTCTGGCTTTGGCGGTTGCAGAAATAGCGGAAAAAATGGTCCCGATCGCCGTAAAGCCAAGGGTTCCCAGGAAAGTAATCAGTCCCAGTGGAGAAAGAAAAGGAAGAACCGATGTGTTATATAGAACTGAGAAAAGAAAAATGGTAAAAATTTCCATGACGGTTGTAAATAAGAATACGCCGATGAGTTTTGCCAGAAAAATCGTCCAGGGGCTAACCGGGCATAAGATGAGGCCCGGCAGCGTCCCTCGATCATGTTCCATACTAAAAGACCGGCCGAGACCCGTTAACCCCGAGAAGACAAACGCAACCCACAAAATTCCGGCAATCATCCCCCGGTCTAAATTGGATGACAATCCAAATGCAAAGTTAAAAATAATCAAGACCAAAAATGAAAACAGGCACATGGAAAGAATCATTTCCTTGGTTCTGAATTCGGAAATAAAGTCTTTCCAAATAATCACCCCCAGTTTATGGACAAATTTCATCAGGCCACCTTTAATGGCAATACCTTTTCTCCGATTTGTTGTTCATAGATCTGTTGAAAATCACTTTCCGGGATGCGGTCGACCTCGCTCTGGTACACGATTTTGCCTGTTTTTAGAATCGCTGCCTGATTGCATAATTCTAAGCCCAGGTGTAAATGATGCGAGGCCATTATCACGGTTTTGCCTTGATCGCGAAATTGCAAAATCAATTTTATAAAATCCTCCCGGCTCTGCTGGTCCAGACCGGTAAACGGTTCGTCCAAAAACATGATGCTCGGATCGTGGATAATGGCTCGCCCAATTGATAGGCGCTGTTGCATACCACGTGAAAAGTTTTCAACCGCGTCATTCCTGTAGTCACTCAAGGCAACGATATCCAAAACTTCCGAGATCCGGTCATTCACTCGGGACACGTTGTACATAGCTCCGTAGAATTTAAGATTCTCATAGGCTGTCAGCTGAGGGTATAGAAACGTCTGATGACCGATGAGACCGATAATTTGACGCAGGGCTTGACGGTCGCGCCGCGTTTCATACCCGGCAATTCTGACTCTGCCAGACGTCGGTTGCATCAGGGAGCCCAGGACCTGTATCATTGTTGATTTGCCGGCTCCGTTGGGGCCGAAAAGGGCAAGCGAATCACCTTCCTTCAAATAAATATCAACATCCCGTAACGCAGTTTTATAACCGAATTTTTTTGTCAATCCCCTGGCCTCGATATAGTGTTCAGAATTCAATTGAGGCAAAACTCCACTTTGCTTTCTTTTCGAACGAGGCATTACTATTTCCGGATTCAAAATTAATAGTTTCTCCTGACACCCGAAACCTAAAACCTAATAATTTGTCTTAATGGCACGTTAGTTGCGCAAACCGGCACCATTACTTTAAAGCACGACTTTGGGAAAACCTCCGGCCTTTATTCATATTTTGACGCACATTTGGGCATGATGGTCGTAGCCTGGAAACTGCCGTTTCCCCCGTAAGTCCCTTCCACGATTACCTCTGCTCCGGGTTTGAAGGAATCCGGCACAACGCCTGAGTAACTGACGATCAGACTGGCTTGTTGGTCCTCCAACTCAAAAGACAGCTTCAGTGTCTTCGGGTCCCACCGCACCGACTCGGCGGTTACAAACCCCCCGACCTTCTGGGTTTGCGACAATTCTTTCAACGGTTGTGCCATCACTTCCGAAACCGTTAAGTAGAAAATCATGGTATCCCTCAGACCGGTATAAATGAGATAGCCGATAACCATCAAAACAATGAGGGAAAGGATAATCGGTTTGTATCTTATTCTCTTTTCCAATTTTCCTCCAGGAACTATTCTTTGCGGTGTTTATGTAAACTTGAGCCGCAAGCGGCGCAGAATCGACTCTCGATAGCAGCCTTTTCACCGCAGGCGGTGCAGTAAGCGTACTTTCTTCCGGACGATTCAGGGTTGCATATTACTGCAACATTCTGCTCAAAATCTTGTTCAGGAACTGCGTCCGTAGTCTTTGGAGATGTTGCCGTCGGGGCCACCAATTTATCCATTTCTATCATATAGCCGACAGCTTCGCGGGTGTATTGCAGCTTTAGAATTTGAAAATCTTCCTCAGTCAATTTACCCATGCTCAAATCAAATTCCAGTTCTCGAATGGCGGCATAAGCGCTTTCCTTTTGGTTATTTAACTCTTCCAGGATATCTTCCGGTTTGGGCGTCAGACCGTTTTGGCGATCTTCTTCCCGAAGCAGCGGATTTATGATCCAGTAACTTGCCCCTAAAAACAGTCCAAAAAGGATGACATATCCCAGCATGGTGTTCTCTTCTCCTGCAGTTCGAATTTGTTTTCAGATCGCCTCAGGATCGTTCTTTCTCGTCACTCCTGTAAAATTGTCTGTACCTTTCTGCGGCGGTCCGGCCAGACAACGACGATCGTTCCGATAACCATGATTCCGCCGCCAATCCAAAGCCATACGACGAGTGGATTCACCAGAACTTTGAAGGTGGCAAGATCCTTTTCGTATCCGGCCAGGATAACATAGAGATCTTCTTTAAAATTAGTGTGAATCGCCACGTCGGTTGTGGGCTGATTCTGTCCGTGGTAAAGACTTTTTTCAGGTGAAACGATCCCCACCGGGTGTTCGTCGTTTAAGACGGTCAACGTCGCAACAACCTTCTGTTTGCTGGCTGTGGGATAATTGGCGAGCGAATCGAATCGCAAGGTGTAGTTTTTGATTTTAAACGATTCGCCTTTTTTCAATGAGAACTGTTTTTCCACGTTAAAATGGCTTCCGGCAAAGGCCATGAAAATCAGAGCGACACCGAAATGAACGATATGGCCGCCGTATCGACGTTTGTTTTTTGTAAACAGAATTAGCTTATCATCTTCTAAAAATTCATCAAC
>NODE-546-length-13304-cov-8.53725_pt1 | contig 13304 bp, 14 predicted proteins | sample MGYA00139097_ERZ477577 | MGnify/ENA metagenome assembly ERZ477577 | reverse complement strand
TCTCACTTGGGAACAGAGCCCAGAATAACTGATCGTATCCGATAAATAAATCACTGTGGTGATGTTTGATCCGAAGATTCCATATGTAGATAACCGTTATGGAGAATAACTCAGAGGTTAAGCCTGGTCACTTTCCCGACAGCGCACCTTAACGATTGCGAACCTTATCCTTGAGAGAGAGGGGGTAGAGGTAAGCCCATAAGGGCACTGGTAATTATTAACCAGTGTTTGTTTTTAAATACCAAGGTCAAGATACAGAAGGATTGTGACCACAATTGATGCCGGTGACTTCTCCTTTTTGTGAAATGAGCTGGTTGACCACCTCTGCAACCGTGTTCTCTTGGTCATAGCGGGCCAGGTTCCTGCCCATGCGGACAACTTGCTTTTGTATCGTCTCATCATCGAGAATCCGCTCGATTCGATTTCGAATAGTTGTGAAATTATCGTCACTGCGGCTGCCGACAATTCCGAGACCGAATTTGGCGACCCGTGCAGCTGTGCCATGCTGATCATTCGTTGTAAATGGGTAGACGACCATAGGCACTGAGTGATGGATGCATTCATAGACGGTGGTCATTCCGCCATGGATCACCGCCGCATCGGCGGTCGAGAGCAACTCCATCTGGGGAGCGAAGCAAAGACAAGTTACATTTGCAGGCAAGGGGCCGAGCGTTTCGGGCTTTATCCGATCTCCGAGACCGATTACCATGTCCCATTTACGGCCTGCTGAGGCGGCAATCACTTTTTTCAGGAATTCAGTATCATCACCACCGAAAAAGGAACCGAAGCCGCAGTAGACAAGGCGTCGAGTGCGAGTCGCCCGGCGATGTGTCTCGAGTAGCGACTTTAGCTCCAGCGGGATGGGACCCTGATCCGGTAAAAATGGCAGCTGATTGCGGTTGGTGCAGATCATGGGTCCGACATAGGCGGTTGACGCAGGTGGGTTACTGGTAAACTCCATTTCCACAGGGTTCAGAACCAGCATCGGAAGACGCCGGTACACGAAGGGTATAAGCCATTGATAGCAGTCAAGCTGATCCTGCCAGCGGACCCCGGATTGGCGGGCATAGTCTTTTAACAGTGACAACTGATCTACTCCGCAATAGCGAAAAGATTCTGCCTGGTAGCGCAACCATTTCCAAATAATAAACCGAAGCCAGAGCCATGAGATCGCTAATCTTCGTCCCCGCCATCCCCTGCCTGGGATAACGCTGGTGTGCAGAGGAGGAGCCTCAGAGCTTTTGAAGAAGTTGTAAAAGACGCTGAAAAGCGCAATTGGTATTTGCAGGTTGATTGCGGGAATAATATAGCTGTGAGCTTCTATATCAATCAGTAGCAGATCTGGCGAAAGCTCTTTGAGAAGCTCGCGATAAGCCTCTATATCGACGGCCTTGACAATTGCATTTCGCCGATGGTGTCTATCGGCATAGGTCGCTGTCCATGACCGCAGCTTTCCCAACGCCGGCAGCGGCAGCTTGCCGACAATACAGGCATCCGGGCGCTTCAATTTCAGATCGAATCGAACATAATCTGAACCGTCAATCTTATCATAGTCTCCGCCTGGACCAAGCAACGTGACGCGGTGACCCGCCCGGCGTAGCCGACGGGCCATTTCGACCGCGCTGATTCGCTTCGAAACAATGCTGTCGGGGATGACGACGATATGCGCTCGTGCTCCGATTGCCACAACTCAGCTGTATGGCTCCAACCAGATTCGATGATACTCGACTTTTTGCAGATTGCAGCACAGATACGGATGGTGAGATTTAATCATCATTATGAATTTGTATCTGTGATTTTTAGACAATGCCCCTAAACCTTTGAAAACGAACTCGTGCATCAGAGCCAGACGTTGAATGATGACTCTAGCAAATCGATTGATTTTCAAAAAGGATTTTTTGCTTTTGACCCAGTACGCAGCCGATCTAGTCTTTTCTGACTTGATAACATTAACTATCTCGGATCTAATCTTGCTCATGTAATACTTCCCGCAGCAATCATTAGATAAAAAGTTAGAAATTTTTATGTTTCCTGCACACCCTCCTTCTAAGGTAGATGAATGAAAGCTACAGTCAGGTTCCTGCCGCAAACCTTCGTGTGAAAAGATAAGTAATTGTCTGGAACCAAAGGGGATATAATGGCGGAGAGGGTGAGATTCGAACTCACGGTACTTGCGTACACACGCGTTCCAGGCGTGCACCTTAAGCCACTCGGTCACCTCTCCGCTGGGGTGGGTTGTGATGAGTGGTACTACTTAAACGTTCGAGTGCAATTTATCAATCAAAAAACACTTTGTCAGGTCAAAAAGGGAACTGGTTGTTGAAAAACATCAATCCTGCCGCCGCTCTTTGAAAAAATCTTTGAGTAGGCGGCTGCAACGCTCTTCCAGGAGCCCACCCTGAATATTCAAGGTATGGTTCAGCCGCCTGTCGGCGCCGATCTGATAGATCGAGACCGCCGCTCCCGTTTTGGGGTCTCGGGCCCCGAACACCAGCCGCTCTATTCGACTGTGGATGATCGCCCCCATACACATCAGGCAAGGCTCCAGGGTCACATAAAGGGTACCGCCCAGCCGATAGTTGGTCACTTTTTCGGCAGCTTGCCGGATGGCATTGATCTCAGCATGGGCGGTGGGGTCGTTGATAGAAATCGGGTTGTTGCCGCCGCTGCCTAGCATGGTACCGTCTCTCACCAGGACTGCGCCGACCGGGACCTCACCTTCTGCAGCTGCATGTGCGGCCAGCTTCAGGGCCTGTTCCATCCAGTTGAAGTCGTCCCGGCTGAAGTTCATTTGAAAATGAAGATTAGCGGTATTCAGGTGTTTCCGAACAATTGACTGATAAAAGGCCCGACGGCTGCGCTGCCCTGTTCGTCAACCAGCTTGATAGTCTGTGAGCCAACCACTCCGATATCGGCGGCGCCTATCAAAGCTTCGATGTCCCCTCGGTTCTGGATGCCGAAGCCAACTGCCAGAGGCAGTGAGGTTGCCTGACGGCAGCGATTGAGGTAGGCCAGGAACCCGGAGTCCAGGTCGCTGTGGCTGCCGGTTACCCCTCTTCGGGCCGTACAGTAGATAAAACCGGCTCCGTAGCCTGACAGTTCTTCCATTCGCTCCACCGTGCTGGTGGGCGAATAGATCATGATCGGTGCCATTCCAAGCTCTTTTGAACCAGTGCACAAGGTCCCCCCTTCCTCCGGAGGCAGATCGGGCAGGATCAGGCCCTTAATGCCGGCTTTGGCGGCCCGGTCGAGAAAGCGCTGTTCACCATATTTATAGATGATGTTGTAATAGGTCATGTAGAGAAACGGAATGTCGTAGGTGGCACACATTTCGGCTCCGAAATTCAGGCAATCCTCAATGCTGGTGCCTCGTGCCAGGCTGTCTTGGTTGGCTTTGAGAATGACCGGACCGTCAGCCATCGGTTCGGAAAACGGAATCTGCATCTCGATGCAGTCCACACCGTTCTCCACCATCTCTTTGATGACCTCCCGGTTGGTCTCAAAAGAGGGATATCCCAGAACGATGTGGGTCATCAGAAGGATATCCTTGCTCGCCTTTCTTTCGCGGATAATTTGTTCCAATTTCATAAGTACACCAGATGTGCAATGTCAGATAATTATTTCTTGTACTGCCCTGCACGGTCGATGATGAATTCTTTCCAGGAGGGATCATCGTAGGCATGGGCTATGGTGAAGATATCCTTGTCGCCGCGGCCGGAATTGTTAATGATGATGGCATCCTCGCTGGACAGTTCAGGAGCTTCTTTGAAGGCCTGCACGAAGGCATGGGCCGATTCCAGTGCCGGGATGATGCCTTCTTTCTTCATGGTAAGATCCAGTGCCTCGATGACTTCGACATCGGTGGCGGCTTCAAAGCGGACCGCTTTTTTCTCCCATAGATCGGCGAGAATAGGGGACACCCCGATATAGTCGAGCCCGGCCGATACGGAATGGGTGTCGAGCATCTGGCCGTCCTCATTTTGCAGGAACATGGTTTTGTAGCCCTGGGCGACTCCGGCGGAGGCATCGTTGCCGCACAGTCGCGAGGCGTGCTGGCCGCTGTCGAGCCCGTGACCTCCCGCTTCTACCCCGACCAGCTCGGTCTGCTTTTCCTCCAGGAATCTCTGGAAGATGCCCAGTGAATTCGAGCCGCCGCCGACGCAGGCATATATCCGTTTCGGCAGCTTTCCATGCTGCTTGACGATCTGTTCGGCCGCTTCCTGTCCGATAATAGACTGCAGCCAGGAAACCATTTCAGGAAACGGTGCCGGGCCACAGGCGGTGCCGAACACGTAGTGGGTGTCATCCATATTGGTGACCCAGTCCCGGAAGGCTTCGTTGATTGCGTCCTTAAGTGTTTTCGAACCATCTTTCACGGTAACCACAGTGGCTCCCATCTTCTCCATCCAGAAGACGTTCGGCCGCTGGCGCAGAACATCTTCCTCGCCCATGTAGACGGTGCATTCAAAGCCGAACTTGGCCGCCATGGTCGCGGTTGCCACTCCGTGCTGTCCGGCTCCGGTTTCGGCAATCACCCTGGTCTTGCCCATGCGTTTAACCAGCAATCCCTGCCCCATGACATTGTTGGCCTTGTGGGCGCCGGTGTGGTTGAGGTCCTCGCGCTTGATGTAGATCTGAGCTCCGCCGAAGTGGTTGGAGAGATTTTCGGCGTGGGTCAGCGGGGTGGGACGGCACGAATAGGTCGACATCAGGGAAATATATTCTTCCCAGAAGGCGGGATCGTTTCTGATCTGTAGATAGGCCCTATTGAGTTGCTGAAAAGTGTCGTATAAAGCTTCGGGGATAAAGCTTCCTCCCCAGTTGCCGAAATACTTCTTGGTACTCATCTTTTACTCCAAATTGCGGATATTATTGTTACTAATGGTAAACCTTACATAATACACCAACAGCGACTCTTTTCTCAATAAGGAAAATAAGGACGCCGCTGTCGCTTGGCCAATTAAATCCGCAGTTCATCCAGGCTTTGCCTGCAGACTGCGGCGAAATCTTCAGGGTAGTGGCCGTTGATGAAACGGAGCTGGGCCTCGCTGAAAGCGCCCATGGACTGCGGCAGTTTAGGCATGAGGCAGTAGATGAGCGGCTGGTCGGTCAGCGTCGAGGAAAATCGTTTCGAATACTCGATGGTAGTCACCATTGAAGCACCCCGACCGGCCAGTGCTTGCTGGGCCTTCAGAAGTCCCAGATCGAGCGAACGACGCATTTGGTGAGAGGCTTCGACGATATTTCCGGCAAAGTTCCCCTCCTGATCCGGTTTGGTCATCAATTGCAGTTCCCATTGCGAGGTCTGGGCTTTGGGGACGAAGAGCATTACCTGTTCATCCTGCCAGACGATCAGGTTGCTGTCCAGGTCACTGCGGCCGTCCATTCGGGTGTTGGCAGAGATAGCCCGGAGATAGTCGAGGAAAAAACCGCTTTCATAAAGGTCCCGGTAGGCTGCGATGACTTCTGCTATCATGTCACCGGAAGAAAAGGGCTGATAGTCGGTGAACCCGGCCGAGGAGCCGCCTTCAAATCCTTCTATACGATCGGGAATCATCGCATATTGTTGATGAATCTGCTGGTGCGAGGCGTGCAGCCGATATCCCGAGGGGCTGAAATCAAATCCGAAATTCCATCCCCACAGGGTGGCCGCCATATCTGTCTGCCGGTAATTGCGGTGGCTGACTATGCTCTGTCGGAGATCTTCGAGCTGGGCCGCTGTCATCGACTGACCCGGCAGCTCGATGGCCAGGAAATCGGCAAGACGGATATAGCTCCGCTGGTAGTAGAGATGTCTCAGGCCCTTAATATCGGCTCCGCTAAGGTGGTCGATCCGATATCTGATGGCATCGTCAGCCATATTTGCCGCATAATGGCCGCCGCCGATGTAGGAATTTGTTCTCAGATACTCGTAGATATGGGTTGCTCCAGATTCATGATAATCGCCGACGATCTCACTGCCGCCCTGGGCCCCCGGACGGATCACCATGGCGATTTTATAGTCGTCGGCAAGGTGTCCATTGTTGGCCACCGCCTCGAAAAGATCGAAATCGAGAATCCCCGGTTTTCCGGCCGGTCCTTCGGGATAGCAGAGTCCGATGGGTCGGTCATCATCGTCGAATTCGAAACGGCAGCTTTTGCGAGCCAGCCTGACCAGGTCGGCAGGGTCAGTTGAGGTGACGGCCAGACTTAGCAGCAGCGGACGGGGGAGGCTGTCGATTAGGGTTGGATCGAATCTCTGGTTCTTGAACCAGCGGTGCAGGGAAACTTCCTCCTGATCAATGAGTTTGATGCGCCCAGGATGCTCCGCACTGCGGTCTGCCCACCCTTTACCTATAAAGGTGGTGCCTCTAAACGGCAGCGGGTTGGCAATTTCATAAATCCAGTCAGCCTGTTCGACCTCTATGTTGCCTGAGGGATAGTTTGCCGCATTGACGACCGGGGCACCCTGCCGATCACTACCCAGTTTTTCGACCCTGGTGCGACTGCGCAGGTTACGGACCGAATAGGCAGGTTTGTGGATGCCGAACACAAATTTACCGCCAGGGGATATACAGGTTCTCATGGCTGTTGTCACTGCTGTTTGTTCCAGATTTCCAGTGCCTGCCGATAAATTTCCGAGCGTCCGGTGCCCATGTCGGCGGCCACCCTCCTGCAGACGTCCTTCAGCGACAGGGTACTGTTGTCACGATACCAGATGAGTATCTCTTCAAGTGATTGTGCCTGGGGGCTTTCCTCGTCTCCCGGATGAATGATCACCACCAGCTCGCCCCTGATTTTCTCTGCCGTGATTCTTGGCACTAACTGCTCCAGGGTGGTCTCCTCGATCTCTTCGAATTTCTTGCTTATCTCCCGGGCCCACAATACCGTACGGTCGCCCAGAATCTCGAAGGCGTCTCTGATGAAACGGCCGATTCGGTGCGGAGATTCATAAAAAACAAGAGGATGGTCTGAGGTTGAAAGAGATTCCAGAAGTTTCTTTCTCTGTGAGGATTTCGGCGGGGCAAAACCGACGAAAAGAAATGACCCTGATTCGAGACCGGCGCAGCTCAGCGCCGCGCTCAAAGCCGATGCCCCGGGAATGGGGATTATGGGTATTCCTGCCTGGCGGGCCCCTTTAACCAGGATCGCTCCTGGGTCAGAAATACCAGGGGTCCCTGCGTCGCTGACCAGGGCGACATCTGCACCTCCGAGAAGCTGATCGATTAACTCGCTTGCTCGACTGGCCTCTTTTTCTCGATAATAGCTCGTCAGCGGCGTGCGAATTCCGAAGTGGGTGAGGAGCTTCCTGGTATGGCGCGTATCCTCGGCGGCAATCAGGTCAACTTCTCCGAGAATTCGAATGGCCCGGTGGGTCATGTCTTCCAGGTTGCCGATCGGGGTGGCGACGATGTAAAGATTTCCGGGCATGGATTTTGAGCGATGATGAATAATTGGTTTCAGGTCCCCGCCATTATGGTCAATGGTGGTAAAAAATGCATCTTCTTTGTTGCGTTATAACACTATACGTTTTAATATATGAACAAATATTCATATAAGGTGATATAAGTGAATCCGGAACTCTGCGAACGAAGAATCATACATGAAGATCGGCTTCAAATTGCCCGCGATTATCTGGGTCGCTACGCCAAGCTTGAATCAATGAGCGATCTGTTCAAGGCCATGGCCGATCCCGGCAGATTGAAGATTCTCCTGGCTCTGGATGGGCAGGAAATGTGCGTCTGTGACCTGGCGGCTCTGCTTGAGGTAAGTGAATCGGCTGCAAGTCATCAGATAAGGATATTGCGCACCATGAATCTGGTAAAAAATAGACGAGACGGCCAGGTACTCTATTATAGGTTGGTCGATGATCACGTTATGCAGTTGGCCCGGGTGGCCCGTGATCATGTGACAGAGCTGGCTCAAGGCAGGTGACCATGACAGAATTAACAGAAGTCGGCCTGGAAATGTGGAGAATTCTGCTTGATTCCTCTCCCTATATCATCATTGGCATAGTGGTGGCTGGCTGTATCAAAGTTTTTATAAATCAGAATTTTATCAGCCGCCACCTTCGGCACGGCAGATATCGTTCGGTAATCAAGGCGTCTCTGTTCGGTATCCCCTTACCGCTCTGATCCTGTGGTGTGCTGCCGGCGGCAGCATCGTTCAAGAAGCAGGGTGCAAATAAGGGAGCGCTGGCGTCATTTCTTGTTTCTACTCCGGAATCCGGGGTCGACTCCATCGCCATTACCTATGCCCTGCTTGATCCTATCATGACCGTGGCCAGGCCGCTTGCCGCCTTCATAACCGGTATCACCGCAGGCATTCTGGAGAACACTGTGAGTTGGAAATCCTCAGCCGAACTGGATTCGCCAACGCCAGTATCTGCAGCTGCTGCAGGGGATACCTCAGAAGATCAGGAGCCCCTTATGACGAGGATTATCCATGGTCTCAGATATGGATTCAGGGAGATCTGGGCGGATATCGCCTTATGGTTTTTTGTCGGGCTCTTTCTGGCCGGCATCATCACTGTCTATATGCCTGAAAGCTTGTCGCAGATGATACTTGGCGGCGGTATTGTGGCAATGCTGGCCATGCTCTTAATGGGCATGCCCATCTATATCTGTGCAACCGCGTCGACGCCTATTGCCGCCGCTTTTCTGCTCAAAGGGGCAAGCCCCGGCGCCGTCCTTGTCTTTCTGCTGGTTGGTCCGGCCACCAACATGACCTCCCTCTCGGTGCTGATCAGGATTTTAGGCAAGATGGGAACGATCCGTTATCTGATTGTGATTGCAGTAGTGTCGATCTTGTTCGGTCTTGGTCTTGATGGTGTCTATCACTATCTTGATATTGAAGCTCGGGCGGTGATTTCTGAAGTGCGGGAGACAATACCTTACTGGTTGAAGTTAGGCTCCGCCGTAATCCTGATTATGCTTTTTCTTCATCACCTCCTGGATCAGTTTCGGCTGCGGCAGCTCAAGCGGAGAAAGAATCAATTCATTGCCGATTTTCCGGCTCTTGATTCATCCCTCAAAACCAAGCAGGGAAAAAGCCAGATACCTGTTTTCGTTCAATCCGACACCAAAACGAAGGCTCAAAAAGAATAATTGGGCTCGATTCCATGCAAAAGGTCCAGCTGCTGATTATAGTCATGCAGGTGGATTGATATCAGTATGCTCACAACTTAACAGGAACAACTAATGAACAGACATATAGGTATTCTTACCGCCGGCGGTGACAGTCCCGGCCTTAACGCTGCCATCAGGGCAATCGGTAAAACAGCCATCGATACAGGGCATATGGAGGTTGTCGGTTTCAGGGACGGATTCCGTGGCCTGATGGAGAACAGGATCATGAGGTTGGAACGGTCCATGCTCACCTCGATCCTGACCCTGGGCGGCACGATTCTCGGTACCAGCAGAGATAAGCCGCACAAGATGCCGGTGGGCGGTGAGCTGATGGATATGAGTGAAGTGATCTGCGACAATTACTATCGGCATAATCTCGACGCACTGGTATGTATCGGCGGCGGGGGAACTCAGAAGAATGCCCACCGTCTGGCCCAGCGCGGGCTCAACATCCTGACACTTCCTAAGACCATTGATAACGATGTGTACGGAACCGATGTGACCTTTGGCTTCGACACAGCGGTGGAAATTGCCACTGAAGCCATAGACCGGCTGCATTCCACGGCCCATAGCCATCACCGTATCATCGTGGTCGAGGTGATGGGGCACAATGCAGGCTGGCTGGCGCTTGGAGCGGGGGTGGCAAGCGGAGCCGATGTGATTCTCATTCCAGAGATTCCCTACAACCACGAAAAAGTGGCCAGGGCCATCCGGAAACGTCAGCAGCGGGGAAACAACTTCAGTATTGTCGTTGTTGCTGAAGGAGCCTTGTCGATCGAGGAGATGAAGAAACGCGACAAACTGCGCTCAAAAAAACTCAAAGCCAAGCAAAAAGGTCATCTCAAAGAGAAAAAGAGGGCGGGCGAAGCTTACAATCGTTTTTCAAAAAAACGTTCTGAACATACCTTGCGGCTATCTCAAAAACTCGAAGAAATGACCGGACTTGAATCTCGGCTGACCATTCTCGGACATCTTCAACGGGGTGGTACACCCTCGGCCACCGACAGGATCCTGGCGACCAAACTCGGCAGTGCCTGTGTTAAATATATAGAAGAGGGGGCCTCCAATGTGATGATTGCCGTCCGAGGGGAAGAAACCGAACCGGTGCCCCTTGACGATGTGGTTGGTAAAAGAAAAGTGGTTCCCCTCGACCATTGCTGGTTGGAGAGCGCCCGCAACGTTGGCACCTGTCTTGGTGATTGATGGTTTGGGGATTGAATGAGAAATTTGGCAAAATTATTTACCCATTTGAGAAGGAGACAACATGATAATCGGTCGATCTCAACCTAGGCTGTACCTTTTATTTCTGTATCTTGCCGTAGCAATTCTCTTGTCTTCCTGTGCGTCGACCAGCCTTACTAATGCCTGGCATGATCAGAGTTATTCCGGCGCTAACTCACTTGACGATGTACTGGTGATTGCAGTCACCGAGGAGGAAACCAGCCGCAGGCTCTACGAGGATGGTTTTGTTGCTAAACTTGCAGAATCCGGAGTGAGGGGAATACCGAGTTACAGCCTGCAGGTCTCAGATATCGAGCCGACCAAGCAGGCGGTACAAACAGCCGTTGCCATGGCAAAGGCACGTTTTGTCCTGATAACCAGGCACCTCACCACCGATAAGAAACAACATTACAGCCCGCCACAACCGCTTTATGTCGATCCCTATTACTCCAGTGTATACCGCTACTATCCAATGGCTTACCGCGAGGTTCGCTATAGTCCGGGTTATACCTATACGGTAACCACGGTATCGATTGAATCGAATCTTTACGACGCCCAAACCGAGAAGCTGATCTGGTCGGCCCAGTCTAAATCGGTGGACCCCAAAATGAGCAAGTCCTATTTTGACGGCCTTGTTAATGTCTTTGCCAAAGATCTGCAGGATAAGAAGTTGTTGTAAACCAGCAAGAAAGGTAAACCTTTGTACCACCATCAGAAGGGAATCCCAGGGCTAAAAGGTTGTCGAAGCTGGGCAGCTGTCAACGTTGCTGGGGCTGGACTCAAATGATTATCAAGGGTAGACGACAGGACCTCGATCAGCAGGCTGCCAATCTTCTGGCCCAATCGCTCAAGGCGGCCTTGGCACGGCAGCCGCAGGTTAGTTTTGGCGTCGTTGGCGGCCGCAGTGTCGAAAATGTTCTTAAGCTTCTGGGCAGCGAGCAGGTAGACTGGTCGCGCCTTCATCTCTTCATGGTGGACGAGCGCCTGGTACCTTCAGATCATCCCGATTCCAATTACAATCTTGTGTTTCCGGTTGTCTCTTCTTATATGGTTTCTGCCAATCTGCATCCGTTTTTACAGGAACCGGGGCAAGAGCAAGCTGCACTTGAGCGCTATCGCCGCAAGCTGGATCCGCATGGCGGGCGGCTGGAAGTGCTGCTCCTGTCCAGCGGTGAGGACGGCCATATTGGATCACTCTTTCCCGAGCATGAAACCATAGACAGTCCGGATGATTATTTCCTGGTTACCAAATCCGCTCCCAAGCCACCGCCGCAGAGGATGAGTGCGTCACCGAGACTGATTTCCAGAGCCTCTAGCGCGGTGTTGCTGTTTTTCGGCAAGGGCAAGCAGCAGGCGTTTAAAAACTGTCTTGACGATGCTGTCCCGGTTAGAGAATGCCCGGCGGCTATCGTAAGAACCATAGAAAACCATTTCATTCTCAGAGACAGTGAAGGAGGGTATTCGTGAGTCTTGATTCACATATGGCCATCATTTTTGGGGCAACCGGCGACCTGGCCAGGAGAAAACTGATCCCCTCATTCTACAGACTGCTCGAACGCGGTGAATTAAGCGAGGGGACAGCCATTGTCTGCCTGGGGCGCAAGCCCTATTCACAGACTCAATACTTAGAGCGCCTGGAGCTCGAGAATTTTATCGAGCAGCCCGATAAAGTCCTGCTAAACCAGCTCACCGCAATGATACATTACCGTAGTTTTGACTTGGACGACGGTACTGCCGCAGATCTGCAGTCGATTGTAGACGAGGTCAGGAACCTGACCAGCTGCGGCGAAAATATACTGTTTTATCTGGCCTTGCCCACCTCAGTCTTTGCTACCGTCGCGGCTACCATTGAACCACTTATCGATGGGCAGGGCTGGAAGCGTGTCGTTTTTGAAAAGCCTTTCGGCTCCGATCTGGTCACAGCAACTAAATTGAATCAGCAGATATCGGCTGTTCTCGATGAGGACCAGATTTACCGGGTCGATCATTATCTTGGCAAGGAACTGGTTCAGAATATACTGTTTCTGCGCTTCGCCAATGAAATTTTCTCCTGCGGCTGGAATAGCAACGCCATAGACAGCGTGCAGATCACCGTCAGTGAATCGCTTGGGGTCGAAGAGCGTGCTTCATATTATGACAAAAGTGGGGCCATTCGCGATATGCTGCAGAACCATCTGCTTCAACTGCTCTGTTTTACGGCAATGGAGCAGCCGGTTTCTGGCTACGGTAATGCGGTTCGCGATGAGGCGGTGCGGGTGATGGCGGCACTGCGCCCCCCTACTTCCGAGGATGTGGTCACCGGGCAGTACGTTTCTACTTCCTCAGCGAGCGGGGCGTTGCCGGCTTATCGGCAGGAGGAGGGTGTTCCACCGGATTCGATGACCGAAACCTATGTCGCCGCTCGGGTGTTTGTCGATACACCCCGCTGGTCCGGTACACCTTTCTACCTGAGAACAGGTAAGCGACTGGATCGCAGATATGCCGAAATCAAAGTGATATTTAAAGAGCAGCTCATAGACGGGCTGGCAACCCTGGATACGCCCAATCTGATCATCATTCGCATTCAGCCGGACGAGGGAATTGCCATCGCTTTCAATGTAAGAAAGCCCGGTGAAGGCCATACATCCGAAACGGTGTTGATGGACTTCTGCCACCACTGCCATTTCGGTCCTAATACGCCGGAGGCTTATGAGGCTATACTGGCCAGCGTCATAGGAGGCGATCCTCTGCTTTTTACCCGCTGGGACTGGCTTCAGAAGAGTTGGAGCTACATTGACCGCCTCCGGGCAGTAGCCAACCCGGTTGTGTATTACGAGGCAGGTTCACCAGGCCCCCGGGAAGCCGCCCAGCTGCTGGAAACAGCCGGTCATTCCTGGCTCTGATAGACCATCCCCCAAACGCCAAACCCCCCATACCTGGTAAAAGGTAAGGGGGGTTTGATTATAAAGAATTCGGCGGCGACCTACTCTCCCACAC
>NODE-545-length-13313-cov-5.0258_pt1 | contig 13313 bp, 10 predicted proteins | sample MGYA00139097_ERZ477577 | MGnify/ENA metagenome assembly ERZ477577 | reverse complement strand
CCGGTACGCTGGCGCGGACATTAATGGCAGAAAAGCTGGTATTAATGACAAACACGGCTGGCGTCCTCGACGACAATGGCAATGTAATGACAGGGCTTAGTGCCTCAGAAGTAGATGAAATGGTGAAGTCAGGCGCCATTCATGGAGGCATGTTGCCAAAAGTCGCCTGTGCCCTGGATGCCGTTAAATCCGGTGTACGTTCAGCACATATCATTGATGGCAGGGTAGAGCATGCACTGTTGCTTGAAATCTTCTCTGACGAGGGTGTAGGTACGCTTATTACCGGCTAGTTAGCGGCCGGGCTTTCTACGCTGGCTTCGGATGGTTACGCGAGCAGTACTACGATGCTAGTGCAGCTGGTCCGAAATAATACACACCCTCCATTGAGTTTGCTATCTCCATATATTCGTTTGTACATATATATGGAATAGTGTATATATTGGCCATGAATCTCGATATTAGCAATTACCTGAAGCAGCTCGCTGATCAAACACGTCTGCGCTGCTTGATGCTGTTACGCAAAGAGGGAGAGTTATGCGTTTGTGAGCTTACTTATGCGATGAAGCTTTCGCAGCCCAAAATCTCCCGCCACCTGGCAAATCTGCGAGAAGCAAATATAGTGCAGGGAAGGCGTGAGGGCTTATGGATTTACTATTCTCTTCATCGTGAGTTGCCTGCCTGGGCGCTTGAGATTCTTGATTCTGCGCTGGAGGCGGCTGAAAACAGCAAGCCTTTTGCCTCAGACCAGGCATCTCTTTGCAGTATGCCAAGCCGCCCAGGTGCCACTTGCTGCGCCTGAGTATTCGAAGAATCTCAGACATATCAATACAACACTAACGCAAATAGGACAGTTTGATGAGCGACAATACTTATCATCTACTTTTTTTATGTACAGGAAACTCCTGCCGTTCACAAATGGCCGAAGGCTGGGCAAGGGAGTTAGCGAGCCAGGATGACAATGAATGGCTGGCAGTTGAATCCGCCGGTATCGAGTCACACGGCAAGAACCCGCGCGCCATTGCAGTGATGCAGCAGGCTGGAGTCGATATCTCGGGCCAGGAATCTACCCGCTTAACAGATGAAATGCTTGAAAGGGCTGATCTGGTTGTCAGTGTCTGCGGTCATGCAGATGAAAATTGCCCGGTGCTGCCGGCAGGCACACGAAAAATACACTGGCCACTCGATGACCCGGCAAAGGCACAGGGCAGTGAGGAGGAAATCATGCAGGTGTTTCAGGCAAGTCGTGATGATATACGCCATCGTGTTAACGAGTTGCTGAATGAACTGAAAGCAGGGACTGTTTGATGAGCGCACAATGTGAAGTGACTGCAAAAAAAGCATCGGGCAAGGAGATAGGGTTCTTCGAGCGCTATCTCACGGTATGGGTGTTTTTATGCATTGTAGTGGGTATAGCCCTGGGGCATTTCTTCCCGGCACCGTTCCAGGCAATTGGCAAGATGGAGGTCGCACGGGTCAATATGCCTGTCGCTATATTGATCTGGCTGATGATAATTCCGATGTTGCTGAAGATTGATTTTTCATCGATGCACCATGTTAAGGAGCACTGGCGCGGTATTGGGGTGACACTATTTATTAACTGGGCGGTGAAACCCTTTTCAATGGCACTGCTCGGCTGGATTTTTATTCGCGGTTTTTTTGCTGACTGGCTGCCTGCTGATCAAATTGATTCCTATATCGCAGGACTTATCATCCTTGCTGCGGCGCCATGCACGGCAATGGTGTTCGTCTGGAGTAATCTTAGTGATGGCGAGCCTAACTTCACACTGACTCAAGTCGCTTTAAATGACACCATTATGATCTTTGCCTTTGCGCCTATAGTCGCATTGCTGCTGGGTTTGTCTGCCATCACTGTACCATGGGACACATTACTTCTGTCTGTTGTTCTGTATATTGTTATTCCGGTTCTTGTCGCACAGATATGGCGGAAAATTATTTTCTCGAAGGCCAAATCAGAGCAGCTGCTCGAAACTACTTTAAAAAGGCTACATCCCGTTTCCCTGGGTGCATTATTGCTGACGCTGGTATTGTTGTTCGCCTTTCAGGGCGAACAAATCCTCGCACAGCCAATGATCATCCTGCTGCTGGCAATACCGATACTGATCCAGGTATATTTTAATTCAGGCCTTGCTTACTGGCTTAACCGGCGCTTTGGTGTGGCACATTGTGTTGCAGCGCCGTCTGCATTAATCGGTGCAAGTAATTTTTTCGAGCTTGCAGTTGCCACAGCGATCAGCCTGTTTGGATTTAATTCCGGCGCTGCACTGGCAACAGTCGTTGGTGTACTTGTTGAAGTTCCGGTAATGCTATCTGTGGTCAAGATAGTTAATAGCACGAAGGGCTGGTATGAGGAGTCTGCTGCTAAGTCATCATGACTTCTTCGAAATGTTATGGATGATCGATGCTATTCCTGCCAGGAAGTATGATAAATCAGTTCTACAGAGCAATTATTGAGAATCTGAAGGGGGCTTTGTATAAAATATATACATTGAGCAGTTAAAACGGGGTCAAAATGAATCAAGGGTTTATCAGGGGGCTCGATATCGTACCCTTATTCAATGCAGTATCTATAGAATGGATGCTTCTCCTGATCCTTCTGATTGTTACCGGGCAAAGTAACCATGCAGAAAATGCTTAAAGCCTTAAGTAAGCAAAATGACCGGACTGACACTCCTGATGCTACATCCATATCATGGCACGCTGAAAGTGCGAGCAAGATTTTTGAATCCCTGCAAACAACGCCTGATGGACTTACCAGCGAAGAAGTAAAAAGCAGGCTTTCTGTTTATGGGCCGAACCGTCTGTCTGAACAGGGAGTGCGCGGGCCATTACTTCGGTTTCTTTCTCAGTTCAATAATGTACTTATATACGTGTTACTGGTTGCCAGTATGGTCACTGCCATGCTTGGCCAATGGGTAGATACCGGTGTCATCCTGGGTGTTGTTTTTCTCAATGCAATTATAGGATATGTACAGGAGGGTAAAGCTGAGGATGCATTAAAAGCAATCAGGAAGATGCTCTCTCCAAATGCACTGGTAGTGCGTGATAGTCGACAAATGACTATCCCGGCAGACTCACTGGTTCCAGGTGATATTGTACTGCTGCAATCTGGTGATAAAGTTCCTGCTGATCTTCGATTATTTCGCGTAAAGGGCCTGCAGATCCAGGAGTCTGTACTTACCGGTGAATCGATCGCGGTAGAAAAATCTACAGATGCTGTTACTGAGGAAAGTGTACTCGGTGATCGTAGTTGCTTGTCTTATTCAGGAACGCTTGTTACACATGGCCAGGGTGCTGGAATTGTAATCGCAACAGGTAAGCAAACTGAGATAGGGCGGATCAGTTCACTGGTTTCAGAAGTAGAAACAGTAACAACTCCCCTGTTACGCCAGGTGGCTCAGTTTGGTCGTTGGCTGACAGCAGTTATCCTCGGCGTTGCTGTTCTTACCATTGCTTTCGGTACTTTGTTCAGAGGTTACGCCGTCACCGATATGTTTTTAGCTGCTGTAAGCCTGGTGGTCGCTGCTATTCCAGAAGGCTTACCCGCAATCATGACGATTACCCTTGCGATTGGTGTGCAGCGTATGGCCAGGCGAAATGCCATCATACGAAAATTGCCTGCCGTTGAGACATTAGGTGCAGTATCTGTGATTTGCTCAGACAAGACAGGTACTCTTACACGAAATGAAATGACAGTGCGCACAATTGCGACTGCTGCCGATATGTTTCAATTAAGTGGCACCGGTTACGATTCTCACGGGGCAATTACACTGTCGAACAGAGAGGTTCTTGCAGAAGAAATGCCTCTTTTACTGGAGCTTATTCGGGCTGCTGTGCTTTGTAATGATGCGTCACTTGAGCGCAAAAATCATATCTGGGTTGTTAACGGAGACCCCATGGAAGGGGCATTGTTGGTTTCTGGTTTAAAAGCTTCACTGGAGATAGAGGTTGAGTCAAAAAAATATCCACGAGATGACCTTATCCCATTTGAGTCGGAACATCGTTTTATGGCAACACTTCATCATAGTCATAGCGGTGAAGCATTTATCTTTGTTAAAGGGGCACCTGAACGTATCCTGGAAATGTGCGCCTCTCAGAGGTCTTTTGATGGAGACCATTCGCTTGATAAAGACTACTGGTTAAACCGTATTGAAGAAATGGCAGAGCAAGGACAAAGAGTGCTGGCGATTGCCATGAAAACGGTCAGCCATCTACAGGTGGATCTAAAGTTCAGTGATGTTGCGTCAGACCTGACTATGCTTGGCCTGTTCGGTTTCATTGATCCTCCGCGTGAAGAAGCTATTAAAGCCGTTGAGACCTGTGGCAGGGCAGGGATTCGAGTGAAAATGATTACCGGCGATCATGGAACAACAGCACTTTCTATTGCCCGGCAACTGAAGCTCGTCAATACCAGTGAGGTACTCACGGGACAGCAACTTGAAGCCATGTCCGAGGATGCATTACGAGAACGTGTGCGGGATGTTGATGTTTACGCACGGGTAGACCCAGAGCATAAATTGCGCCTGGTTAGACTGTTGCAGGAACATGGTTTAATTGTGGCAATGACCGGGGATGGCGTTAATGATGCACCGGCGCTGAAACGTGCCGATGTTGGCACTGCGATGGGGGTTAGTGGTTCAGAGGCAGCCAAGGAGGCCGCTAAAATGGTACTGGCAGATGATAACTTTGCTTCAATAACGCATGCTGTTGAAGAAGGCCGTACTATTTATGACAATCTGAAAAAATCTATTCTTTTTATTCTGCCGAGCAGCGGCGGAGAGTCTTTAATTATCCTGGCTGCTATTCTGTTTGGTTTTCAGCAGCTGCCATTAACGCCAGTGCAGATTCTCTGGGTTAATATGGTTACAACAGTGACGTTGGCACTGGTGCTGGGTTTTGAGCCACCTGAAAAAAATGTCATGCAACGCCCTCCGCGTGATGCGGATGAGCCGATATTGTCACGTCTCCTCATCTGGCGAGTTGTTTTCGTCTCAGTGATTCTGATGAGTGGTACCATCGGGCTTTTTCAGTGGGAAATGCAACAGGGAGCAAGTATTGAGCATGCCCGAACCGTTGCTGTGAATACACTGGTCATGTTCGAGATATTTTATTTATTCAACTCTCGTTATATCACCGACCCGGTATTAAACCTTGCAGGTTTAACAGGCAACCGTTATGTGCTGATCGCTATTGGCATCCTGCTTCTGTTGCAACTCGGGTTTACCTACCTTGAGCCGATGCAGTCTTTATTTGGAACAACGGCAATCGGTCTCATGGTCTGGTTACCCATCATCGTGGTGGCCTCGTCTGTGCTGTTTCTGGTTGAGTTAGAGAAGTTTTTTGTACGCCTGTTAACCAGGAATGGTACGGATTGACACAACTAATAAAAGGCAATGAAATGCGTAAATGGATGCAGGTGATAGTGAAAAGAAGCTGGATACGAAGGTGATATAGAAATGAAATGGTCCTGGAAACTCGTACGTCTTGCCGGTATTGATGTCTATGTCCATGCCACTTTTTTTATACTCCTTGTCTGGATAGGATTGAATTTCTGGGTTGTCGGGGGCAACGTATCCGCGGTCATTATCGGTATAAGCTTTATTCTGGCCTTATTTGCCTGTGTCGTGTTGCATGAGTTGGGACATGCACTAACGGCCAGGCGATACGGCATACGTACCCGCAATATTATCCTTTTGCCAATTGGCGGAGTGGCTGCTATGGAGCGTATGCCTGATGACCCGAAACAGGAAATAGCTGTAGCCCTGGCAGGGCCAGCGGTAAACCTTGGAATTGCTGTGCTTCTCTGGTTATGGTTGTCATTGACAAATTCACTACTGCAAATCGACCAGTTGGCTCTAACTGGCGAGTCGTTTATACAGAACCTGATGGTGGTCAATATCATACTTGCCATCTTTAATCTGCTGCCAGCCTTCCCAATGGATGGAGGGAGAGTGTTGCGGGCAGCCCTGTCGTTTCGCATGACCCATTATCGGGCCACTCAAGTGGCAGCCAGGGTAGGGCAGGGTTTTGCGCTTTGGTTAGGTTTCATCGGTCTGCTGTATAATCCCTTCCTGATTTTTATCGCCCTGTTTGTGTGGATTGGTGCAGCGGCAGAAGCGGACACAGAGCAGATCAAATCCAGCTTACATGGTGTCGCTGTCGGCAGCGCAATGTTGACAGAATTTCACATGCTTTCACCGGATGATACCTTAAACCGTGCCATTGAATTGACGCTTGCCGGCAGTCAGAAAGACTTCCCTGTAGTGAAAAATGAAGATGTCATCGGTGTTCTGACGCAGGACGACCTGTTGCAGGGTCTGCATGCAGGTGGGGCACAATCACATGTTGGCGACTGGATGCAGAAAGAAATTTATAGTGCCGATAGCAAGGAATCACTTGAAAAGGTGCTCGAGCGCTTGCAGGCCTGCAACTGCTCACTAATTACCGTGACTGAAGCCGGTCAGCTGGTGGGTATAATCAATCTCGAAAATATCATGGAATTAATCAAAATTCAGACTGCTATTCATGAGCAGGATGGCACAATGAAGTGGCAAGCATAAACGAAGAAGGTCCTGAAGAAGCAATTTTGAAGATTTATCACATGCTGAGAAGCCTCACCGGGAAAAAGAAAAAGCAGACCTGAAAAAATTTATTAATGCCCGGCTTGATATGCCTGCTTCTCTATAAAATCTGTTTATTACTATAAACAATCTAGCAGGAGTAAAATAATAAAAAAGGTATAGCAAACTGTTCATGGAGGATAGTTCGATGCGTATAAAAAACCTGTTTTTTGTTTTGTTATTTTTGTTCACTTGCAATGGAATGTCTGCGGAATTGATCATTCCTGATGACAAGGCCGATATACATTTTGATACTAAACTGGGAATTGTTACTTTTGCACACCAGAAGCACGCCGAGCTAAGTATTACTGAATGCACGACATGCCATCATAAGATCCAGCCTGAGGACACCACTGTAAAGCCCTGTCATGACTGTCATAAGCATGATGCAAAATCGAAAGAAGTGCTAAAAACCAGCAAAGCATTTCATACCCGCTGCATAGGATGTCATGAATACACTGCAGCTGGCGGACAGAATGCAGGTCCATTAAAAAAGAAATGTAAGTTGTGTCACGTTAAGCCGTCTGCCAAATAGCAAATTACATAAGGCTGGACAAAGTTACACCTACGGTAACGAGATTGATGATTGCGGGGTATTTCCCAGGGAATTATCTCTAAAATCCTCATTCTCTGCAGTTGCACGCTTGTCGATTTATGACTGAAAAAAACCAGTAACTAGCTTTTTAAACAGAATGTAATCCTGAACAGTAACCATTATTTATATGGTAGTATTGCTGTAAGCGTTATGAGTTATAAATCTACCAGTTATCGCGTTAACTGTTTTGCAAATCTGTGAGGACTATGGCTATTCGACTGCGAGTGATTTATATGCCAGCAGTTATATTAATTTAATGGGTGCGTGTAGTGATTGAAAAGTGGCTCCTGCCTGCCTTAATACTGATATTTCTTAGTGCCGGGATATTGCTGGCATCATGCGCTACTGACAATGCTGTTACTGACGACGCGGCAACCCTGGCGGACAATACAAATAATAAACCTGCAGACGAAGCTAGCTACCTCGGCAGTGAAATCTGCATGGAATGTCACGAAGAACACCTTTACGATTTACCAAACAACAAGCACTGGCAGAAAGCCGACCCTAGAACTCCAGGCGCCAGCGAGAATGGCTGTGAAATCTGCCATGGCCCTGGTAGCCACCACCTCGATATGGCCGGAGAAATCGATGCTCCCGGTTTGATTGCTTTTGGTAAAAATGCCAATGTTACCGCTGAAAAACGCAATGCTATATGCCTCGGTTGCCACCAGGCAGATGTCAAACATTGGCAGGGCAGTCTTCACGATACCGATGATATGTCCTGCGCCAGTTGCCACGCCATGCATCATGAACACCACACTACAGCAAAAATGCAGGAACAGGTGGTCTGTTATAGCTGCCATCAGAATGTCAGGGCTGAAACTTATCGGCCGTTCCGCCATCCGATCCGCGAGGAACTGATCTTCTGTACTGATTGCCATAACCCACATGGTTCAGCAGGACCAGCCATGCTGGCGCAGTTGACCCTGAATGATAATTGCTATACCTGTCATGCAGAAAAGCGAGGACCTTACCTGTGGGAACACGAGCCTTCCAGTGAAGACTGCGGTATTTGCCATACGCCGCACGGATCACTGCACCCCGCTCTATTAACCAGCAGACCGCCTCTGCTGTGCCAGCAATGTCACCAGAGCACGCGTATTACGCATGCCCGCCAGGCTTTCTACTTTGGTAAATTGCCACCCGAGCACAAGGGTGGCGAAGGGCCCGGAGGTGGAGAAGGGCCGCTTGATAGAGGTGGAAATAATGGCGGACAGGGAGCTGGCGGTAGCAATGGTTCTAATAACGGATCTGGAAATGATGGCGGTACAGGTAACGGAACTGGATCTGGCAGCGGTAATGGTGGAGCGGGCAATGGCGGTGGTCAAGGTCCGGGTGATGGCACCGGCACGGGCAGTGGCTCAGGCAGCGGCAGTGGTCAAGGTCCAGGTGACGGTACAGGAAACAACAGCGGCCAGGCAGCTACTTCACTGAGCAGCCTGGCTAATGGACAGGGTTCAGGCGGAAATTCGGGTGGTGGTCATGGAGATGACCATGGAGATGGTCACGGTGGCGGTGACCAGAACCAGGATCAGAACCAGGACAGGGGCGGTGATAATCAGAGGCAGGATAGAATTCAGCAGGGTCCCGGTGCAAGCAGAAGTCAGGAAGGCGGCTCATCACGCTTCCTGCTGGGCAGTATGGGTGGCAGCTGCCTGAACTGTCACTCACAGGTGCATGGATCAAATCATCCTTCGGGTGTAAAATTAATGCGGTGAATCGAGATGGCAACTAGATTCAAATACCTGCAAACTGGACCGGCACTGCGGTTAATCAGGAAAACTGTATGGATCAATAGTTGCCTGGTAATGCTACTCAGCCTGACGAACACGGCATTGGCAGACGAAGCGCCCGCCGTTGAAACTAATCCAAAAACAGACCAAAGCACAACAGCAGGCCCTGCTCCGGTAACAGACCAAAGCACTGGCCAGAACACAGAACAATTCGGCTACGTCGAGGCCGGTATAGGTTACCAGTCTGAAGACTCTTTCTGGTTCGGGCGTTACACAGGATTGACAGACAAGGGGCCATTCCTGATCGGGAATTTCGACTATTCATCGAAAAAAGAGGATGGTTCCCACACCGAGGCCTACGGCCGCCGCCTGGGGCTGGACTCACGATCGATTCTTTTTACTCATGGTGTTCAGGGTAAGTATGAGCTGGACCTCATTTTTGACCAGCTGCCTAATTTCATTACCGACACTGCTATCACACCCTATGTGGATACTGGAGATAACACGCTTACCCTCCCAGGCAGCGTGCTGGATGAAGAAAACTATCGCCAGCTGGATATTGAGACCCATCGCACGCGTACTCGCGGAAAGATATCTTTTACTCCTGCCGATAACTGGAAAATGGGACTGGCATTTCGCCGCGAAGACAATGAAGGCACTCGACAAATTGGCGGATCTCTCGGTTACAGTGCGCGAAATCAGGCGGTTTCAATATTGCCAAAGCCGGTGGATTACACGACTAACCTGATGGATGCCTCAGTAGAATATAAAAAAGGCAAAGGCTACATCGAGCTGGCATACCACCTGTCGATGTTCAGGAATGCCAACGACAGCCTGAGCTGGCAGAATCCGTTCCCCGTTGAGGAAGGCACTGCAGGTGAGTTTGGCCGCCTTGCACTGGAACCGGATAACGATTTTCAGCAGCTAATGCTGACTGGCGGTTATCGTCTGCCCTGGAATACTACTCTAACAGGCGTGGTCTCCAGCGGTGCGATGACACAGGATCAGCAGTATCTACCCTACACCATCAATGACAGTATTTCGGCAAATGCGCTGCCGCGTGATTCACTTGACGGTAAGATAAAGCAGAATATTATAAACCTACAGCTTGCTTCGCGGCCAAGCAGCAAGTGGAATTTTAATGGTTCATACCGTTATCACGACCATGACAACAGCACTGCACAGGCACCGTATACATTCATCATCGCCGATTCTCAAAATACGGGCACAAAGGCAAAAGATGAAATAGACCTGACAGTGACAAACCAGCCCTACAGCTACACACGGCAACTGTTGAAAGTGGATGGTAAATACCGTTTTAATCGCGCCGCCTCGGTAATGTTAGGCTACGATTATGAAAATATGCAGCGGGAAAATTCAGAAGTTGATGAAACCGATGAACAGGAGGTTTGGGGCAAATTTAAATGGAAGGTCGGACAGCACCATGTTCCCGAGATAATTGGCGGCTCGCTTGATGGCTGGCTTAAGCTCGGGCATACATCACGCGACGGATCAGGATACCACCCGCCAGTTGCCGATGAGGAAGGCTTTTATATCGAAAACCCGCTGCTGAGAAAATATAACCTGGCCGATCTTGAGAGAGACCAGGTAATGCTATACCTGTCTTACGCACCACTGGATAAATTGAGTTTTTCTGCCAATGCTTCCTATGCCATGGATGAGTATGATGAGTCGATTATAGGGCTGACTGAAGCAACGAACAGTTCTGCGACCATAGAGGCCACCTTTCTGCCGAACGAGAATGTCACCAGCTATATCTATTACACACGAGACTTGACGAACGCTGACCAGGCCGGACGTCAAGCGGAGGCAACACAAACAGGCTCATTGACAGAACGCTATGGTCCGGACTGGTACGCACAATCGAATGACACCATGGATAATGTCGGGGTTGGTATTCAATGGCAGAATATACTGCCCAAAATTGATATCGGTGCTGACTATGTCTACAGTAAAGGGACCGGCGAGACAGAAATACAGGCTACAGGGGCAACACCATTTCCGGACATCAAAACTGAGCTCAACAGTTTCAAGTTGTACGCACAATATAATCATTCCCGTAGCCTGGCATACAGGTTACGCTACTGGCATGAAAATTTCGATTCACAAGACTGGTCACTGGATGACGTTGACTCAGTTTCCCTGGACTATCCGAACAGCCTTTTCATGTCAGAAGGCAGTCCGAACTATGACGTCGATGTTATAGGCTTATCGGTGCTCTATTCATTTTAATGAAAATCTATGCAGCGATTCTGAAGAAGTTCACCTCTGCAGCAATCATTATGATCGCTACAGGAATGTTGACATGCAGTGCAGCGGATACTGTTTCGTTAACAGATGAGGAAGCAGCCTGGCTATCCGAGCATCCTGTCATTCGTTTTGCAATCGATCCGGATAATGCGCCAATCGAGTGGATCAACAGGAAAAACATCGAGCGTGGCATGTCCTTTGACATGCTCAGGCTGGTTGAACAGCGTCTGGGTATTAATTTTGAACGCGTAGAATCAGCAGGCTGGATTGAATCAATACAAATGTTACAGAACAGGGATGTGGATATCCTGCCGGCATTTAGACGTGCAAAGGAATGGCAGCAGAAACTACTGTTTAGCAGACCCTGGTTTAGCCTGCCGGGCGTTATTTTGTCCGAACAGAAATACCAGACCCTTGAGGAACTTGAAGGCAGGAAAGTAGCGGTAGTGCATGACTATATCTGGGATGACCTGGTATCAAAGAATGACGATAATTTAATCATTATTCGTGCCAGTGATTCACATAGATGTATAGACCTGGTCGTGCAAGGAGGCGCTGATGCAATGGTTGGTGACATTGCATCGGTCACGTGGATTCTGAACCGCAGCGGTGCGACGCATCTAAGGATAAGGCCTGTTGCTGGACAATATCTCGACCTCTCGGTTGCGATCAGAAGCGACTGGCCATTGTTTCAAAATATAATCAACAAGGTGCTAGACAGCATAAGCCAGAGCGAGCTTGATAAAATCGAGGAAGACTGGATCCAGTTAATTGAGCCTGCTTTCTGGAAAGATCCGTTATTCCAGGTCGTTACTCTTTTCATTGTCATCATCATCCTGAGCATACTGACGACAATTATGTTCTGGAACAGGTCTCTACAGAGAGAAGTTGCGCGTAATGCTGCCGCGCTCGAAGAGGCAGCGATGAAACTGATTCATGCGGAAAAAATGGAATCAATCGGTCTGTTGGCTGCCGGTATTGCGCATGAAGAATCCATTGGCAGTCATTCAGATGGGGATCGATCATTTAACCCATCAAAATGAAGGCAGCGAAATCACTCGAATGACACTGCATGATATGGAACATGCTGTCCGCAAAGCTGACGGAACGATCAGGAAACTTCTTGACTACTCACGCGGTACACCGCCGGATATGAAAGCGGCTGATATAAACAATGAGATCCGCACTGTTTTAGATCTAATTTCCCATGAGTGTCATTTGCACCAGATACTGATAGAGGCCAATTTGACAGATGAACTGCCATGGATTGTTATGGACACAGACCAGGTCCAGCAATTGTTCATGAACATTATGCTAAATGCTGTACAGTCGATGGAAGATGAAGGAGGAGGAACGCTGTCGGTTAGCAGTAAAGTTAAAAAATTAAACAGCACTGAACTGCAGAGAGACAGCACGGGTACACTCAGCAGTGGCGACAGGGTCGTATGGGTAGAAATAAAAGATACCGGCCATAGCATAGACGAAAAGGGCCTGGGCAAAGTATTTGATCCATTCTACACAACACGCCCGCTTGGTAAGGGGACTGGACTCGGACTTACCGTGTCACTTAACATCATCAGGAATCATGATGCTTCTATAGATATCAGGAATCGTGATGAGGGCGGTGTTTCCGTCTTAATGATGTTCAGAGCTAAAGAGGTAACAGAGGAATGAAAACACGTGTACTGGTTGTAGATGATGAACCTGCCCTGACGAGGATGATTAAACTCAACCTCGAGCGCGCAGGCACGTATGAAGTTTATACTGAGAACGATGGCGTCAATGCTATTGATGCCGTGCGTGATTTCAGGCCGGACCTGATCCTGCTTGATATCATGATGCCCGATAAATCCGGCGACGATATCGCCCAGGAACTGCGTGATGACCCCCGGTTATGCAATATCCCGATAGTCTTTCTTACCGCGCTTGTCACACCTGACGAAACCGGTGCAAAGGCGAGTAAAATCGGTGGCAACATTTTCCTCGCCAAACCGGTGTCGGCCGATGAACTGGTTGCTGTTATCGAGAAGACTCTCAACAGCGGAGGCTGATAGTTGTAGGATCTTGTTTTGCACC
>NODE-544-length-13329-cov-9.82899_pt1 | contig 13329 bp, 13 predicted proteins | sample MGYA00139097_ERZ477577 | MGnify/ENA metagenome assembly ERZ477577 | reverse complement strand
TGAATAATTCGGTGAAGAAATCTAACTCGCATAATTACCTCAGGAGAAATAATCATGCAGGCTCTCGCAGATCAATTAGCGGCACAAAAAGAAGGTTTTCTGAAAAAAGCACCTCCGGAAGTAGTTGAAATCATGAGTGCCGCAATGGCCAAATTGAAGGCCTCTGACTTGATCGACAAGGCTCTCAAACAAGGCGATACGGCCCCGCTCTTCGAACTGCCGGACGCCACTGGTCAGCCGGTTTCTTTAGAGGATCGGCTGACCAGCGGCCCCGCCGTAGTGACCTTTTATCGAGGGGTCTGGTGACCCTACTGCAACCTTCAGGTGAAGGCACTGCAGGACATGTATCCGGCGATCAAGGAGGCTGGCGCAAGCCTGATAGCCATCTCTCCGATGCTACCGGACAATTCGCTGTCGATGGCAGAAAAGCATGGCCTTACCTTTGATGTACTCTCTGATAAGGGAAATGGTGTCGCAGCGCAGTACGGAATCGTCTTTCGTCTGGCTGATGAGATGATAAAATTATACGACAAGTTCGGCCTCGATGTGGCTGGCGCCAATGGTGATCAGAGCTTCGAATTGCCGGTTCCAGCAACTTATGTGGTTAATTCCGACCGGCATATCACCTATGCCTTTCTGGATGTGGACCACACCCTCAGGATGGAACCTGCTGACATTCTGGTTCAGTTAAACGAACTATAGAAAGCCCAGAAGGCTAGGGTGCCAGTGCTCTGATTTCCTGGTGGCGAAAGCAGTCGGTGGTGTGGTCGTTTACCATCCCGACTGCCTGCATAAACGCATAACAGATGGTTGAACCGACAAAGGAAAATCCTCTTTTCTTGAGGTCTTTGCTTAACGTATCGGACAGCTTGGTGTGGGCGGGCAGATCTGCCATTTGTTTCCAGTTGTTCTGTAACGGAACACCGTCGACATAGTCCCAGAGAAAGGAGCTCAATGAACCGTACTGCTGCTGAATCTGGATGACAGCCCGGGCGTTCTTGATGGCCGATTCGATCTTGAGTCGATTGCGCACGATGGCGTCATCGTTGCGCAATCGTTCAGCGTCACGCTCAGAATATGTTGCGACGCGCTGGCAATCGAAATTGTCAAATGCCTTTCTGTAGCCCTCCCGCTTCTTGAGGATGGTGAGCCAGCTCAGGCCGGCCTGGGCTCCTTCGAGGACGAGAAACTCGAACAGCAGGCGGTCATCATTTACCGGCACGCCCCATTCCTTGTCGTGATAGTCTCTGTAGAGGGCGGTATCACGCACCATTGGCATCTTGTCTTCATCGTCATGCACCTGTCAGCAGTGGGATATCACTCCATTTTCATTTAAAGAACTATCCGTCTCCTGACCTTAAAGCAGGCGTTGTTGATGGGCAAGCAATTCCAGACCCAAGTGAGAACTGCCGGCTCAAGAGTTCCAGAAAAGGCTTGTTTGCACCGCCGCTAACTGCTTTAATATCAAGCATTGTACCTTCTGACCGATTCAACTAACTCATCGAAGGAGGCCCTCGTGATTCATCATTTCGATACCATCATTGTAGGTTCAGGCGGTGCCGGCCTATACGCCGCTCTGGAAGCCAGCCGCAAGTCGAAAACGGCGGTGCTTTCCAAACTCTATCCGGTCCGCAGCCACACTGGAGCCGCGCAGGGGGGCATCAGTGCGGCACTGGGCAACGTCGAAGAGGACAAGCCTGAGTGGCACGCCTTTGACACGGTTAAAGGCGGCGACTACCTGGTCGACCAGCAGGCCGCTCATATCCTGGCTGAAGAAGCGGTCCAGGCGGTCTACGATCTGGAAAACCGGGGGCTGCCCTTTAACCGCACCCCGGAAGGCAGGATCGACCAGCGGCGCTTCGGCGGCCACACCAGAAACTTCGGAGAGGGTCCGGTGCGCCGGGCCTGTTACGCTGCCGATCGAACCGGCCATATGATCCTGCAGACCCTGTATCAGCAGTGTATCAAGAACGAGGTATCATTTTACGATGAATTCCAGGTGGTTGACCTGATCCTGGATGGCAGTGTCTGCAGTGGCCTGGTGGTGGTTGAACTGGCCACCGGCGATTTGCACATCTTTGCTGCTAAGGCGGTGCTGTTTGCCACCGGCGGTTTTGGCCGCATCTTCAAGATCACTTCCAATGCCTACGCCAATACCGGCGACGGACCGGCGGTCTGCGCCCGGCGCGGCATTCCGCTGGAAGACATGGAATTCTTCCAGTTTCATCCCACCGGCATCATGGGGCTGGGTATTCTCATTTCCGAGGCGGTCCGCGGTGAGGGCGGCATTCTTCGTAACCGTGACGGTGAACGCTTTATGGAGCGCTACTCACCGACGCTGCTCGATTTGGCTCCGCGCGACATTGTCGCCCGCTCAATCCAGACCGAGGTGCTGCAGGGCAAGGGCATCAGAGGCGATGGTAAAATCGATGACTATGTTCATCTCGATGCCACCCACCTCGGCGCCGACGTCCTGGCCGCCAAGCTTCCAGACATCACCGACTTCTGTGAGACCTATCTGGGCATCAACCCGGCCGAAAAACCGATTCCGGTGTTGCCCACCGCCCATTATGCCATGGGCGGTATCCCGACTGACACCAGTGGCAGGGTACTGCTCGACAAAGACGGTACCGTGGTGGACGGCCTCTACGCCGCCGGTGAATGTGCCTGCGTCTCGGTGCACGGCGCCAACCGGCTGGGGACCAACAGCCTGCTCGATCTGGTGGTGTTCGGCCGCCGCGCCGGACTGCACATTGCTGACTACGTCAGCCAGGCAGCTGCAGCTGATCCCTCCGAGTCTGCTGCGGCTGAGGCGCAGAACTGGATCGGCCGCTTGACCGACGGGGCAGAAGGACCGCATGGGGGACACATTACCGATCAGATGCAGACGACCATGATGGAGAAAATCGGTATCTATCGCAATGAAAATGACATGGCTGCCGCAGTCGAAGAGATAAAAGAGCTGCGGGAGCGCTATGGTTCGGTCCGTGTTCAGGATACCAGCAGCCAGTTCAACACCGATCTGCTCGAAATGATCGAACTGGGCAACATGCTTGACCTGGCCCTGATCACTGCCGAATCGGCTCTCAAACGCCAGGAAAGCCGCGGTGCCCACAGCCGCGAAGACTATCCGGAACGGGACGATGACAATTGGCTCAAGCATACCCTTGCCTATCTGGACGGCAACGAGGTGAGGCTCGACTATAAGGGTGTCGACACCTCGATCTGGGAACCGAAGCCGCGCAGTTATTAGTTGAGAAGGAGGAAATGATGCAGATCACGTTGAAGATACAGCGTTACAACCCCGACACCGATGATGCCCCTTATTATCAGGAATACACGGTGGAGGTGGATCCCAATGCGCGGCTGCTCGACGCCCTGATGGATGTCAAACGCTTTCAGGACGGCAGCCTTGGCTTCAGGAAGAGCTGCGCTCACGGCGTCTGTGGCTCGGACGCCATGCGCATCAACGGCCAGGATGGTCTGGCCTGCAAGACGCTGGTCAAAGAAGTGGCCGAGGAGGATGGCGCCACGGTGGTGGTTGAGCCGCTTCGCTATCTGCCCGTGCAGCGGGACCTGATCGTCGATCAGGCTGAGTTTTTCGAAAAATACAAGTCGATCAAGCCCTTCCTGATCAACGACCAACCGGTGGCCGAGAAGGAGCGCATCCAGTCCCCCGAAGAGCGGCTGCAGTTCGACGATACCACCAACTGCATCCTCTGCGCCTCCTGCTACTCAGCCTGCCCGATCCCCGAAGAGCATCCGGCCTTTATCGGTCCGGCTGCCATCGCCCAGGCCTTCAGATTTCTGGCCGATTCACGGGACAAAGGTGAGGAGCAGCGACTTCCGGTACTCGATGATGCCGACGGTGTCTGGTTGTGCGAGAACCACTTCAAATGCACCCAGGCCTGTCCGCGCTCCATCCTTATCACCAAACGAATCAATCAGACCAAGCGGATGATCAAAGAGGCAAAAGGGGACAAGTAAGAGGATCAAATCAGACGGGCGTTCAGCGGTGGACGACCGTCTGCTGGTCAGCATTAGAGCAGACCCGGGTCAGGACTCTGGGGCTGCGTCACTCGCTGTAGTACCTGCTCACAGCGCTAATAGGCTGCTCCTGGCTCATTTCTTACCAGTCTGGTCTGGACGCTTTGGGCTTGTGTCCCTCAATGGGGCGTATCAAAAGAGTCGAGCAGAGGCTCGGTCTGATCGGAACTGTCCGGTTTAATCTCTGGATTGTTGTTCAGCAGCCGGGTACAGGAATTAAACCGCAATACCGCTTTCTGATTATCCGGGTCGCAGTTGGTGAGAGCATCCTTGAATTCATCCATTGCCTTGACGAGCCAGCCATGGGCGACGGTGCCGGCCCCTGGCCCGCCCTGCCTGAGGTGATATTTCGCCCGCCGCTCGAAAATGACCCCCAGATAATACGATTTGCAGTGCGCATCACCAAGTTGATCGACAATTTCCTTGGCCTGGTCGAAGGCGGGCATCAGCCTTTTGTCTCTGAATTTGTCGGTCAGTGACAGCAGCAGAGTGATGAGTGCCTCCTGATGATCAGGGGCAATGGTAAGGATATCAAGGCAGATGGACTCGGCTTCGTCAGGCTCGTTGAGCAGTCGGTATCGTTCGGCCATTTTCAGTGCTTCCGGAATTGCCTCTTGACTCAGTGCTTTTATTTCTGCCATGACGTCCTCCGTCTGATTTGGTGGTGTTGAAGTAGGTTACCAACCAAAATAACTACAAAAAGGGTCAATGCAAGAAATCATCGATCGGTGCATCATGCCGGGTGTTACCCTGCAGGAGCTCTGGCAGGTGCTCGGTACTGCCGAATCTGCGTTGCTGGCAATCTCGGTAATGGTGGTCCTGACCAGTCTGTTGTGTCTGGTGGCGATGACGCTCGCTGGTCTCAATGAACGCAGGCGTGAGATCGCAATTCTGAGATCCGTCGGGGCCCGGCCGTCTCACATCTTTTTTTGCTGTTGACCACCGAAGCAGGGCTGATCTCATTTATCGGGGCCGCAGCAGGCGTGATCTTGCTTTACGTACTCATGTTTATAGGACAGCCGCTGATCACTGCCCGTAATGGCCTCTATGTTCCCATCTCAGCACCCGGGTTAAAGGATCAGATCATCATCTCGACCCTGATACTCTCGGGGTTTTTGGCCGGTGCTGTACCTGCTTACCGGGCCTACAGGTATTCAGTCGGAGATTCGCTTGGCGGCGGTCTCTAAGAGAGTTGCAGCCACGATTCAAAATGAAAATCCTGTGGGGACATCCTGTGGGGACACAATACCTATCATGTCCCCTGGGACATGATAGGTATTGTGTCCCCCTTTAAGTAGAGAGGAAAGAGAACCATGGCAAAAGAAATAAAACCAGTCGTCGGATTCGATGAATCATTTGGGCTGCTCGATATTCGGGTGGGCAGAGTGGTTGAAGTTGAACGGGAAGAGAGAACCCACAAGCCTACTTACAAGATGGTCGTCGACTACGGCAGATTTGGCAGAAAAACCAGCTATGGCAGGTTCACCTGTCATCCGATCGAGGAAGTGAAAAACAGGCTCGTACTCGGAGTCCTCAATTTCGGTCCCAGGCGGATGGGACCGGTTACCTCGGAAGCATTGATTATCGGTGTTCAGTACCCCAAAGCAGAAAGCGGCGAGGCCACCTTTGTGTCGCCGGCGGTCGACGCCAAAATCGGAAGTAAACTTTTCTGAAAAGGGGCGCGGCCCATCAAAATGAAAGGATAGGCCGCGCTCAAGGGTTATTTCAGAAGCCTGCCAACATCCAGCAATCGTAATCAGTTGAGATCAAAGCGATCCAGGTTCATCACCTTGTTCCAGGCTGCCACGAAATCATTGACAAATTTCTCCTGGGAGTCTGCCGTTGCATAGACTTCGGCAAGGGCGCGAAGCTCTGAGTTGGAGCCAAATGTCAGATCGACCCGGGTACCGCTCCACCTGGATTCACCGGTCTGGCGATCGCTGCCTTCAAAAACGTCTGCATCTGCAGAGCTCGGCTTCCAGGCCGTGCCCATATCGAGCAGATTGACGAAGAAGTCGTTGGACAGCGTTTCTGGGCGGTCGGTGAAGACTCCGTGTGGGGACTGGCCGAAATTGGCGTTCAGGACGCGCATGCCGCCCACCAGAACCGTCATCTCAGGAGGAGCCAAGCCCAGCAACTGGGCTCGATCGACCAGCATCTCCTCCGCCGAAACGGTGTACTTGGCCTTCTGGTAGTTGCGGAACCCGTCAGCCTCAGGCTCAAGAACAGAGAAGGAGAAAACATCGGTCTGCTCCTGGGTGGCGTCCATGCGGCCAGGCGTGAAGGGAACCGTTATTTCATGGCCACCATTTTTCGCCGCCTGTTCGACGCCCGCGCAGCCAGCCAGTACGATCAGGTCAGCCATCGAGACTTGTTTGGTGAACTCGTTTTGAATACCTTCAAGGACTTTCAGAACTTTCGCCAATTGCTCGGGCTGGTTGACTTGCCAATCTTTTTGGGGGGCCAGACGGATGCGGGCGCCGTTTGCGCCGCCGCGCATATCCGAACCTCTGAAGGTAGAGGCAGAGGCCCAGGCTGTTGAAACAAGTTCTGAGACGGACAGACCAGAGTCGAGAACCTTGCCTTTGAGAACGGCGATATCCCCGTCATTGATCAGTTCGTGATCCACTTCTGGAATCGGATCCTGCCAGATCAGCTCCTCTTCAGGAACCTCGGGGCCGAGGTAGCGCACTCGTGGGCCCATGTCCCGGTGGGTCAGCTTGAACCAGGCGCGGGCAAAGGCATCGGCAAACTCCTCGGGGTTTTCCAGATAGCGCCGGGCGATCGGTTCGTAGATCGGGTCGAAACGAAGAGAGAGATCCGCAGTGGTCATCATCGGCCGGTTTTTCTTGGACGGGTCATGAGCGTCAACTACCATGTCCTCATCGTCCACATCTTTGGCCAGCCACTGATTTGCCCCAGCCGGGCTCTTGACCAGTTCCCATTCGTATTTGAACAGTACCTTCAAATAGCCCATGTCCCAGGTAGTCGGGTTGGGTTTCCAGGCTCCTTCGATGCCGCTGCTGATGGTATCACCCGCATTGCCGCTCTTGTAGCTGCTCTTCCAGCCGAGTCCCTGCTCCTCGATGGGGGCGGCTTCGGGCTCCGGTCCCACTTGGGCTGCATCTCCGGCTCCATGACATTTGCCAAAGGTGTGCCCGCCCGCTACCAGCGCCACGGTTTCCTCGTCGTTCATGGCCATACGCCCAAACGTCTCTCGCACATCCCGACCGGAGGCCACCGGATCAGGGTTGCCGTCCGGGCCTTCAGGGTTGACGTAGATCAGACCCATCTGCACCGCCGCCAGGGGGTTCTCCAGATCCCGGTCGCCGCTGTAACGGCTTTTGGGCTTGTCGCTCGTCGCCAGCCATTCTTCTTCGGCTCCCCAATAAGTATCTTTTTCCGGTTCCCAGATGTCCTCGCGACCACCGCCGAAGCCGAAGGTCTTGAATCCCATTGATTCCAGCGCCACATTTCCGGCCAGAATCAGAAGGTCGGCCCAGGATAATTTTCGACCATACTTCTGCTTGATCGGCCACAGCAGCCGGCGAGCCTTATCGAGGTTTACATTGTCGGGCCAGCTGTTCAGGGGGGCAAAGCGCTGGTTGCCGCTCCCTCCACCGCCTCGACCGTCAGCGGTTCGGTAGGTGCCCGCACTGTGCCAGGCCATGCGAATGAAGAGCCCACCGTAATGACCCCAATCGGCCGGCCACCAGTCCTGGGAATCGGTCATCAGATCAGTCAGATCTTTTTTCACTGCGGCGAGATCCAGGCTTTTGAACTCCTCAGCGTAGTCGAAATTCTCACCCATCGGGTTGGACTTGGAGGAATGTTGACGCAGAATATCCAGATTCAACTGGTCCGGCCACCAGTCCCGGTTCGAAGTACCTCCTCCCGGATGATTTGCTGTTCTTCCCGTCACCGGGCATTTGCTCTCGTCACTCATGGGCTTACCTCCTGTTTTGATATGAAAGGGTTCTTTGATTTGCTTTTTTTGCACTGCAATTTTGGCAGACGCCCCGCACTTCAACGTGAGTTGCTTCAATCTCACCATAGGAGCCCACCGAGTCGGGCAGTCTGATATTATCAAGTTCGTCGCTGTAGAAGTCGCGGGTGAATCCACATTTACCGCAGACAAAATGATGGTGACTGTTCAGATTTGCATCGAAACGGGTGGGTTCGCGGCTCGAACCAAGCGTTACCACCAGCCCGAGATCACTCAGCATCCAGAGTGTCCGGTAGACCGTGTCAAGTGAGACGGTTGGAATACGCTTCCTGACCCGTTGGAAGACCTGGTCGGCATCGGGATGATCCCCCGTTTGGGCGACTTCACGAAAGATTTCCAAGCGCTGATGGGTAAGCTTGATTCCTGCGCCCCGGCATACCTTTTCAAAGTGTTTCAGGCGCTGTTCGACTTCTTCTTGCTTGATTTTCATTGTCAATCGTTTATTAGGAATTGATTCCTACCTAATAGTTAATCACCAACTGAGACCAGGTCAATATTTGCGCAGCTGTATTTTCTTTCAGGGGCGTTTCTTTTATAGTCTTGATATTATAGGTTATATTGGAATTGAGAAATTGTGGGCCTAAGCGATATGCTTATAAACCGAAGATATCATTGTGTTAATAAATCAACGGGTTTCTCTGAGGTTTCAGGCACTTTTTCGGAACAACTGGAGCATCGGAGCAGTGGTGATTTTTTCCAGTCGGTTGGCCACTCTAGAGAATGAGAATGGCCGGTTCAAGGAGATCTTGCGCTGCCTGGCGAGCAACTATACATAGCGACATAAGTCCAATCCATTCCCTCATGCTGCGTTGCTCGCTGTGGTGCCTGCTCACAGCACTACCAGGCTGCTCCGCCGGCTCCTCGCTCGTGCCTTGCCTGAGAGGGCGTCTTGAACTTATGTCGTTATGTATAACTGACTCGATGAAAAAGTGAGGGGGACAAGCTGCACGGGATCGAGCGGCGGCCAGAGCAGCAAACGGAGTCAAAGAATAGATTGTTAGTTACCGTTGTTGATTGGCTCTTGCTAATAGGACTTGAGTTGCCGACCTAAATAGCTCTGTGTGGTCGAGACTTCTATAACTGCATAGACATCTCCTACGTCATTACTACCTGGTGTTTCAACTACATGATGACATACGTAACTCACCTTATAGGCCTGGTCCTTGTGGTAAATAAATTCATCTTTTCGCGGAAGAACATCGGCCGTATACTCAAATAACTCCTCAGGGGTGTCCACCACTTTAACTTTCATTTCTTACCCTCCTTAACCGTCTGGTTGTGTCTTGGATTATTTCTCATAGGCTGAACAAGGCGACTATGTATTGATTTACTATATCTACAGAAGCCGAAAATAAAATGGGCCTGACTAATTTATTGCCGGGATGCGGGATAGTTTTTTGGGGGCCATTTAAAGATAAACAGGAAGACCTGAAGCAAGCCTGGTAACAGGGATACCAACATTTGCCAGAAAGATATCTCATCTCGGCAATCTCAGGCTCAGCAGTGCAGCAAGGCAGTAACAGCCCAACGCTGTCCAGACCACCATGTTGAACCCCCATTGAATCGCAAACAGTGGAGCGCAAAGGGTGGCAAGAACAGATGCAAAACCGTTAGCACTCCAGGCCCAGGGGACAAGACGGGACTGCTCGCGGCCTAAACGCTTTATGGCCAGCGGAAACATCATGCCCATCAGTGAAGCGAGCGGGCCGATAAACAGGATTACGACTGCCATTCGACCCGGGAGACTTAATCCTTCAGTAAGGGCTAAAGATCTATCATGCAATAACAGCATCAGGCTGCCTAAAAGCACTATGGAAATACCGAGACCATAATGCAGACGAGTCAGTGGCTCCCTGAAGCGGGAACTGATCATGCTTCCAAGTCCTCCAAAGAAAAGGAACCCTGATAATACTGTTGAAGCGGCATAGATAGGGTGGCCAAAATGAAGAGTCAAGCGCTGCAGTGCACCCATTTCAAGCAACATGAAGCCAAAGCCGATGGAACTGAAAAAGCCCATGACGACAAAGTGTTGCGATCTCGTGCCAGAAAGGCCAATGGCTGGGACCAGTGGCAGAACAATAAAGGTGAAGGCGAGGAGAAATGCCTGACCCAAGGCCGCAATCAGTAAAATTCCGCCCAACTCCATATAGGCACGGCTGCGTCTCCCCAATTGCATCGACAGATCCTTTGACACCCACCAGCGACTGAAGTGGTGAAAAAACGGTTTTTCGTCATCGGGGCTGGTTATGTCATACACGTAGTTTGAGGCAAACCGGTTGTTTTGGGGATCCAGCAGTTCTTTGGCCCCTAAGTAGTAATCCGGCTCAGTTAGTATATGATGCCGATTGACCTCTGAGGGCTCCAGGTCGGGCAACCAGACAAGGTCAAACCCCCTTTGCCCAGAAAAGGTCCGAATCTTATCAGCCTGTCTGTCTGTGATAACGTTTTTTGTGACAACAATCGTAATTGTTGCCCAGTTACGAATCATGGCAAGATGACGTCGTGGATCTTTTCCTTGTTCTTTCAGCACATCAATAAACATATTGAGAAGGCGCAGGCTTTCACGCGGCGGCGAATGAACATGCGCAGTGATCGAGACGGCTCCTGTATCCTTCAGACTGGCAAAGCAAAGTCGGAATGTGTCCAGGGTAAGAAGGCTGTTAGCTTTAGTCGCAGACAGACCCCCAAGATCTGGACCTGTGGTGGGCAAAACAATGAGGGAATAGAGGTGCTTTGATCCGCGTAGAAAACCTCTGAGCGTGGCAGTATAATGTGATACTTCAGGGGCGCTATAAAACATGCCCGTGAATGTAGGGATCTCACCGGCGTTGAGCTCTGTCAATGAGCCATTTGAGGTCAAAGCTGTGACCGCATTGGCGCCGTGAAACAGACTAAGGCCGACTTGCTCTGATCCCACAACATCGCCAATCAGTACTTCAGAGTAATCGCCAAGTTGATATGGCAGGGCACCAGTGGAGTGATTCATAAAAGCGAAGTCGTGAGGGGAATTGCTTTTATAGAGACTGCCAATGATCTGGCCATCGAGAATGATCAGGAGCTGGTCTGGTATGGGCTCCGTATTGTTCAATGCCAGGCCGGGAGCTGTGTGAATCGCCGGTGCCTGAACTATTTCGACAAGTCCCTGGGGACCGTAGCGTTGGCTAATAATTTTGCTTCCCGGTGTGGCTAAAATTTGCGGTAGATCCTTGTCCTCTGAAATTTTGGAGTTATACGGGAACTGCCAGAGAATGACTGCCAGCAGCAGTCCAGAGAGTATCCAGCCTCCTGCTGTAATGTTTCTCCGGGCATAGAAAAGTGCCGCGGCCAGGATGATACAGGAACTGCCCAGGATAAGCACACGCGGCGGCAATAGAAATAGAGCCGGCAGCACCATGATGCCACCAATCCCTGAACCTAGAAAGCTTGAGGCATAATGGCCTGGTACTTTTTCTGGTGTATCTTGCAGAGCCAGGCCGATATACATGCCGCCGAAGAGAAACGGTAATCCAAGAATTAGTTCAAGAGCACCGAGTTTCCAAAAGTGTGACGGTTGCCACACCATTTGTATGAGATTTATGTCAAACTTATCTACCAGAAACAGGCTTAGCGGAAAACTAACCGCCATCCCTGTGAGGGAAATAAACTGTAGGAGGGGCCTTCCCACTTTCAGAAAACGTTGTATCAGCACGAGCACAGTTCCGCTCGCACCAAACCCCAGCAGGGCAATGCTTATAACAAGCCAGGCTAGATGTTCCCAAAAGCGCAGCGCAAGTTCGCGCATCAGGGTGATTTCAACAACGATGATGACGAAGGAAACAAGAAAGACGGCTACTCGCAGTTGCCAGGGGCCGAGGGGGGTCATTCTCTGACCAAAGGCACAAAACGGACCGCCATGAGATTTCTGCTGGTAATCGACTGATCTTCGTTTTTGGTAACCAGTATTAGGAATTGGGTGCCGAATCGTTTTCCAACCGGAATAAGCATCCTGCCGCCGACCGCGAGTTGCTCTATCAGAGGCGGTGGTATGTGGGCTGCCGCACAAGTGACAATAATCCCATCAAAAGGTGCAGCCTGCGGCCATCCGTAATAGCCGTCAGCATGAAGAAGTCGGATATCTCCATAGCCGTTTTCCAGCAGGGTTTTCCGGGCTCGTTCCAGCAATGGCTCGATAATTTCTATACTGTATACATGGGGGGTAATTTCAGCCAGTACTGCTGCCTGATAGCCTGAGCCAGTTCCGATCTCAAGTATTTTCGAGGTTGCTGAAAGCTGAAGTTGCCGGGTCATTTCGGCAACGATGTATGGTTGGGAAATGGTCTGGCCATAGCCTATTGGAAGTGGCGTGTCGTCATAGCTGTATTTTCTTTTATTCTCCGGTACAAATCTGTGCCGGGGGACCCTCTCAATAGCCCGCAGAATTTTAGGGTCTTTCATGCCATAACTTTGAATTACCTCAAGCATTTCTTGAACGGCACTGTTCTGCTCGGCTGCAGGAGAATATTCCGCCGCCATTGAAGACCTTGAGGTAAGTTGGGCGAGCAGCAGAATACATATCGCCGCACTTAGAAATTGACGATGCAGCACCATTTTCGAGAAAATCATGCGGCAATAATATTGACTGTTGGACATGACAAATAATCCCGTCAAATACCATTCTCTATACTTTTTTGTATCAAATAGACAGAGTGTATTCAAGAGGTCGGTAGGGCTAATTGAATACAATTGACTGGAGAGCCTTTTGCAAAACTAAGATTTTCGTTCAAAATCAAGGCATGCGAGAAATTTTACCACAGGCATATGATTGATATTCCGAGGATAAAATTTTGAGCATAACGCAGAGTTTGGGCGAAAAGATTGTTTTGCAAATGGCTCTGGGTAATTACTTTTCAGTTAGAAGCGCCGGACAATGTAAAAAGCAGTTTGGGCTGCAGCTCCAAGGTGGAAGCCGGATTCCGAACTTATCTTCAAGATGGCAATAGGGGTAAAACTGGTTTGGCTATTTTTACCGAGCAGTGTTTCAGATAGCCCAGGAAGAATCTCTAAGCAAAGCTATGAGTAGCCGATGACTTTTTATACATAACGACATAAGTCCAAGCCATCCCCTCATGCTGCGTTGCTCGCTGTGGTGCCTGCTCACAGCACTACCAGGCTGCTCCGCCGGCTCCTCGCTCGTGCCTTGCCTGAGAGGGCGTCTTGAACTTATGTCGTTATGTATAGTAAATCTTGATTGGGGAAAAATTGAAACGGTCTCTGCGCAGCCTCAGTATTTGAGGGAT
>NODE-543-length-13346-cov-15.1463_pt1 | contig 13346 bp, 16 predicted proteins | sample MGYA00139097_ERZ477577 | MGnify/ENA metagenome assembly ERZ477577 | reverse complement strand
TCTCCTTTATTTAAAAACTAAATTTAGTTCCAGTCAAAATAGGTTTTTGCTGTACCTAAAGCCCCATACTCAAAGCGTTCATCACCCTGCTTTGTTTCCACAACGATACCATCATTATCGGCACTTTTCAGTACCCCTTTTAGTTTATCACCACCTGTGATCTTGAGCTTCACTTTTTCACCAATGGCATTTTTAAAGTGTACTGGTTTTGTGAGTTTTCTCTCTATACCCGGAGAACTGATCTCTAAACGATATCTTTGGCTCATAGGTGGATGTACATCTAAAAAAGGGGATAGTTCATGAGAAATAGTGGCACACAAGTCAAGACTTACACCACCTACTTTTGTCACCAAAACACGAAAAATAGTCTCATCAAATTCAGTGACTATCTCTGTATCATACAGAGCTGCCCCATTGGCTTCTACGATCTTAGCAATTTGTGTTTCAAGATTCATCTTTAGACTCCTCATCATCTTTAGCATGTCTACTGCCTATTTGTTTAAAAAGGTCTTCTATTCGACTGACCTTTTCTAACTGATGATCAAATTCAAATGTAAAACGCGGGGCTTTGAACCACCCTTCACTCTGCTTGCAATGGTTTTGTATATATCCAGCCACAGCACGTAGCTGTCTTAATGCCTCATTTTGTTCTTTCTCATTCAAAAATGAAGTATCAAGATACACTTTTGCATCAGATCTACCTTTTGAACAAACCACATCTGTGACAGTAAGCCCATTGATACGTTCATCATCCAAGCTACCAAGTGCTTCTGGAATGATCTCTTTTAGTACAGACTCGACTCTATGTCGTTTAATTTCTTCCTGCGTCATATTAGAACCTTTCTAAAATGCAACTGCTTGCATGAGCACTCTTAAGAAGAGGACTCAGTGTCAACAATCTCAACTTCAAAGAAGGTGCTTTGATGCACGTTCTTGAATAGAGACAATTTTGGTCTTTACTCAAATTTCGTCCTATAGTGTAACCTGTTCTTCAACGTCTTTAAAGGTTTCGATCACATCGCCCTCTTTAATGTCATTAAAGTTTTCAAGCATGATACCACACTCATATCCGTTCTTCACTTCTTTTGCATCTTCGTTAAAACGCTTAAGTGAAGAGATAGTACTTTCATACACCACGACACCGTCACGGATAAGTCTGGCTTTAGAGTTTCTTGTAATTACACCATCAGAAACTTTACATCCGGCAATCGTACCAACTTTTCCAACAACAAATGTCTCACGTACATCTGCCTGTCCAGTAACTTCTTCAGAAATAACCGGACTCATCATACCACCAAGAAGTGCTTTCACATCATCAAGAAGATCATAGATAATAGAGTAAGAACGTATCTCTATACCTAACTCTTTTGACTTCTTCTTCACTGCACCCGTTGGACGTACGTTAAATCCAAGTACAACAGCATGTTCAGAAGCATCTGCAAGTGTAAGATCACTCTCAGTAACCCCACCTACACCTTCATGAATAATATTCACTTTTACTTCTTCATTTCTAAGTTTCTCTAAACTACCTTTGATCGCTTCAAGAGATCCTTGAACGTCTGCTTTGATGATCACAGGAAGTGATTTGAGTTGTCCTTCGGCAATAAGTGCAGAAAGGTCATCAAGTGATGCTTTTGTACTCTTAGAAAGCTGTTTAGCTCTATCATATTCAGCTCTTTTTTCGGCCAATTCACGTACTTCTTTATCTGTACCCATCACGATAAGTTCATCACCGGCTCCAGGTACTTCGTTAAGTCCTACAATAGCGGCAGGTGTACTTGGTCCGATCTCTTTAACATTACTTCCGTCATCCAACCTAATGGCCTTGATACGTCCGTATGTTTTACCTACGATCACATTATCACCAACGCGCAATGTACCATTTTTGATAATAACATTGGCAACTGGTCCAAAACCTTTTTCAAGAGAACTTTCAACCACAACAGCTTTTGCTTCTCTAGTTGGATCAGCTTGTAGTTCCATCACTTCTGCCTGCAGAAGAATGGTCTCAAGTAAGTCATCTATACCCATACCAGAGTGTGCAGAGACAGGAACAAACTCATACTCTCCACCCCAGTCAGTTGCCATAACACCTATCTCTGACAATTGAGCCTTCACATTATCAGGGTTTGCACTCTCTTTGTCCATTTTATTAATAGCAACAATAAGAGGCACACCTGCCGCTTTCGTATGAGCGATCGCTTCTTTTGTTTGAGGCATTACACCGTCATCTGCTGCAACAACAATAATTACTATATCTGTTGCCTGTGCTCCACGTGAACGCATTTCTGTAAATGCTTCGTGACCCGGAGTATCCACAAAAGTGATCTTCTTACCATTTTTTTCTACTTGGTAGGCACCTACGTGTTGCGTAATACCTCCAGCTTCCTTATCTGCTACTTTTGAAGTACGAATTCTATCAAGAAGTGATGTCTTACCGTGGTCAACATGTCCCATGATCGTAATAACAGGTGGTCTCTCTTCAAGATTCTCGTCTTCAACTGCATCATAAGCATCTGCATAATCAAGTTCATCAAGCGGATTGACCGTCGTGACTTCTACTTCAAACTCTTCCGCCAATATTTCGATTTCATCTTTACTTAAAAAGTCATTCTTCGTTACCATCATACCAAGTGCAAAAAGTACACCGACAACTTCACCTACAGAACGGTTTACTTTTTCAGCAAACTCATAAACCCTTACATTCTCAGGGATCTCTACAGAAGTTACCACTTCAGTATTTTCTATTTTCTCATACTTCTTACGTTTACCGCCACGCTTAAGTGAACGTTTTTGTTGAGGACGGAATGGCTGTCTACCTTTAACAGGTCCACCATTTGCTGCTTCTCTCTTTTTCGCTTCTTCTTTACGCTTTTGCTCTTGACGCATCATATCTTCATAGATATTTTTATCAGAGAAATCTAAAAGTACTACCTCTTCACCACCAAAACCGCTATCGATCTCAGTGCCCATGCTATCATGGTTAAAGATATCTATTTTAGTACCAGCATCTCTAGCTTCAGCGACTTTCTTAGGTTTCTTTTTTGCCACATATGGTGTCTGCTCACCCATAGAGATCTTTGTACCTGCTCTTACCGGTGCCGGCTTCGCTTTTCTAACAATTTTGATTCCGCCACGAGAAAGTGTTTTTCTCTTTGGTTTATCTTCATCTGCAGCAGCAGGTTCTTCAGGCTCTGTTTTCTTACTTACAACAGAAATACCTTTGCGTTTTTTTACCTCTTTAGGTACAGGTTTTTCAATAATTTCTTCAGTTACTTCAGGAGTTGCTGCTTCAACTGTTTCTTCTACTGTCTCTTCTACTATCACTTCAGGAGTCTCTACAACAGTTTCAACTGCCGACTCTTCTGTAGCTGCAGTTTCAACTTCCGGAGTTGAGACTTTCTTTTCAACCACTTCTGCTTTTTTCTTCACTACAGTAATCTTTGGTTTGCTGCCTGGTTTAGTAAACCCTTTTGGCAGTGTTCCGCTAATCGCATAATCTACGAGGATACCGGCATCTTCCATGCTGATAGTACTGTTGGCTGCTTTTACATCAAAACCTAACTCTTTGGCTTTGTCTAGCAAATCTCCGTTTGACAATCCTGCTTCATCTGCTATTTCTTGGATTTTAACTTTATCCATTCTTGATTAACTCCTTTAATATAATGCAATTACTTGCATGCGTTGACTTCAGAAGTCAACTTTTTCAATAACTTAGTAAATCGTTCTGCATCTTGTTTAAAACGCTTCACTAAGCCTTTGATTTTTTTCTCATTTGTTCCACAAACATCACAAAGGTAAAAACTTCTTCCTTTACCATCAAATGCTACAACCTCATTACCCTCTTGTTTTAATCGAATCAAAGTGTTTTGAGGATGTCTACTTCGGCAAGCGATGCACATACGTGTTGGCTGTGATTTTTTCATGCGTATTATACCTAAAAAGAGATTAAGCGTACAGCTTAACTTTTGGTGATGACACCATTATTGTCTAAAGAGAGAATAAAAACCCTGAACTGAGGGAACCGTGCTCGCAATGCTTGTGCCATTTTATCTGCATCTTTATCGTATGCAAGGTTAAAAAATGTGGAACCTGAACCGGAAAGAGTACTCATAAGTGCACCATGTTTCAATGCCAATTTCTGTACATCAAACAACTCAGGCATCATCTTCATTCGTCTGGCCTGATGCAGCTTGTCTTTAGATGCAATACGCAAAAGGTCCCAAGATTCACTCATAAAAAGTGCTGTCATGTAAGAGGAACGAGAAAGTGAATAGACTGTCTCCTCTTTTCTATACATTTTAGGCAAAATTGTACGGGATTTAGCCGTAGATATAGTACGGTTCGGAACAACCACTACAGCCCTTAAATAATCAGGCATACGTCTTTTTTTACTATAGACCCTGTCGCCTTCCACACAGGCAACATTAAAACCGCCCATTACAGCAGGTGTAATATTATCCGGATGATGTTCATATCGCAGCGCATGGTTGAGTATCTCTCTTTTATTGTATTTTTTACCTGCTGCCGTATATGCTCCACTCAAAGCAGCAACGATCACGGCTGAAGAACTTCCAAGTCCTCTTGAAATGGGAATACGATTCTGAAACTCAAATCTAAAATTATCATCCCTGCCCGTAAGTCTTTTATAGTTTTCATTAAAAATACTTAAAAACAGTGAATTCTTTTTGATCTTAGGATTGTCAGCACCCTCTCCATGGGTTGATATACTTAAAAATTTTGAAGGTGTGATCGTAATTTCATTTCTTAGATCGACTGCAAGACCCAAGGTATCAAATCCTGGTCCTAAGTTTGCAGAGGTTGCGGGTACACTTATAAACATCGTTGTCCTTATTTTGAACGCTTTTAGAGTAAAACTCCAAAAATTACGCTGACGCTACGTCTTATCCCAAGGGTATTCCCTTTGGGCACTTCAATTATCTAATACTTCATGCAACAGGTTGCATATGCTCTAGACAGCTGGTAGTATGTAGTCAGGTGTTGATTCTTCATCTAATTCAAGATCTTGAATACTCTGAGGTAATGTAAACTTTACATTGACTGGTTGTTCATATTTTTTTGTAATTATAGTCTCTTTTTCCTTGATAAAATAAAGATTTCCTACTGCTTTGATAGGTTCTCCTCCATTTAAAGAAAAACCACTACATCCTACACACTTAATACCTTGCATGATCTCTATCGTTTTAAGTATAATATAGGTGAGTTTTATGGCCATATAAGAGCCTGGACCGCGAGTATATATAATCGTAGAGATATCATACCTGTCTAGACACTCTTTGACCAAAGGCAAAAGGACTTCAGAAGTTTTTTTGTCACTGGAGATCGTTTGAATAAGCATATCATCTTCGTACACCCCAAGAATAAGAGGTGAAGCGATAGAGATAATAAGAAGTTCGTATCTCTTAGGCAAAGCTTTTTGCAAATGCTCTACTTTGTAACTCTTCTACTGCTACAAGATCATAGTTTTTACTGTCAGAGAGCAATTTCGCCGTAAGCTGATAATTCAAATTATGACTTCCTGCAAATGATTCATATTTAGCCAGAATATTGTGTCCAGAGACCATCATATCTCCCATGGCATCCAATATCTTATGTCTTGCAAACTCATTGTTAAAACGTAATCCTTCTGGATTCAAGACTTTATGATCATCCAGTCCTATAGCATTTTGAAGTGTTGCTCCAAGTGCCAGATTTTGACTTTGTAGATACTGTATGTCTTTGGCAAACCCAAATGTTCTTGCTCTTGCGATCTCTTCTACAAAATTTTTGGTACTAAAGTCAAAACTTTCTTGCTGATCACCTATGACTGGGTGGTCAAACTTGATACGAAAATCAAACTGTGCACTCTCATGAGGCAGTAGACGTACAAATTTATCACCCTCACTCACCTCAACCGGTTTCTTAACGCAGATAATTTTCTTTGGTGCATCCTGTTCTTGGATACCTGCTTCTTCTAATAAAAGACAAAAAGAGATAGATGAACCATCCATGATCGGCATTTCATTTCCATCTACGATCACACGCATGTTGTCTATACCGTAAGCATAAACTGCGGAGAGAAAGTGCTCTATCGTAGAGATATACCCTTTCTCATTTCCTATCACGGTAGCCATACGTGTATCGATCACTGAGTCAGGAGAAAGTGGTATACTCATCGCTAGATCTTCACGATAGAACATGATACCTGCATCTACATCTAGCGGCTCAAGTCTTAACTTAATAGGCTCACCCTTATGCAGACCAATACCCACAACTTCAACTGGTTTTTTGAGTGTTCTTTGTTGCATTACTTCCTCCTTTCTCATTTTTTATTGGTAATATTATACTATAATATAATAATTATTGCAAAAAGTATACTCAAGTGTATAATATTTAAGCTATTTCCCAATAATTATCTTATCTGCAGCCTTAAATATGTCATCCACATTCTTCCTGATCCACTCTTTATCAAACCACTCTACCGGTCTCACTTCTATACCTTGAACCAAAAGACCAAAATGAAGATGATCACCAAGCGCCAAGCCAGAAACACCCGTTTTGGCTATGTCATCTCCTGTCTTCACTTCATCGCCTTCACTGACCAGCAGTTGTGAACAGTGGCCATAGAGTGAATAGAGTCCTAACCCGTGATCGATCATAGGCATATTTCCATAGATCCCATTTTCTCCTGCATAGACTACTTTACCGTCATTTGATGTTTTGATCGTTGCCATTTTCGTACTTGCCAGATCATATCCTACATGAAAAGAGTGTGAAACCACATTGTCTTTTGTTTCATAGTAATAATGTCTTTCATCACCGTAACTGGCAACTTTCTGTCCATTTCTAAGCGGGTAGAACCTTTGCACCTTCCAACTCTCCAATACTTCAGAAGAGACTTCTTTACTTAAATTATGGATCAGATCCTCATTTTTCAAACGCATTGTTTCGTTGATCGCTTTTAATTTTTCCAGTCTATCATCGATATGGGCATATTCAGGATCACTTGATGCCAGATCTGTGATCTTTCCATCTATGAATTTGTCTTTTGCTTTGATCCATGAAACTTTATACTCATGATTTTTGACATAAAATGGAATATCCGCAGTACGTTGATTCTTCGCAGCATCTATCGCTACAACTTTAGCTTTAAAGTCTTTATCAGTGAATGGCCATGCAATGAGTGAAACATAGTATCCTTCTTTTTTATAGGGTTGTGCTTTAAACTTTTCTTTCCCTGCTTCTACATAGAGTGTGTCAAGATTTTCATCTTCTGCCTGAAATATGACCAAGGCACTTCCACCTTGTGTGATACTATAGGAGTTTGCAAGTACATTTACATTTGGTCTTTTAAAGTCAACATTAATGTCAATTACTTTTTCACTCTTATTACCCTGAGAAAAGTTCCAAAGACTGCTGTCATTGACCAATACTTTTAATTTTAGCTTGGTTGCTTTAGGGTCAAGTGTCTTACTTTTAGGGTAGTTCACAAGAAGCGTTTGCTCTTTTGGTTTTCCCTCAAATGTACCCTGTCCAACGATAAGGCTGTTTTTTCCATCACTCAAGATGAGTTCAAAACTTTTTAACCCTTCATTATCAGCAAGTTGAACCATGAATGGATCCGTACGATTCCAAAACAAATTTTGTTCACTGTGCACTGTTGGAACTTCTCTTTCAAATTCCGGTGCAGTATAGACATACCCAGCTCCGGCAATTAAAGCCACTAATAATAATAAAAATAATCCGCCTGCTATTTTTGCTCCGCCTCTTTTACCACTTCTATTTCTCATCTATAATTCCTAATTCTTTTATCTTTACTAAAATTGTATCAATACTTTCTTGTAAGCCACATTGGTTTAAGGTAAAGCCCGCAGCGACTTTATGTCCACCGCCACCAAAAGCCATAGCCACTTTTGATACATCGACTTTTTTACTGCGTAAAGAGATACGTATACCATCCTCTAACTCCATGGCAAAAAGTGCTACGTCAACTGTAGCTAAAGACCTGGCATAATCTACCACACCTTCCATATCAGGTACAGTTGCTCCAGTCTGGGCTATATCCTCTTTAGTCACCATGAGTGTAGCTACTGTCGCTTCATGATAGAGAGATAAAGAGGCTAAGGCTTTTTCCAAAAGACGTACTGAACTTAAAGATTGTCTCTGTGTAAAATGATAGGCAATGTCATTAGGCTTAGCACCCGCTTCAACTAAAGATTTTGCTACATTAAAGACCTCTTCATTCACTGAAGTAGTCGTAAAGTATCTTGTATCAGAGAGTAATGCCGCATAAAAACATGTCGCTGCGTCAGCCTCTACAGTATAAAGTTCTTTGAACAATGCAAAAGCCACCTGTGACGCAGAGGCATACTCTGCTATCACAACATTGATACTTCCATAACCTGTATTACTCTCATGATGATCAATGTTTATAATCTCTCTACCTTCTAAATTAAACCCCAATCTATCGACACTTCCACAGTCACAAGAGAGTATCAAACTATCTGTATAGTCCATATGATGTTTGATCTTTTTAAAATTTGGTAAGAAATCGAGATATCGCGGTAAAGCAGTTGAAGCATTCACCACTTCAACTTTTTTACTTTTATCTTTACATAACAATGCATAGATGCCCAATGCCGTACCCAAGGTATCGGCATCGGGGTTAAGATGAGAAAGTATGGTGATAGAATTCGCAGATCCTATCTTATTTTTGACTTCGTCATAGGGGAGACTCTCAATAATCATTTTGTTCTTTCATTAGTTAGTTCACACAATCTTAAATTATATAGTAATAGTGTTAACAGAGTATTACTACTCTACCTTCATAGACAAATCTATCCAATTTGCCTGATGGATAACTGCTCCTGAACTAATAGCATCGACTCCTGTGCTTGCAATTTTCTCAATCGTCTCAAGTGTTACATTACCGCTGGCTTCGAGCAAAATATGAGGATAATTCTCATTTCTGTATCTGACAACCTCTTTGGTCTCTTCTATAGACATATTATCGCACATCACGATATCTGCATCGGCTTGCATCGCTTTTTTTGCCATATTAAGAGTTTCGCACTCTATCTCAACTTTTGAAGTAAAAGGAATTTTTTGTCGTACTTCCTGCATAAAAGTATCTAAGTTATCTATGGTCTGGAGGTGTGTGTCTTTCAGCATGAGACAATCATCAAGTCCCATGCGGTGATTGATTCCCCCGCCACAGCGTACAGCATATTTTTCAAACTCTCGAAGCAGTGGTCTTGTTTTTCTTGTATCCAGTAACTTCACACCCGTATCTTTAATAGCATCTACATACTTAGCTGTCAAGGTAGCTATAGAACTTGCATGAAGTACCATATCCAAAATGGAACGTTCCAGAGAAAGAATAGTTTTTGAGTCTCCTGAAATAAACAGAAGTTTTTCACCCTTTATAAAGCGACTTCCATCAGAGACTTTCCACTCCAGTGACAAGTCATACATCTTTGCAAAGGTCTCAACATACTCCTGCCCTGCGAACACACCATCACTCTTAGCAATGATATATGCTCTTATAGACTTACTTCTACTGATACGAGAGAATAAGTCTCCGCGTCCAAGATCTTCAGCGACTAAAGCCTTTAAAAATGTCTCTTTTAACATTATTTTATCGCCAACATACGTTCTAATGCCAAGTTTGCATACTCTATCGTATGAGGATCTACTACGATCTCATTGATAGGTTTGTTGTCCTCTATCGACTTTAAAGTATTATAGAGGTCTTCCAAAGTGGTTTCATTCATGGTAGGACATTCCGGCTTCGTTGAGGAAAGTACATAGGTATTGCCTTTTCTCATTCTATTGACAAGATTGTACTCGGTCCCTATAGCTACCTTTTGTTCAGGGTCAAGGTCATTGACATACTTAATGAGCTGTGAAGTAGAACCTGAAAAATCAGCTGCAAGCACTACGCTTGGATCACACTCCGGATGTACGGCTATCTTGATACCTGGATACTTATTACGGTAAAACTCTATATCATCTACGGTAAAAAGTTGGTGCACAGAACAAAAACCGTTAAAACAGATGATGTCTGCTTCGTTAGGATCACACTCTTTGCCATCTACTTCTACACCGATCACACAAGACTTCAGTCCCATCTGTATGGCAAAGTTCTGTCCTAAACATCTGTCTGGGACAAAGAGGATCTTCTTCCCACTTTCCAAGCCTTTTTCAATGATCTTAAAAGCATTTGATGAAGTACATACGAGTCCACCCATCTCACCCACTTTTGCCTTCACTGAAGCATCAGAATTGATATAGGTGATAGGCAGGATATTTTCTTTGGCAATGCCTCTATCTACCATATACTGTACAGATTCTTCAAAATAAGAGCCGTCCATCATACGTGCCATGGCACAACAGGCTATTTTTGGCATTAGTACACGTTTCTCAGGTGCGATGACCTTTACACTTTGACCCATAAACCCAACACCACAAAAAACAACCCAAGGGTTTGTATCTGCTTGGCATCTACGTGCCAACTCAAGACTGTCACCGATAATGTCAGCCATTTCAAACACTTCATCACGCTGATAATAGTGTGCCACTACAGTGACATCCAATTCTTTTTTCAGTCTGTTTATTTCTGCTTTATAATCTATACTCATATATGCATCCTTATCTATTGTGGCTATTTTATCAAAATTCGGTTAAAATTGCAGTATAAATTTTAATTGTGGACGAATCATGGACTTTTTTACGAATCAAAATATTTTACTCTATCTTGCGGCATATCTCGTAGCCGGAATTCCTTTTGGATACCTATTGGCTAAAAAGTTTGCGGGGGTAGATATCAAAGAAGCCGGTAGTGGTAATATCGGTGCAACCAATGTGCTTCGTGTGGTGAAAGAACAAGACCCGAAACTGGCAAAAAAATTAGGCGCGATCACCCTCTTTTTGGATGCGATAAAAGGTGTTCTTGTCATACTGATAGCCATGATGCTTGATGCTCCAGAAAGCGTACTTTGGAGCATAGCAGTACTTGCCGTTGTCGGTCACTGTTTCTCCGCATTCCTCGCTTTTGAAGGAGGAAAAGGTGTTGCTACAGGTTTTGGTGTACTACTCGTTATGATGCCTATCCCTGCGCTTATAGCCATTATCGTTTGGCTCGTTGCGGCAAAAGGCTTAAAGATCTCGTCACTCTCATCACTCATAGGTCTCGCTGCCTTCATTATCGCATCGTACGTGATGTACCCTGAAGTACCAGGCATAGGTTCACACGCTCCTATATGGATCATCGCATTTATCATCTTCTATAAACATATTCCAAATATCGTAAGGATCTTCAAAAAAGAAGAAGGCAAAGTTTAAAATGACCATTCATATAGAAGATCTAAGCTTTGATGTTATCATCGGTTTACTCGACTTTGAGCGTGATAAACCACAACGTGTCATCATTAATCTTGAAGCTTCTTATGATTACAGCGATGATAAATTTATAGATTATGCTGATATGGTTCTGCTGATACAAAATGAACTCAAAGAAAAACGCTATGAACTTTTAGAAAATGCCCTTATAGGACTCAAAGAAATCCTCTATACAACCTACCCACACCTCAAAACACTCTCACTCAAAATATCTAAACCCGATATCCTACCTGAATGCACTGTTTCCTTAAGTAAAACTTGGGATTTTTAATTTTTTTTAAAAAAGCATTATTTTTTATGTTATAATATTAAATAAATCTTAAAGATAAAAAGGTTCACTTATGAGAATATTGATCATAGAAGATGAAGTGACACTCAGTAAAACACTTTCAGAAACGTTGACAGAAGAGGGTTATCAAAATGATGTAGCTGAAAATCTTGGTGATGCAAAATATTATATTGATATCAGAAACTACGATCTAGTACTGCTTGCTTGGCCGGCTACAAGTGAAAAGAGTCTGGATATCATCTCTACCATCAAAACAGAAGCACATAAAACATCTGTCATCGTTCTTTCTGAGCGTGAAGACAAAGAGAGTGAGATCAAAGCACTCCGTTCTGGTGCTGATGACTTTATCAGAAAACCTCTTGACTATGATATTTTACTGGTGCGTATTGAAGCCAAGCTACGATTTGGTGTCTCTAACATTATTGAGATAGAAGACCTTATCATCAATCCTGAAGAAGAAAAGATCATCTATCAGGGTGAAGAGATAGAACTCAAAGGTAAACCATTTGAAGTCTTAACGCATTTGGCTATGCATAAAGATCAGATCGTTTCCAAAGAACAACTACTTGATGCCATCTGGGAAGAACCAGAGCTAGTGACACCAAATGTCATTGAAGTAGCCATTAACCAGATCCGTCAAAAGATGGATAAACCTTTAGAGATCACTACGATTGAAACGGTCAGAAGACGCGGTTATAGATTTTGTTTTCCTAAAACTATCTCATAACTCCTATGACACCCTTTTGGCGTCTTCCTCTTCTTTGGTTCAAGGCGTCTCAGCCTAAAAGTAGCGCTATTCTTTTTTATGATGGGACTTGTGCCTTTTGCCATGCTATAGTTCGATTTGTTATAGTAAGGGATAAAAACAACCTACTGACCTTTGCTCCTCTTCAGGGAGAGACCATCAAAGAGAAAAATATTGATACCATGGATATGAACAGCATTATACTCTATATACAAAATGAAGAAACGCTCTACAAAAGTAATGCGGGTATTGCTCTACTTGAAAGACTTGGTGGCATGTGGTTCATACTGGCAAAAATAATTAAACTCATACCTAAAGTCTTACGGGATGCTTTGTATGATCTTATCGCAAAGATACGTTACAAAATTGCGGGTAAAACCGAGACTAAAACATGCCCTCTTTTACCAAAAAACTACCAAAGTAAAATTTTATTATAAATTCAAAGATAATTTAACTTAAGCATAAGCTTTGTTCAGTTATAACTCGTATAAATAACATATACAGAGGAAACCATGGCATTAGTAATAGATGACGAATGTATCGCATGTGATGCATGTAGAGAAGAATGCCCTAATGAGGCCATTGAAGAAAATGATCCGATTTATCTTATAGATCCAGATAGATGTACAGAGTGTGTAGGTCATTTTGATGAACCTCAATGTATCGCTGTATGTCCTGTAGACTGTATCATTCCTGATCCTGACAATGTTGAGAATGTTGAAGAGTTAAAATTCAAATATGACAAACTGCAAGAAGAAGAGTAGGTAGCCCTATGGCAAAGCGAACTGCTATCATTGATATCGGTTCGAATTCAGCCAGACTTGTGATCTTTGAAAAAACAAGTCGTTATGGCTTTAATCTCATCTGCGAACAAAAATCCAAAGTACGTATTGGAGAAGGTGCCTATGAAAA
>NODE-542-length-13365-cov-10.7941_pt1 | contig 13365 bp, 12 predicted proteins | sample MGYA00139097_ERZ477577 | MGnify/ENA metagenome assembly ERZ477577 | reverse complement strand
CGCGGGATTCTGGAGAGTGCTATGAAGTGCAAAGCCAGACACACGCGCTTCAAACGGATAGAGACTCGGCACTGAACCCTCTACAGCCTCTGTGTTCAGACCTGCCAGGAGATTTCACTGGATATCTTCTTTTGGTCCCAGGTCTCCATTAGCAGGCCAGACACCTAATCCAATCTGCTTTTTCATTTCACCCTGGATCATCTTTGATCCACCTGCTATTTTTCTATCGAAACCACCATCATTTGCATGACTACACGCCACCAAATCGTTAAGGCCATGCGAAAGTTCATTTGCTTTTTTAAGACGGTCGTTGTTTGATAGCTGCATTTTATACCCATATGGATAGTTACATTTGTCAAGACTATAGGCTACCTTGAAAAATTTAATTGTTTGTTCATAATCAAGGCGCGAATGTAAATTTTGCCGCAGGCATATAGTTGATATGTCGAGGATAAAATTTTCATGCGCAACGCGGAGTTTGGGCGAAAAAGCGATTTTTCAAGGTAGCCTGTAGTTAGGTTTAGACCTTGATCAATGCTAATAAGAGAAGGGAGTCCGATTGCAAGATGATTACCATTCGTCCGTTAACCTTGAGTCTTTTACTGGGAGTGATTGCCATCGCACTCACTCTGGCCAGCCTAGTGTCCATCTATTTAGGGACATTGACAGTTGAAAATCAACCATTCGTAGACCTACGAAATATCTATATACGCCTATTCGATTTGAACCGGGAAGCAAACATTCCTACCTGGTTTGCGTCACTTTTGTTGACATTAAATGCCTTTATTCTTGCGATCATCGCAATGCGTACAAAAGCGCAACAAGGCCCCTACTATACCCAATGGTTTGTCTTGGCTGCTATCTTCCTATATCTCTCAATTGACGAATCTGCTCTTCTACACGAGATGACGGAAAAGCCAGTGCGGAGAGTTCTTCATGTGTCAGGTTATCTCTATTTCGCCTGGATCATTCCAGCAGTGTGTTGTCTTATTGTACTGGGTGTCTATATCCGTCGATTTTTATTTGAATTGCCGAAAAATACCAGATGGCTATTTTTAATCGGAGGTGCCGTATTTGTGAGCGGAGCAGTCGGCATGGAGGCGATAGGATCGAATATCTTTAGCACAACCGGGGGACAGAAGACGATGGCGTATAATGTCCTGGCCACTGTGGAAGAAGCCTTCGAGATGCTGGGGTTGCTTATCTTCTTTTACGCTTTGCTCGCCTATATAGCCGATAATATGCCGGAAGTTGTTTTCTCTGTTAAGAAAAGTGGATCAAGCTCTGATCTTGGTGACTGACAAATTTGGGCCTTGTTGCTGTTCTAAAACCAAATTTATCGAAAATTGATGTCGCCAACCAGCACACAAAACTGATATTTGCCACCGGCAGAGAGGAAAAATTACTGGGGCTGCCAGAGCAGTCAGAGTGCCTTGAAGCATGGCACATTTTGATCAGAATATACATCTGTATTTTCACCTTGCATCTAACCACCCAATATGTTTTTATTTTTTCAATATATTTAAACACTTAGGCTTTTATTCCCCATATCCTGTATTTATCAATAACAAATACTGTGCATCTCAGATGATTCAGCTCAAGAATTCTTGGAGTACCCCCCAAACGCCTTCGACTAAATTCATCCTTCATTACCTGTTGCCAGGTTTGCTGGTATTCAGCATAGCTCTGCTTGTCAGGCTTTATCTGACCTATTCAATTGGAAATTCCGGTGATGAGTTCGAAAGATGGTACCAGAGCAAGCGTGTTTTAGAGGGTATCGGAATGGATCGCCTTGATCATCACACCTTGCGTTGGAGTATCAATATACCAACCTTGATATTTCAATGGCTGTTAGGCACCAAACCTGTAATTTACTATTTGATTCCAGCATCTTTTGGGGCACTCGCCACCTTATTCGTATTTACTATATCAAGATCGATAGCTGGAATGAGCGCTGGTTTCTTTGCAGCTCTTCTATTCACTGTTACGCCACAAATCTCAATAGCAGCTAACAACCTGATGCCAGCGATATTTAGCTGTACCTACCTCCTCGGTACGGTTTATTTTACTCTCCGATTTGTCGAAAACAGAAAAGACACCTATTTGATCTTTGCCACATTGTTTATGTTTTTCGCCTATGGCAGCAAGGTTCCCAACCTATTTTTCTTACCCGGTCTGATTATATTTATCTATTGGAGAACTAATAGGTTAAGGCCCCTGCTTCTATTTCTTTCCCTATTACTACTCTTATTTATTCTAGAAACGATAGGCATTGCTCTCTATACCGGCGAATTCGTTTGGCTGGGCAGGATCCACTATCTCAGTCAACATATGGATGTAATGCAAGATGAGCAGTGGGCCTACCACATTTCAGATATATGGAAGCGCTGGCTATTGCTCCCAGGTTACTGGCAATGTCTGCTTATTGGTTCCCTAATATGCGGAACATTCATCCTTTTTTCAAAAAATAAAAAGTACAACAAATCGATATCATTAGTTTTTTTAATGCTTCTCTCTTTCTCCTTCATTTCGACATTGGCGATAACCAGTATAGATCCGCTGCGGTTTGTTCAACCACCAATAAATCGTTATCTCACGGTAACCATCCCTTTTGCTGTGATTATAATTTGTTGCACTCTCAGCCTGACAAATCTCGTGCTGACACCAGCAATGACGATTGTTCTATGCTGGTTTTGGGCAAGCTCTAACTACCAGAAGCAATTATCGCCAACGTGGACTCCCGCTGTATTGAGAGCTAATGAATATCAAGAAACAATATCTGAGCACTGGCGAAACGACTACGCCCTGCTATTTAAATTTTCCAAAGACGCCCGTCTCTACCGGGCAGTGTATCTGGAGGATGACATCCTGTTCAAAAGTGACGGGACTGTTGAACGGATCGGTCGGGTAGCGCCGTCGAGATTTGACTACCCCTCGAGACTCCCGATTTTATTCGTGATGAGTAAAACTAAGACCCCTGTTGGTTATCTAGAACTCACGCGTAAACAAGCAATTAAAAGTAAGAAAAACTTTTAATTAAGATAGGTGCTGGGGGCATCAGGATATGTACCCTGTTTTTTGGCGACTCACACTCCCTTGCACCAGAAATCAACAATGTATTTGATTGATCCCGATGGATTTACTTTACCCCCAAAGCGCTTAACTTGTATCTCTTATGAAATCAGCTTTAGAAGTTGGCTGAAGTTGGCCTAGTGTAGTATTTGAGAGAGCAACCTGGGTCATGTCTTTCCCTCCACAGTAGAGAAAGAGTAAAGGAGAGGAGCAATTTGAGTGGGATTCAAAAAATTACAAGAGAACTTAGGGAAGATACAACTCACGGTAATACATGGCGGAAGTGCATGGGAATCGAACCCACCTAGCAGGCTGTTAACCCGCTACACCGGATTTGAAGTCCGGGAGGGCCACCAGTGCCCTATCCACTTCCGTCCGATTGAACCGGTGCTGAGGCAGGTAAATTAATTAATATTGACCCCGAAAGCAACTTATTATTATAATGGGCCATTTTAGGTAGGCGTTACATTAACCTTTTAAGCGAGCACAAATAGGATTTTATGCAGTGTAACAGACTGTTGAACCTGTCCAAGCAGTGGTATTTACATGTCAGAGATGAGACCATGGCTCCGGCCCGAATGGTCCAGTTTATCAAGCAGCATGTCACTGGTTGTCCGATTTGCCAGGAAGATCCTGACATCCAGGACGAGATCCTTAGAATCACCGAGATCATCCTCCCAGAATCGAAGATACCAAAAGCAGTTCGGCTAAAGCAGGAGGAGGAGGCGGAGCGGGAGAGAGAAAAGGCGGCGGCGGAGGCGGAGGAAAACAATTCGACTGAAACCGAGGAAAGCAGCGAAGAAGAGTTCAGAGAAGAGGACGAGGAAGACCCCTTGCCTTCTGAAGAATAGAAGTATCGATCCAGCACCTTACTCCAAGCACCTGTCTCATCCGTGATGCCAGGTTCCCGTGCTTCGTAATTTCCCAGTTATCGATTGAGACTCCATGGGCTCCATTCAATTCAATCCTTTTGAAGACCGGCTCAGCAGAGACATCCGCAACGACCTGTCGGAAACGATCATCGGAACAATCGAAAATAGATCGCTGACTGAGGCGGAAAAAATTGCTGCCAGCTATCGGGCTCGGAACCTTTCCTCCACCTACACCAACTACATCGATCAACGCCTAAAACGTTACGGGGTGGCAGTTGAAACACTGAAGGCGGACAGCGGCCTGCTGGTCCAAGCTGCCGTCTTGTGGGATCTCGGACTGTTTTTTGAGGTTCACGAAATCCTTGAACCTGCCTGGATGGAGGTAACTGGAGATCAGAAAAGACTGCTGCAGGCCCTGATTCGTGCCGCTGGCGTCTATATCAACCTGGAACTCGGCTATCGACAAAGGGCAGAGAAAATTGGTGCCAAAACTGTTCCGGTGCTCAAGGAATTGCAAGAGGGGCTTGCCGACTCGATCAACGCCGAGGCGCTCATAGCGGCTCTGGAAACCCTGTCGGAAGAACCGCCCCAGATAAGCGTTCACTGATGAGCAAACGGGCTGAGCCCTTAATCAGGGATCAGCCCGCTCTTTAGTTTTCCCTGTTAGCGAAGTCCGGCGACGGCCTTCTTGATCGAGGCCGGATCACAGCCCTGGTGATCGACCTGTTCACCGAGACCGCCCCGACCTTCTTTGGAGGTGCCGAGATGGGCGTACTTGGGGGTGAAGCCGTTTTCCAGCAGCCAGGTACCGTAACGGCTGCCCAATCCGGTCTTTGTTGACTGACTCTCGACAACCAGCACGAAGGGGCTGGCTCCGGCAACCGAGAGCATGTCTTTGTCGACCACGTTGAGGGTCGGCTTGTTGATCAGGCCGACATCGATTCCCTCTTTTTTCAGGGATTCGACAGCGTCAAGACAACGATAGAGCATTTCTCCATATGAAACTATATAGCCCGCTGATCCTTTGCGAATCAGTTCGTCCTTGCCGGGCTCAAAACGATATCCATCACCATAGAGCTTATTTCCGTCCTGGTTTTCGATAAATGGCGTTGCCGATCGGGTGGAGAAAATGAAACGAAGTCCCGGATCGTCAAAGATCACCGGCAGCATTGCCCTCAGCTGAAGGGCATCGGCGGGAAAATAAAGCCTGGTTGTGTCCCCTTCCTCGAGTCCGTTGTCGGCGAAAAAGTTGTTGATCCCGAAATGACAGGTGTTGTCTGCCATATCGTCAACTCCGGAGTGGGAGAAATGGGCCAGTACATTGGCTCGATTGAGACGGGCCATGGTGATCTCGGAGACCACCATTTCTAAAAACGCTGAGAAAGTGCCAAAGATTCCCTGGCGGCCTTCTTCCGAGCCGAAGCCTGCAGCCACCGAGTAGTTGTTGCGCTCCATGATGCCGCCCGAGACATAGACTTCAGGGTGATTTTTACGGATATGATGCAGTCCGCAAGACCCTTCGAGATCGGAATCGACGACGATAACTTTCTTGGCCGGCTCATCCATGGTGTCGAGAATCTCGCAGACGATCTTGCCGAAATCATCTCTGCACTTGCCGGTTTCGGCAGAGGATCCCAAGTAGGTCGTTTTCTCCTTCCCCGCAGCCGGCTCTTTCAGCAGTCGAACCGCGTCCCCACACCCTTTGGCCTCGAGATACTCGATGGCAAGATCCACAGGAATCACATCATGCCCTTTGGGTAAACCCTCTATGCCCGGTACCTCAGGAGCCATCTTTCTCTTGTTGATCAGCGCCACAGGACCCGTACTCGAGAATGCTGAACCGATCCTGGCAAACAATTCGTCAAGGTTTTCGCCGTCACCGACACTCACCTCGAGGCCATGGCCAGCAAGAGTTTTTGCGGTGTCAAAACCTTTGAGATAATTGCTCGGGTGACCGGCGATGGTTACGTCGTTATCGTCTATCAGGAGTTTGACGTTAAGCCCCCTGGCCACCGCATAGCGGGCAGCCTCAGCGTCGTCACCCTCCTGCTGGGAACCGTCGCTGCCGAACATCACCAACGTTTTGTCCCGGTCTGCTTCAGCCACCCCGTTGACGTAACTCCACATATGTCCGAGCCGCCCCGAACTGAAAAAGACACCGGCCGCTTCATCCCGCTCTGGGTGGCCGTAGAGGCCATGGCCGAATTCACGGTAGTGGAGCAGATCAGCAAAGCTTTTCTGGCCGTTCAAGGCGGCCATCATATACTGGATGGCAACCCGGTGCCCGGCCTCGTCGAAATAGACCGGGTGTATCTGTGAACCTCCCTTCATAAAGCCGTCGACGATCAGCACCTCAGGAACGATATCGTAGGCTCCGCCGGTATGGCCGCCAAGTCCTTTGACATTGGCCAGGGCGGTGAAAAAGACAAGGCTGTCGCGGACGAGCGCGATGTTGGTTGTAAGCTGCTGCTTCTGGTCGCCAGAAAGCGTTTTCTGCGAAGGATCAAAGCTCAGGGCCTGGTAGCCGCTGAAATCAATTGGAAAAGACATGTCTACCTCCAAACTATGTTGTCCGATCTGGAAATCGGGCCACTAAGGCAAGACCGGAAATCTGCAGGCAGTTGTCCAATAGACATGATCTGACCATGCCTCGAGCCCGATATCCTGGTTGTAGTCGCCCAAAAAAGAAGTAGCCTAGCATATTACAGATTGGTTTGAAAAACCATGCTTTTTTCAATCAAATCAAACCGAGGTCTGAGGTCAATTTATCAGACCAGTGGCAATTTTCTCTATACCACCACCACCGACTATTTCTCATACAAAAGGCAACCAAAAAAATCAGGGGGGTCAGGCACTTGTTTCCGTCTTAAACGATTGAGGCTCCACTACACTAAGGCAAGCCCCAGAAATTATAGAAACGCATGAGTTCCGAACGAAGCCTGACAGGATCTGCCAGAGAAAAATGAAGCGGGGTATCGGGAAAAGCCTGAACCAGTTTGAAAAGGTCCAAACGTGAGACAACGCCCATCATGGGATAGCCACCAGTAGACTGGCGTTCTTTCAAAAGAACCACAGGTGTTCCGTCATTGGTAATCTGAACCACCCCCAAGGCCACCGGTTTGCTGAGAATATCGCCTTGCCCCCAGATTACCGGTGGGCCGGAGAGCCGGATACCGGTCCGATCCATTTTGTTGCTGGTGGCGTATTCGCTTGTGAAGAGCACTTTCTTTGATTCTTCAGGGAAGTTGTCATGATCATAGCCCGGCATGATACGCAGCTTTAATGGTTTGTCAAATTGCGGTATCTGATCTGCCGGAGTCGCCAGAGTCGGGCCCAGCGGCCTGGGCAAAATCGTGGTCAACACATCGCCTGCGGCCAGTGTTCGTCCATGGTAGCCGCCAAGATTTTCTCTCACCACAGTGGATGCACTTTTAAAACTGAGGGGAATATCAAAACCGCCTTTTACGGCCAGGTAGCTATAGATCCCCCTTCCTGTAGTGTTGTTCAACTCGAGGACCTTGCCGGGCATCAGGACAAAACTCTGCCAGGGCGACAAGGGGGCGTTATTGACCCTGGCAGACATGTCTGCCCCGGTAAGGGCCATTGTTACAGGACTATCGGTGGTTAAACTGAAAAAACCGGTGATGACCTCTATCACCGGGGTGGTGACCGCATTGCCGACCAGATAATTGGCCCGAAAAAAAGAATATTCATCGGCAACGCCGCTCTGGGCAAGGCCCAGGTGCTGAGTGCGCTGGCGCCCCATATCCTGAATGGAAGCAAAAAAGTCTGCTCGGGTAATTGTTAATTTCGCCATTTTGCCTTCAGCTTGTAAAATTCATCCCTATCGATTGGGCGAAAACGCACCTTATCTCCAGCTCTCAGCAGAGTAGGGTTATCCTGATCGTGGGGATTAAAGAGTGGAATCGGGCAGCGGCCGATGATGTGCCAGCCGCCGGGCATAGCAAGCGGATAGACCGCGGTCATAAAGTCGGCGATAGCAACACTGCCGACAGGAATTTTCGTTCTTGGCGATGAACGTCTCGGCTGCCTCAGGGGATCCGGCAGATCCCCCATATAGGCAAACCCGGCACAAAACCCCATGGCATAGACCCTATAGGTTTGTTCTGTGTGCAGTCTAACGGCTTCGCCAATTGAAATTCCTCCCTTTTCAGCTATCTCCTCTAAATCGTCGGAAAATTCTTCATCATAGCAGGCAGGAATCTCGATTACACGAGGTTCGACCAGCACCTCATCCTGGCGCTCCAGTTTCTCGAGGCATCCGGATATAATCGATTCCGGATCTTCCCCATCGATGAACGACCGGCCAGACAATGTTACCAGGAGGTCGGCAAAAACAGGAACGACTTCGACCCAGGTGTCGTCGAAGGCATCTCGGATTAATTGGGCGGCAATACCCAATGTGATCGGTTCCGGCAAACAGGTCTTGTCGCCTGGAAAGCGAATCAAATAGCTGAACTCGGAAAGAACCTCAATTTTCATAGGAATCTACCAGTTTCCTGAGCTGAGATATAACAGAGATACTTGATTCAGAGTCACCGTGGACACACAAGGCATCTACCGGAAACTCAAGTTTTGTGCCGTCAGTAGCCGCGATGAATTTGTCTTTACAGAGAATCTCGGCTTGTTCCAGTACGTGCTCACTGGTGTGTACGGCATTGGGAAGATGCCGTTTTCGAAGACTTCCATCCGCTTCGTAGGCCCGGTCGGCAAATGCTTCCCAGAGCAGTGTTACACCATTGTCTTTGGCAAGTTGTTCGTGGCGCTGCCAGCGAGGTGTTGCCTGAATCATTACGGGGATCTTGGCGTCGTAGCTGGCCAGCGCCTGAAACACTGCCAGGAGAATGGTGTCGTTTGCCATCATGGTATTGTACAGCGTGCCATGCGGTTTGACATACCCCAGCGGGGTCCCGGCAGCCGTGCAGAATGCCGCTAAAGCACCAGTCTGATAAAGGACCATGGTGCGAATTTCGTCCGCCGTATAATCGATGGTCCGGCGCCCGAATCCCTGCAAATCAGGATACCCTGGGTGGGCCCCGACAATTACCTTGTGCGTCACCGCCAATGCCACCGTTTTTTCCATGACCATGGGGTCGCCACCATGGGCTCCACAGGCAATATTGGCCATGTGCACATACTTCATTACCTCTTCATCACAGCCAATTTTATACGATCCAAAGCTTTCGCCCATATCACAATTAAGCTTCATAATCACTCACCCTGTAAGACCGTTAGGCTAAAATCCCGTTTCCCCCGTCAGTCGGTTCGGAAAAGATGGTTTGTGCTTTCATCAGGCTTCAGCCATATATGATGATTATTACAGAAAGAGAAGTTACGCTCAAACTAATTTTCATGCCATCTATAGTTTGAACCTCGTTAGAATTATGCTAGGATAGAATCCCGCTTGTATAAGCGGCAGTTCCATTACAACCACCCAACCTTCAACCCATATGAGGAGTCTATTATGAAAAGAGTACCCAGAATGATCTGCAGCCTCCTGGTTCCTTTCTTTATTCTTGCTCTGGCAGCCTCAGCCTTTGCCGAAACCTGGGATATGCCGACACCCTACCCTGATGCAACGTTTCATACCGTCAACATTATTCAATTTGCCGAAGATGTAAAGCAGGCCACCGGCGGCAAATTGGAGATAAAAGTCCACTCGGCTGGTTCGTTGTTCAAACATCCCGAGATTAAAAATGCGGTTCGTGGCGGACAGGTGCCCATTGGGGAATTCTTCGTGTCGCTGCTCTCCAATGAAAACGCGGTTTTCGGTGCTGATTCCCAGCCCTTTCTAGCCACCAATTATGACGATGCCGCAAAGCTCTGGGCCGCCCAGAAGCCAATTATCGCACCGCTGCTCGAGCGCCAGAAGCTGATGGCGCTGTTCTCCGTACCATGGCCGCCGCAGGGACTCTATACCAAAAAAGAAATCAACACCGTGGACGATCTCAAGGGCATCAAGTTCAGGACCTACAACGCCACCCTGGAGAAATTCGCCAATACCGCGGGCGCCGCCCCGACCCAGGTTGAAGTTCCCGATATTCCTCAGGCTTTCTCCACCGGCCGGGTCGAGGCGATGATCACCTCTCCGTCCACCGGGGCCAACTCCAAGGCCTGGGATTTCGTCGAGTACTTCACCGACATCCAGGCCTGGGTACCGAAAAATATCGTCGTGGTGAACAAGAGCGCCTTTGACAAACTTGATAAAGACGTTCAGACCGCGGTTCTGGAAGCGGCCAAGAAAGCCGAGATGCGCGGCTGGGAAATGAGCAAGAAAGAGACCGCCGAGAAGATCGCCATCATGAAGGAAAACGGCATGAACATCGTCACTCCTACTGCAGAGTTGATGGATGGCCTGAAAAAAGTTGGCGATTCCATGCTGGCCGACTGGAAAGAGGCCGCCGGCAAGGATGGTGAGGCATTGCTGCAAGGCTATATGAAGTAACTAATCCCGGGCAGGGGCAGAGACGACGAGTTTGTGCTCCTGCAACGCCGTTTTTGACCCCCGATCAGGTCTCACACCGATGAGAACTCTACTTGACCGGCTTTATTTGAGCAGCGGCTGGGCCGCTGCCTGCTGCATCGCGGCAATCGGGACACTGGTTGTCGTGCAGGTGGGGTGCAACCTGATCGACCGCGTTTCGGGTCTGCTCACCGGCACCGCCATCGGCCTGACCATCCCGTCCTATGCCGATTTCACCGGGTTTTTTCTGGCCGGTGCATCCTTTTTGGCATTGGCGCATACCCTGCGGCAGGGGGATCATATACGGGTTACCCTGTTTATCTCGCACCTGCCGGCCCGCTTCATCCGGCCTGTTGAAATCTGGTGCGTCATCGTCGCCGGGGCAATTTCGCTCTATTTCACCTGGTATACCGCGCTGCTCGTCTGGGAGTCCTACCAGTTCCATGACCTGTCGTCGGGGATGATCGCGGTACCGCTGTGGATTCCGCAGAGTGCAATGCTGCTGGGTCTTGTCATCTTGTCGATCGCGCTGATCGATGAGCTGGTCGGCCTGTTCAGAGGCAGTAAGCCGAGCTATGCTGCAAACGACCGGAAGGAAGAGCCATGAACGAACTGGGCATGACCTTTCTGCTCCTCATCTTTCTGCTGAGCCTGCTGGCGGGCGGGCTCTGGGTGGCTTTTTCGCTGCTCGCAGTGGGCATGGCCGGCATTTTCTTTTTCTCCAGCGCGCCGCTGGGCAGCGTGCTGGCTACGACAAGCTGGGGGGCGAGCAACAGCTGGGCCCTGGCCGCCCTGCCACTGTTTATCTGGATGGGGGAAATCCTCTTTCGCTCGAAGCTGGCCGAAGACATGTTCACCGGGCTGTCGCCCTGGTTGACCAGGCTGCCGGGCCGGCTGCTGCATGTTAATATCTTCGGCTGCGCAATCTTTGCCGCGGTTTCTGGCTCCTCAGCCGCAACCGCTGCCACCATCGGGAAAATGTCGATTCCGGAGTTGAGCCGACGCGACTATCCAAACAAAATGGTGATCGGTACCCTGGCCGGTTCTGCCACCCTGGGGCTGCTGATACCGCCCTCGATCATCCTGATCGTCTACGGGGTCGCCACCGAGCAGTCGATCGCCCGGCTCTTTATCGCCGGCATCCTGCCCGGTCTAATGCTGGTCAGCATGTTCGTCGGCTATGTAGTCATCTGGTCGCTGTTACACCGTGAAGACATCCCCAAGGATCGCCAGCGCCACTCGCTGGGCGAGAAAATCAAACGCTCTGGACGTCTCATCCCGATCATTCTGCTGATAGCCGGCGTGATCGGCTCGATCTATTCGGGCATCGCCTCGCCCACCGATGCCGCCGCCGTCGGCGTTCTGCTCTCGCTGGGCCTTTCCAGGCTAAGCGGCACCCTGAACCGTCAGACTTTCCTGGACGGCCTGATGGGCGCCACCAAAACCTCATGCATGATCGCCTTTATTCTTGCCGGCGCCGCCTTTCTGACGGTGGCCATGGGCTTTACCGGCATACCCCGGATGCTCGCTGAGTGGATCGGAACGCTTGGACTATCCCCTTATGCCCTCCTCGGTGCCCTGACCATCTTCTTTATCGTGCTCGGCTGCTTCCTGGACGGCATCTCGGTGGTGGTACTGACCACCTCGGTGATCATGCCGATGGTCGATCAGGCGGGAATCGACCCGCTCTGGTTCGGTATCTTTATCGTGCTGGTGGTGGAAATGGCTCAGATCACCCCGCCCGTCGGTTTCAATCTTTTCGTCATCCAGGGACAGACCGGGATGAACATCCTCAGGGTGGCTGCTGCAGCAGTGCCCTTTTTTCTTCTGATCATGGTGGCCCTGGTGCTGATAATCATTTTCCCGCAGATCGTCACCGTGTTGCCCAATATGATGGGCAGTTAATTACAGTTCCTCAGGCTCCTCGCACCACATTGATTACGGCCGCAGCCCTGGGACTTCTTGCCCGGTTCTCTGAAAAGCTGATGTGATGACGGCACAAGCCGCCGCCTGACTGAGGCCCGCATCTTCGCACTTAGCCTGGAAAAACCAGCAATATTGCGTAGCCGCTCCTTATCCTTATCTTATCAATAGTAATCCGGATCCGTTACACTGATCTCGGCTCTTAGCATGCTGTCAGACGATGAACTCCAGGCAGCTCTTTCATTGAAGGCAGCAGATCGATCCGGGATAATCACTCACACCAGGACAAACTGCAGCAGGGATGTTCAGTGTCGATCAAGTCATAGCCGAGCACTATCCGGCACTCAATGAGCGGAAGATTACCGCTTCGCTCGTTAAACGGGTTCTTAAACGCCTACTGCACGAACAGGCATTCATCGATTTTGCCGAAGAGTATCCTCATCTGCAGGGTATCGAGTTCGTCGAACAGGTGCTGGAATACCTCAACTTCAGTTATGCCGCCAGTGACCGCGAACGGGAAAACATTCCGCCCGCTGGCAAAGTGGTGATCATCGCCAACCACCCGATCGGCTCATTGGACGGCCTGGCCCTGCTCAAGTTGATCCATGAGGTTCGATCGGACGTCAGGGTGGTGGCCAACGACCTGCTGATGTCGCTGGAACCTTTGCAGTCGCTACTGTTACCGGTCAGGGTTTTGACCGGGGTCAGCACCAAGGAGCATATCAGGCGAATCAACCACAGCCTCGATGTTGAAGAAGCGGTGATCATGTTTCCCTCCGGCGAGGTCTCACGGCTGGGGCTGGGCGGCATAAAAGACGGCGTCTGGCACCAGGGATTTCTAAAAATGGCTGAACGGAGCAAAGCGCCGATCCTGCCGGTGCATATCGGCGGCCACAATTCACCTTTTTTCTACCTGACTTCGCTTCTTGCCAAACCTCTGTCCACCCTGATGCTGGTCGATACCCCAGCGGGGTCCCGGCAGCCGTGCAGAATGCCGCTAAAGCACCAGTCTGA
>NODE-541-length-13367-cov-4.50263_pt1 | contig 13367 bp, 14 predicted proteins | sample MGYA00139097_ERZ477577 | MGnify/ENA metagenome assembly ERZ477577 | reverse complement strand
AACACAAATCAACAATTGAAGACTTGCAAATTATGGCTAGTCTTCAATTGTTGATTTGTGTTGTTTAATATAAAGGACGAGAGAAAAAATTACATGTTGCAAAAAACAAGTATTTTTAAAGAAATAAAATATCATAGACCTTGGAACAAGTTACAATTAAAAATAGCTATGCAGAGCTTACCGTCTTAAACTATGGTGCCATTATCAAAGAGTTGCTCGTAAAAAATAAAAAAGGTGAAAGACAAAATATTGTGGTTGGTTTAGACCCAATTGAAGATTATTACAAGGACGAAATCTTCTTGGGAGCATGTGTTGGTAGGTTTGCCGGGAGAATAACCCAAGGGGGATTTACTATCAACGGCCATCGATATGAATTAGATAATATTAACGGAATTCATCTACATGGGGGGAAAAGAGGTTTTGGTAAAAGACATTGGAAAATTGAAACTATTGGTGAAGGGGAAGAACCATTCGTAAAGCTGGTTTATTTTAGTTCTCATATGGAAGAGGGTTATCCTGGAAACCTTAAAGCGATGGTTACTTATAGACTTATTAAAAATTCGCTCCATATAATACATGAAGCCTATACCGATGAAACAACTGTCATAAATCTTACCAATCATTCTTATTTTCAATTGGATGACTCCGGGGATATATCGCATCACATTATGAAATTAAAATGTAGTGAGATTCTTGAAACTGACGTCAATACTGCTCCCACGGGAAAGATTTTATCAGTAAATAATACAATTTACGATTTTAAGGAAGAAAGATCCATCAAGGACAAAGGCTTAGATACACCTTTTATATGTCCTAAATTAGATGAGCCAATAGCCAGTATTTACTCATCTATTTCCGGTATTCGAATGCAGGTAAAAACCAATCAACCGGCGGTGGTCATTTATACACCTCCGCACTTAGCTGCTATTTGCTTTGAAACGCAAAACTTTCCTGATGCCCCCAATCAGAGTAATTTTCCTTCAGCTTTATTAAATCCCGGAGAAACCTATATAAATGAAGCTCAATTTATCTTCGATTTAGTACCTTAGGGCTACAAACAAATTCCTAAATAGTATGAAATTTCTTAAGTGGTTTTTAATAGTCATTGGCGCTCTAGCTTTGTTATTTTACTTTGTTGCCATGCCTTATTTAAAAGAACAAACCAAAAAAATTAGCCCTCAAAAAACAGCCGTATATAACATGAACGGCATAGACTTACATGTGTCTTATAGTAGTCCCTTTAAAAAGGGTAGGGTTATTTTTGGAGAACTAGTTCCCTATGGTCAAGTTTGGCGAACCGGGGCAAACGAACCTACGGTGGTTATAAATGGTTCTCCTGTAAATATAATGGGAACAAGAATTACCAGCAGGGGAATATTCCTTATGGACAATTCCCGGTAAGATGAATGGCAGGTTATTTTTAACAAAGGGATCCCGCCTTGGGGAGTAACAATTCTTAGCGGTGGCAAAGAAACCACCAGGGATCCAAAGGATGATGTTATACAAATTACTCTCCCAGCCATTAAACTTATCGAAGAAGTTGAAAGTTTTACGATCTCTTTTGAAGAAACAGGGGCTTTATATCTCTGTTTGGATTGGGACAAAACGAAAATCCGAATTCCTATTAGTAAATAATATTGAGCACCCTAAAAAATACAGGAAAAAAAGGTGTTTCTAAGGTCAGGAAACATCGCAAAAGAAAGTTATCTGTAGAGGAACTTACAAAAAATGTTCTTGCAGGAGATAAAACTTCCTTGGCCAGAGCTATTACGCTTGTTGAAAGTACTGCAGTAGAAGATCAAAAGAAAGCTTATTTATTAGTCGAGAACTGTCTTGGAGCTAGTGCTGGTAGCATTAGAATAGGAATCACCGGGGTACCCGGGGTGGGAAAAAGCACCTTTATAGAAGCTCTTGGCCGCACGCTTCTTGATGCAGGTAAAAAAGTAGCCGTTTTGGCTGTCGATCCTACCAGCAGTTTAAGCAAGGGCAGTATCCTTGGTGATAAAACTAGAATGCAGGAATTGGTGAAAGAAGCCAATGTATTTATTAGACCTTCCCCTTCCGGGAATTCTTTAGGAGGCGTGGCAAGAAAAACCAGGGAATCTATTATCCTTTGTGAAGCTGCAGGCTTCGACTGCATTCTTATAGAAACTGTTGGAGTTGGTCAAAGTGAAGTTGCCGTTCATAGTATGGTCGATTTTTTTCTGCTTTTAAAACTGGCCGGTGCCGGAGATGAACTTCAGGGAATAAAAAGGGGTATCATGGAGATGGCAGATGCCATAGTTATAAATAAAGCCGAAGGGGAGAATCTAAAAAGAGCCTTACGAGCACAGGTTGAGTTTGAAAGGGCATTACAATTATATCCTCCCAAAGAGAATGATTGGTTTCCCCGGGTTAGTACCTGTTCTGCCTTAGATAAATCAGGAATTAAGGAGGTATGGGAAATGGTTGAAAAATTTTCGGATAATGTAAAAAATAATGGCTCTTGGTCTCTAAACAGGGAGAGGCAAAATCAATATTGGTTTCGACAAACAGTAGACGATTTATTAAAACAGCATTTCTATTTAACCCCCTCTATCAAAAAAGAATTGAATAATTATTTGACGCTGGTTTCTCAGAATAAGATTTCACCTTTTAGGGCTGCGGAAGAACTCCTGGAATACTACCGGGAAGAACTTAAATAAAAAACATAAATTTGCCCAAAACGATATCAAACTAAATGACTCCCACAACCAACGCGCTACTTTCTATAGTAATTCCCCTCTACAATGAAGAAGAAAATGTAGTACTTCTCACTGAAAAAATAAAAGAGAGTCTTGAAGGTTACAACTATCAGATAATTTATGTTGATGATTTTTCAAGCGACCGAACCAGAAAACGGATCATAGAAATGAATGATCCAAAGGTTTACCTTATTGCCCTTAAAAAGAACTATGGTCAAAGTTTAGCTTTGGCTGCCGGTATCGATTATGCCGAAGGGGAGTATATTATTACCATGGATGGAGATCTGCAGAACGACCCTCTGGATATTCCCGAGATGCTACCCTATGCACTAAGTGGGGAATTTGATGTTGTGACCGGGATCAGGCAAAAAAGAAAAGACTCTTTAATTAAAAAAATACCTTCCAAAATTGCTAATTTTTTAGTCCGAAGAGTCACCAAATTAGACATTAAGGATAATGGTTGTGCCTTAAAAGTTTTTACCAAAGATATCGCCAAAGATCTCAACTTATATGGGGAAATGCATCGTTTTATTACTTTATTGGCCTTTTTAGAAGGGGCGCAAATAAAGCAAGTGCCTGTAAGACATCATGCCAGAAATGCCGGGGTTTCAAAATATGGCTTGGAACGTGTATTTAAAGTGGTGGCAGACATGATGTTATTACTTTTTATTAGAAAATATTTCCAAAGACCTATCCACCTTTTCGGAATTCTTGGGGTCTTGCTAATAATCCTTGGGGTTTTTATCAATATATATTTATTAATTGTAAAATGGGGCTTTGGACAGGATATAGGTACAAGACCGCTGTTAATATTTGGTATGATGTTTATACTTGCAGGAATTCAACTTTTTACCATTGGTATTGTGATGGAGTTACTCATTAGAACCTACTACGAATCACAAAACAAAAGACCTTATCGTATTAAAAAAATTACCCGAGGTGGAGAAACTTCGTAAAAAAGGTATTACCCTCCTCAAAGTATTGTTCAGTTTTGCTTTACTCTACTTTGTTTTTAATAAGATTGCCTTTGCAGAGGTCTGGCAATTAATTCAAAAGGCAAACCCTTTTTATATCCTTTTGGCTACCCTATTTTTTATTGCCTCAAAATTGTTTGCTGCTTTAAGACTCAATCTTTTTATTCATCAACTAGATATACCTTTAACCCATAGAAGTAATTTCAAATTATATCTTCTGGGGATGTTTTACAACCTTTTCCTTCCAGGTGGAATTGGGGGAGATGCCTATAAAGGATATGTTTTAAAAAAAGAGTTCCAAATAAAAACTAAAAGAGTTGTATCAATTTTACTATTAGATAGATTAAGCGGTCTTTTGTTAATTTTTCAATTTGCCTGTATCTTCGCTTTTATCCTTAGACAATCCTTATTAATGGATTATCGCTGGCTATTTTTAGTTGCGCTACTTTTAAGCATGCTTGTTTTTTGGTTTATTAATAAAAGGTTTTTTTCCTACGTCTATAAGGTGTTTTGGAGTTCTCTTGGGTTTTCTTTCTTGGTCCAAGGAACCCAGATTATATCCGTTCTTCTTATTTTAAAAGCGTTAAGCATTACTTCTAGTTCCATTGCCTATTTATTTATTTTTTTAGTCTCCTCAATTGTCTCTGTATTACCTTTAACTATAGGAGGAATTGGAAGTAGGGAAGTAGTTTTCTATTATGGTGCCTTATGGTTAGGCTTAGATGAAAGTTCATCTATTAGTATAAGTATGCTTTTCTTTCTAATAACCGCCTTAGTATCCTTTAGCGGCGTGATTTTTCATTTTAAAAAACCTCGCTTAGAAGTTAATAAGTGAGTATCTATTTTTTAAGGTGCACTAAATACATTTGATTTAATATTTTTTGCCTTGAACCGGGGTTTAGGAATTTGGCTTGTAATCTTGTTATTCTAAACTGTTTTACTTCAAAGGAATCATCCCAATAAAGACCCGCTTTCTTTAATTCATCAAGATCTTCTTCTGTTGCATAGACCCAATAATCCTCATCTCCTTTTAAGTCTAGGATAGAAACTATCTTAACAGGTTTTTGGTTATAAAAATCGAGTGCCCAGGAGTAACGCTCACTAATTTTATATATCTCATCTACTGATACATCGTTTTCGGCAATAACTTTTGCCATTTCAGAACCGGCCTGATACGTTAACAAGGAAGGATAAAAATGAGTATTTAAAACGGCATTTAATATTAGGGCGCTTCCGGCGGATATAAATACCATCCTATTTAAGAAGTCTTTATTCCTAAAAATATAAATTATCCCTATTATACCTATTAGAAGGTAAACTAGGTAGGACCATCCTGTCGAAAGAGGAAAAACAAAACCTAATAGTAAACTGCAGCATATTATTACTAAAACCAAGATGAAATACTGAAATCCCAATAACCACTTTCGCAGTCTTATTTCGCCAGATATTGCTAGTTCATAAATATAAGAGGCCGTTAATACGGCAAATAAAGGAATAGTAATATTTAAGTAATGTGGAAGTTTAAACTGGGCAAAACTAATTATAAAGAAAATAAGGGTGATGCCTCCCAAGGTCAAAACTTCATACCCGTCTACTCTTTTAAACTGCATCTTAATTCCCTTGCGCAGCCTAGTTATATAAGCCAGAAGGCCAATGATGGTCCATGGGAGAAAAACCCATAAAAAAGTATGAAAAAAGAAGAAATAATCACTGCTGTTCTTACCTATCCCTTCTCCACTTAAGCGCTCAAAACTTTGTTCCCATAAAATAAAAAGTATACCACTTCGGTGATCTCGCCCACGAATTACTTTTTCCGGATGAAGGTCAAACTGAAGGTAATAGGCATAAAGTACCGGACTTATGGTTATAGCAAAAACAATGATGGCCACTAACAATTTCCAACTCCACAAGACGGCCCATTTATTTCTATAAATGGTATGACATAGTAAGGGTAAGCCAATTACCAAAACGGCAATCTGTCCTTTAGTAGAAAATGCCAACCCCATGGCCACAGCACCCACCAGCAAATTCTTGAGTTCGTTTTTTTCTAAAAAGGTTGCCAATTGCCAGATAGCCAGAGCTGCGAAACCGGTTAACACGGCATCCGTTCTAACATCAATTGCGGCGAGAACAATAGTCTGTGCTGTCATAAACACAAGGGCAGATAATCTACCTACCTCTCTAGAATAGAGAAGTTTACCAAGACCAAAACAACTATAAGCCGCCAAAAATGTCGCTAATATTCCTGGAATACGATAAGCCCATTCATGTAAACCAAAAATTTTAAAAGAAATAGCTGCCAGCCAATAATGCATATGGGGTTTATCCAAATATTCTTCCGGTCCCTTAAAAAGGCTTAAAAAATCTCCTTCCTGAACCATTCGCATGGCCATAACTGCAAACTGAGCAGAATCATTCTCAAATAAGGTCACGAACATTCCGGCCAAATAAACAAGACTAGTCAAAACAAATAAAACACTGAATTGAGATTTGGAGATCATGATTGAATCTTGATTAGAAAAAAGTAATATAACTTAGAGAACAACCACCCAAATAACAACCCCACCGAAACACCTGTAATGATATCAAGTGGATAATGAACTCCAATATAAATTCGACTGTAAGCCACTAAAGAGGCCCATAGAAAGAGTATAATCCCGAGATATTTAAAACGAGTCTTAAGGACAAGGGTAAAAAAAGAGACTATAGCAAAAGAATTGGCGGCATGAGCCGAAAAATAACCATATTTTCCACCACAGTATGATTTTACCAATCGCATAATCGATGAGACCTCAGGATCATGGCAAGGTCTTAAGCGGGCAACACCGTATTTGAAAAAATTAGATAATTGATCTGTAGCTAAAATCATCAAAGCTATCATAACAAGAAATACGATGAACTTTTTAACCCCAAGTTGTTTGTACGAGATAAAGGCCAAAAAAAAGTAAAGAGGAATCGCGCTCCATTTATTTGTGAGAAACATCCAAAAGCCATCCCAATTGGCATTTCCCAATCCATTGAGAAAAAGAAAAAATTGCTTATCCAATTTAACCAACTCCTCTATCATTCTATTCTTCGTATCTGGAAATTTCCCGATCGTAAAAAGCGGTTGCTGCTTCTATTAAACTCTCGGCTTCTTCAGAAAGCTCTTTCTCATCCTCCTGAGAAAAGTCTTCTAACCATTCTACCTCATCATCTTCAAGGTTTATAATAAATCTGGGGAACGCGGTATGAACTACAAAAATCCCGTTTGGGAAATCAGTATTATCCCCTAATAAGAATTTAGGAAAGTTTTCATTAGCCATAGATAAATATCATTTTTGTTTTAAAGATCAAATAATTCATCCTTGTATATACCTTTTGGTAAGGTAATTGAATCGAAGATACAACATAATTGCCGATGCCGTTAATCCGGATAACAACCCAATCCAAATCCCTGTACTTTTCAAAGAAGTGTGTAAACCAAGATAATAACTGATAGGGAATCCGATAATCCAATAAGCAATAAAAGTAATAAATGTAGGTATTTTAACATCTTGGAGTCCCCTTAAGGCACCTAAAATAACTACCTGTAAACCATCAGAAATTTGAAAAAAAGCAGCTACCAAAAGTAACTGTGCTGACAGCCCTATCACTTCCATATTATCCATTTGATTTGCCAGATCACCCGTATCCAAATAAATAGTAGGAAACCAATGACGACCCACCAAAAATAGAACAGCAAAAACAATTTCAATCATTAAGGTGAGCAGAAAAATAGACTCTGCGATCCTTTTTAATTCCGTATAATTATGTAAGCCTTTCTGGTTTCCCACACGAATCATTGCTGCCACACCAAGACCCATCCCAAACATAAAAGTCATACTACTGAGATTAAGAGCAATTTGATTTGCTGCCTGCGGATTCTTACCCAAGACCCCACTTAACCAAATAGCAGCAGTAAAAATACCTACTTCAAAAAACATTTGCAGTGCAGAGGGAAATCCCAGGTTAATAATTTTGCGCATCACTCGTTTTTCTATCTCTTTGAAATTGAATCCGGTTACGTAATCATGGAATTTCTTCTTTTTCTTTAGAAGATACCATAACATAATAAGCATTATTACACGTGAAATTAAAGTTCCTAAAGCCGCCCCTACGATACCTAATTTAGGAAATCCAAATGAGCCAAAAATTAGAAGGTAGTTAAGTATAATATTCACCACATTGGCAACAATAGTAGCATACATCGGGTATTTGGTCTGAGACAAGCCTTCGGAAAACTGTTTAAAGGCTTGAAACATGACAAGAGGAACCAGAGAGAATGCGACTAAATCGAGATAAGGCAAAGACAACTCCACAACCTCAGGAGGTTGCTGCATATACTGAAGTATTGGTTTCGACAACTGAATTAATCCAAAGAGTGCTAGTCCAATCAAGGTACAAAGAACAATCCCATGTTTTAAAGCACTTTTTCCTGCAGCTTTATTACCTGCCCCATCCGCTTCGGCTACCAGAGGGGTTATCGCTGTAGAAAATCCAATTCCCAATGACATAGCCACGAAAACAAAACTATTTCCCAAAGAAACTGCTGCCAATTCTGCAGTCCCAAGTTGACCCACCATGATATTGTCGGCAAAGGCTACAAAAGTATGCCCTAGCATTCCCATGATCACAGGAACTGCCAGTTTGATGTTATAAGCGAACTCTTTGGTATATTGTTTAATCAAGCTTGATTGGATTTTAACCCTAGGTAAAGGTAAGATTTAGCAATAGTAATTCGGAAGAGTATAAGCGAGAAGCATCCTTTAAATTTAAATCTTTTTTGCCTGCTCCCAGAAGACATCCATTTCCGCCAAAGTCATGTCCTTTAAATGCTTTTTTTGTTCCTTAGCCATGATTTCTAAATATTGGAATCTTTTGATAAATTTTTTATTTGTTCTCTCCAGGGCGTTTTCAGGATTTATTCCCAAAAATCGTGCATAATTGACCATAGAAAACAGAACATCTCCAAACTCTGCTTCCATGCCATCTTCATTTGCTAATCCGACCTCTGTCTGCAGTTCGGCTAGTTCTTCTTTTACTTTCTCAAACACCTGAGCCGGTTCCTCCCAATCAAAACCAACACCTGCTACTTTATCCTGAATTCTATTCGCCTTTACCAATGAAGGCAAACTATTTGGCACGCCCTCTAAGACGCTTTTTTTACCTTCTTTTAATTTTAAATTCTCCCAATTTCTCTTTACATCTTCCTCATCTTTCACCTCAACATCACCATAAATATGCGGATGTCTATTAATTAGTTTTTCTGAAATTGAATTGGCTACCTCGGCCATGTCAAAGTGACCATCTTCCGATCCAATCTTAGCGTAAAAAACAATATGAAGCAATAAGTCTCCAAGCTCTTTTTTTATTTCATCTAAATTATTATCCAAGATAGCATCCCCTAATTCATAGGTCTCTTCAATAGTAAGGTGTCTTAGACTTTCAAATGTCTGTTTTCTATCCCAGGGACACTGCTCTCTTAGCTCATCCATGATAGTCAGCAAACGATCGAATGCCTTTAATTCTTCTTCCCTATTTTTCATAAAAGCTTGCTTTTGGCAAAAGTACAAATCCCCTACTAATAGACGTATGGATTTTTTAGACTAAATTAGGAGCAAACAAGTACTACCTAACATATTGATAACATGACTACAAGAAGAAATTTTTTATTCCAAGTATCCGCATTGAGTGCCGGAAGTTTATTAATGCCCACAATAATGAAGGCCTCTGGCATGGAAGATAAAATGGGAGTTCAACTTTACTCCTTTCGAGATGAAATGCTAAATGACCCAATCGAGACCTTAAAACAAATAGCAAACATTGGGATTAAAGAAATTGAAACTGCCCGAAGCAACAAAGGGCATTACTATGGTCTCAAACCAGAGGAAATGAAAAAGATTTGTGATGATTTGGGGATGAACTTAAAAAGCGGTCATGTTCATTTAGATGATGCTTGGGAGAAAACAATGAATGAAGCAGTTGTTTCAGGACAAGAATATCTTATTTGTTCCTCTATGCCAAGTAAGGGGCAGAACGTCGATAATTACAAAAAAGTTGCAGAATCTTTTAATAAGGCCGGAGAAGCTTGTAAAGCTCTTAACCTTAAATTCGGATATCATAATCACGATTATGAGTTCGATTCTGAAGGCGGAGAAGTACTTTATGATATTTTGCTTAAAAATACAGATCCTTCCTTGGTGCATATGGAATTAGATTTGGGATGGGTCATTACGGCCGGAAAGGATCCTTTGGAGTATTTTAAGAATTATCCCGGCAGATTTCCTCTTTGGCATTTAAAGGATATGAATCTTGCCAAAAAAGAAAGTACTGAATTTGGAAAAGGGGGATTAGACATCAAGGAAATGTTGGCGCATAAAAAGGCCTCTGGTGTAAAACATATCTTTATAGAACAAGAAGAGTATGCCAAATCTCCTCTGGAAAGTATGAAATACAATATGAAGTACTTAAAGGGGCTTTCATAAATCAACTATATGTCTCAATTGGAAGATCCTTATGCCTTTACCAGAGAGAAGATAAAAGAAGCACCAAATACTTTTAAAGAAAGGCTCTCTTTTCTGGGGCCTAGTTTTATCTTATCAGCATCCATTGTTGGCTCGGGGGAATTAATCGCAACGACCACTTTAGGAGCACAGGCAGGGTTTATTACTTTTTGGGTTATTCTGGTAAGTTGTACTGTAAAAGTTGCCGTCCAATTAGAATTTGGAAAGCATACTATCCTTACAGGAGAAACGGCCATGCAGGCTTTTAACAAGCTTCCGGGACCATTTTTTGGGAAAGCAAAATGGGCCGTCTGGATGGTTCTTGGTGTCATTGTAATAAAACTTTTACAGGTAGGTGGGATCGTAGGAGGCGTGGCGATTATTTTAAATATGGCCTTTCCCAATATAGCCATCCCCGTTTTCTGTCTTTTAATAGCTGCAATTGTTGCGCTGATGGTTTATAGAGGTTATTATTCGTTTATTGAAAAATTCTCTCTGGCCATGATAGGGTTTTTTACCGTTTTCACCTTTGCTACCCTGTACTTCCTTAGATACACTCCCTATTCCATTGAATTTGATAATATTCTGGAAGGACTTCAGTTTAAATTACCTAAAGAATTGGTCGCCGTGGCCATTGGTGCTTTTGGAATTACAGGAGTCGGTGGTGATGAAATCATTCACTACAATTACTGGTGCTTAGAAAAAGGTTATGCCTCTTTTACCGGTAAAAGAGATGACTCAATAGCATGGAAAAAAAGGGCTGAAGGTTGGATCAGGGTTATGAAATTGGATGCAGTGATTGCTATGTGTATTTATACTGCCGTTACCGCAGCCTTTTATTTATTAGGAGCAGCAGTATTAAATGCTCAGGGGGGTATTCCTGAAGGCTATGCCATGATAGAAACCCTTTCTGCTATGTATACAGAATCCCTAGGCCCTAAGGCTAAGATGTTTTTTTTGATTGGAGCTTTTATAACCCTATTTTCTACACTTTTTGCCGCCTTGGCTGCATGGACAAGGCAAACTACAGATATCTTTGGAACCATAGGCTGGATTGATTTCCAGAACCTTAAAGAACGTAAGAAAACAATTGCCATACTGGCTTGGATTTTCCCCATCCTATGGGCTTTGCTTTTTATTTTTATAAAGTTGCCAGTTCTTATGGTTTTAACAGGGGGGATTGTCGGATCATTTTTACTGTTTTTAGTTGTTTTTGCGGTTGTTCATTTTCGATATTTCAGAAACAATCCTCAATTCAAAACCGGATTTATTTACGATTTTATACTATGGCTGAGTATTTGCAGCATAGTAGGCGTAGGTGTCTTAGGAATTATTAAACTATTTAGCTAAATTAGGGTAACTTGTAAATCTCAATTAGACTACTGATAATATGATAAATATTCTACGCAGCCTCTGCTTAATTTTACTTGGATTGCTTTTCAGTTGTAAGACAGAAAAACCATTTGACATTATTATTCGAAATGGAGATATAATTGTTGGAGATGCCAGTAGTTCCTTTAAAGGAGATGTAGCCATTAATGCAGATACTATTGCTGCCATAGGGGACCTTAAAAACAAAAAGGCTCTTAAAGAAATAGATGCCACAGGCTTAACGGTGGCTCCAGGTTTTATTAATATGCTTAGCTGGGCGAATGTATCACTAATTGAAGATGGTAGATCCCAAGGAGACATTAGACAAGGGGTTACATTGGAAGTATTGGGTGAAGGCCGCTCTATGGGACCTTTAAATGAATCCATGAAAAAGAATATGTTGGAAAGTCAGCAAAATATCAAATATGACATTGAGTGGAATAGTCTGGGTGAATACTTAGAATTTCTGGAAAATAAAGGAGTCTCCACCAATATTGCCTCCTTTGTGGGTAATGGTACTTTAAGAGAATACGTAATGAACTATGAGAATAGAGTCCCCACAGAAGATGAACTTAATAAAATGAAGGAACTAACTAAAGAAGCCATGGAAGAAGGTGCTATGGGACTTTCCACTTCTTTGATTTATGTGCCAAGCGGACACGCTTCAACAGAAGAAATTATAGAATTAACTAAAATAGTTTCGCAATATAATGGGATGTATATATCCCATATCAGAGATGAAGAAGAGCATCTTTTAGAGGCCGTAAAAGAGTTAATTGATATTTCGAAAGAAGCGGATGTCCCAGGAGAAATTTATCATTTTAAAGCCTCTGGAACTGCTAATTGGGGATTATTAGACAGTGCTATTCAACTAGTTAACGACGCTAGAAAAAAGGGTCTTGCTATTACTACAGATATGTATATGTACAACGCCAGTTCTACAGGACTAAACGTCTTATTACCTTCCTGGGCGAAAGAAGGAGGACATTCCAAAACCATTGAATTAATGAATGATCCGATTCAGAAAAAGAAAATGATCAAAGAGATAACTTTTCATGTTCCTCCTGAAAAAATTCTTCTTGTAGGCTTTAGAAATAAGACAATGAGAAACCTAATTGGGATGACCCTGGCTGAAGTGGCAGCGGAAAGAAATAAGGACGCGGCAGAAACAGTTGTTGATCTGATTAAAGAAGACGATAGCAGAATTCAAGTAGTCTACTTTTCAATGTCAGAAGAAAATATTAAAAAAAAGCTTGCCCTCCCTTATATGTCTATCTGTTCTGATGCCGGCTCATATACAAATGAAGGTCTATTTTTAGAGCAAAGCACTCATCCCAGGGCTTACGGATCTTTTGCCCGCCTTCTTGGACATTTCGTGAGAGAAGAGCAAGTAATCTCGTTAGAAGAGGCCATTTACAAACTCACAGGGCTACCTGCCAACAATCTAAAACTAAAGAAAAGAGGGAGTCTTAAAGAAGGTTTTTATGCTGATGTAGTGGTATTTGATGCCAATACTATTAAGGCAAATGGCACCTTTAAAGAACCCCACCAATATGCTACCGGGATGAAACATGTCTTTGTTAACGGAACTCAAGTCATCGAAGGAGAAGAGCACACGAATAGCTTTCCCGGAAGAATAGTGAGAGGGCCGGGATGGACTGGAAAAAAGGAATAAATAATCAATTAAAGAACTTATGAAATCAACGCTTACTCTGGTACTTTTCTTTCTGTATGTTATACCAATATGCTACGGCCAAGAAAGCGATCTTATTGCT
>NODE-540-length-13372-cov-4.36878_pt1 | contig 13372 bp, 10 predicted proteins | sample MGYA00139097_ERZ477577 | MGnify/ENA metagenome assembly ERZ477577 | reverse complement strand
TTGAGATGGCAACTCGTTAAGCTCATTGAATTGGACCGAAAGAATTTTCAGTTTCGTCAATTTCCCAATAGATTTCGGCAAAGTAGTGAGGTTGTTCCTGCCAATATATAGCTTTTCTAGGTTGACTAACTCTCCTATTCGTTCGGGAATTGAATCTAAATCATTACCAAATAGTCTTAATACCTTTAAGTTTTTGTTTTCAAAAACTTCATTTGGCACATCTTTTAAGCCTCTCTTTTGGAGATTTATGACCTCCCCGTCGCCCGTATACTTCAAATCTTTGATTCTAGCGCAGCTAGCGAGAAAGATCATCAAAAGGAATATGGCGAATTTAAACATCATACTAAAGTTAATAAAAGCAATATATTTTAGGCTAGAAGCAACTTTTCCGATATTTTTACATCTATAGATTAAACCATCTTGTTATGGGTTTGTCTTAATAAAGAACTAAAAAATAAAATATATGAAATATTTAAAATTTGCCATCGTAGGTATGTGCTTAATTGGAGGATTGAACGCTTTCGGTCAAGAGGGGGAGAAAATGACACCTGAGGCAAAAGCTGAGAAAATGACTATTAAACTTGTCGAGAAACTGGAGCTTGATGCAAATCAAAAAGAAAAAGTGAATGCAATTAATTTAGAGTTTGTGCAATCTGCGAATGCGCTAAAGGCCAATTCTGAAGTTTCTGATGATGATAAAAAATCTGAATTTAAAACACTTAAGGAAGATTACAAAGCAAGTTTAAAGGAGGTTCTAACAGAAGAACAATTCGCTGAGTTTTCTGAAATGAAGAAAAATCATAAGTCTAAAAAGACGCTTGAGGAAAAAGCGAGAGCTAAAACAGATAAAATGACAGAGCAACTTGGTCTCAATGCAGAGCAAGAAGCAAAGTTATACGATTTAAATGTGAAAGTTGCTCGAAAGATTCAAGCAATTAAAAAGAATGACGAGTTTTCTGATGAGAAAAAGAAAAAATTCATCAAAGGGAATAAACAAGATTATAAAAGAGTCTTAAAGTCGATTCTTACTGAAGACCAAATGGAACGTTTGGAGGAACTCAAGAAGAAAAAGAAAGAAGCTAAAGCTGAAAAGCTTGAAGATAAATAATAAAAAAGCCCGCTAATGCGGGCTTTTTTATTTCAACATATTTTCAAATACCATTTTGAACTTATCTACTTTCGGCCTAACAACAGATTGGCAATACATGTTCTCTGGGTTCTTTTCTAAATAATCTTGATGATATGCTTCAGCAGCATAAAACTCTTCAACAGGAATTACCTCAGTAACAATTGGATTATCCCAAACTTGTTCTTTCGTTAGTAATTCTATTTGCGACAGAGCTACTTTTTTTTGCTCTTCATCTTCATAAAAAATCACGGATCGATACTGAGTACCAACATCATTTCCTTGTCGATTTAATTGTGTTGGATCATGAACGAACCAGAACATCTTTAAGATTTCCGCAAATGACACGATGGAATCATCATACGTAATTCTTGCAATCTCCGCGTGCCCCGTATCCCCCTTGCATACATCGTGATAGTTAGCTCTTGCCGGATCTCCACCCATGTAACCAGGAAGTACAGCAGAAATTCCTTTAATATCTTTAAAACAAGCTTCGATACACCAAAAGCATCCTGCTCCTAACGTTGTTATTTTTTCCATAACGTAAACATATAAAATTCTAGTTTTCCTTGAACTTTAATGAGGCTGAATTAATACAATATCTTAATCCAGTTGGATCGGGACCATCGTTAAACACATGTCCTAAATGCGCATCACATCGATTGCAAATTACCTCAGTTCTGTTCATACCAAATTTATTATCCGAGAGTTCACCAACATTTTCATTACTGGCAACATCATAAAAACTTGGCCATCCAGTCCCTGATTTAAATTTTGTATCGCTTTCAAAAAGCTTATTGTCGCAACAAATACAGTGATAAGTTCCACTTTTCTTATTATCCCAGTATTCTCCTGTAAAAGCACGTTCAGTGCCTTTCTCCCTAGTTACATGATACTGTTCATCTGTTAATTGCTTTTTCCATTCTTTTTCAGATTTCACAACCTTAGTAGAGTCATCCAAAACATTCATTTCTAATTTTGCTGGAACTACTATTTCTTTCGACTCACTATATCCACATGAGAGTAGTACAATCGCCAGGATACCTATAAATAAATTCATCTTCATATCACTTTTCTTATTTAGACGTAAGTAGTCAACCATCCATACAGACAATAGAGGTTTTTAACATTCATTAATAATTGGATTGTATTTTATTAGACCTAACTTTGCACGATGAAATTTAAAGGGTATCCCCGAAATTTTTGGTTGATCTGTTTCGCCTTGTTGTTTTTTATGACCAGCTTCAACATCATTCTGCCAGAATTAAACGATTTCATTACAAATCTTGGTGGAGAAAATCAGAAAGGACTTGTTATTTCACTTTTCACAATTTCAGCAGCGATATCCAGACCTTTTTCAGGCAAATTATCCGATACTATTGGACGGAAAAAGGTGATGTTAATTGGAGTCGCCGTCGCTATTCTAATTACATTAATCTATCCAATAACCGGACTGTTTTCGTTTCTTATCTTGCGTTTTATGCATGGGTTTAGTGCTGGATTTTTACCAACAGGAGCGACTGCCCTTGTAACAGACATATTACCAGCAGACAAGCGAGGTGTAGGAATGGGTATTTGGGGTACGTTTATTTCAGTTGGGATAGGTGCTGGTCAAATATTCTCCTCCATGATTACGAATAATTGGGGACTTATAGTTCTCTTCGGAATTGGAGCAATACTCGCTGTACTTTCTGCAACAATGCTTTCGCTTATTGAGGAAACTCTTCCTAACCCACAAAAATTTAAATGGTCTCATCTAAAGTTGAAAATCACGGATGTATTTGAGCCAAATGTACTCCCCGCTGCTTTTGTCATGTTTTGTTCTGCAATTTCTACAGGGCTAGTTTTTGTTATTACTCCAGATATTTCTGGTTTTCTCGAGATTGACAATAAAGGATGGTTCTTTGGTTTTTACATGATTTCCACAATCATAATACGTTTATTTGCGAGTGGTCTTTCAGATAAAATTGGTAGAAGGAAAACACTAATAATTGGACTTTCATTCATGGTGCTCAGTATGAGCCTAATCGCTCTTTCAACAGATATTATTCAGTATACAATTGGTTCTATTGTGTTTGGACTCTCAACAGGCGTATCCAGTCCTACATTGTTCGCTTGGACAGCAGATTTATCATCCTCTGATAGAAGAGGTGTTGGGGCAGGAACTATTTTTATTGCATTAGAGCTAGGAATCATGATGGGTTCATTCAGCACAATGGTTACTTATGATAATTCGATAAATTCTATCCCAATAGTCTTTTTTGTAGGAGTGCTCTTTGCCATATTCGCAATCCTGTTCTTATTGTGGCATTTGAAGTATAAAGAATCAATAACTTAACTCGTCTTCTATTTGAAGGTATTTCCTGAGTTTCCTAATGATCAAATACATAGGAATTGTATCAAGCAAAGCAAAGATGAACTTAAAAATATAAGAACTAAGAATAAACATCATCAGCGCCAACGCAACGTTTTCTCCTTCTGAAATCGGCAACCCTCCCGCAAAATAATGTGTTATTAAAATAACTGCAACCGAATCGATTAACTGACTAGTGAGTGTACTGACATTGTTTCTGAGCCATAGCAATTTCCCTTTTGTCTTCTTTTTCAACAAATGAAAAACTTGCACGTCTACGAATTGGGCAGTCATATAAGCAATCATAGAAGCAAAAGTAGCTCCGAAAGTCAATTTTCTTATTTCATAAAAAGCATAGCCATGAGGAGCTTCAGCTACCCCATCATTAATGGTTAAGGGTAAAGTGCCATTCACCAATTCTTCGGGAGCATTCAACCAACCTCCTAGCCAAACAATTATCAAGATCCACAAATTCAAAATCAATCCTGTCCAAACAACGAGGTTGGCTCTTCTTCGTCCATAGATTTCTGAAATAATATCTGTACAAAGGAAAGTGATGGGATAAGGTAAGACGCCAATTGCAATAATAAATTTTAAATCTCCTTCTCCCCCTAGACCGACATATTCGGAAAGGTCAATAAATCTTGAAACTCCAAGGATGTTCAGCATAGCAAGTGAGCCCAAAAAGATGCCAGCAGTTAAAAGAAAAACCCATTCTCTTCTTCGCTGTATGGTATTATCTATATCCGGATTTCTTGTCAACACAAAAGGAATGTAATGAAATAAAATGAGGGAAAAAATTTTAGCATTAAGCAGAAATAAGGAATTTTAGTTATATTCGATAAAAACATCAAGCAATTTGTCTCGAATCGTTGAAAATCAGCTAACTAAACTCTATTACTCCATTGGGGAGGTTGCAGATATGTTCGATGTTAATACATCACTCATTCGTTTCTGGGAAAAAGAATTCACGACAATAAAACCAAAGAAAAACAAAAAGGGTAATCGTATGTTTACCGCCAAAGACATTGTCAAAATCGATCGGATCTATAGCTTGGTTAAAGAGAATGGGTACACTTTGGATGGAGCAAAAAAGGCGATGCGGTCAAATTCAACGACCCCTGAAACGAGCGCTGTGAAGGAGATTAATAATGATTCGAAGGAGTTGATCGAACGTTTAGAGTCAATTAAAAGTCGATTGCTCGCGCTTAAATAATTAGGCCATAAGCTCCTTTATCGCATTGGAAAATTCAATTTCATCAACTTCTTGGTCATAGATACAATCGCCAATTCCTTTAACAAGACAAGACAGAATTTTACCTTTCTTATTCTTCTTATCATTCACCAACAAATCGCACATTTTTGAAATTTCATCATTAGAGAATGATGGCAGTTTATAATGTTCCGTGATAGAATCATAAATACTTCTATAGTCCTTCAATTCCAAAATTTCTCTATCAAGTGATATTTTAGACTCAACTAACATTCCTAACGCTACACAAAAACCATGATTGTAGTTTTTATCTTCAATAAAATATCCTTCGATTGCATGTCCTGCAGTATGACCAAAATTCAGTAGTTTACGCTCTCCTTTCTCTGTTGGATCCCTTTCTACTACTCCATTTTTTACTTGGATACAGTCACTTAACAATTGAACATCAATTTTGGTTAAGTCTTTCATTTGATCCATTACGCGATTGAATAAACCCAAGCTATCAATAATGCCATGTTTAATCATCTCAGCATAACCACCTAGTAGTTCAACTTCAGGTAGCGTAGTTAAAAAGGAAGGATCTATATAAACAGCTTTTGGGTTTGAGAATACACCAATTTGGTTTTTAAAAGCTCCCAAATTAACTCCGGTCTTACCCCCGATTGAAGCATCAACCATCCCCAATAAGGATGTTGGTATATTTAAATAGTCGACTCCTCGCTTATAACAAGCAGCTATAAACCCTCCTAAATCAGTGATTACACCTCCTCCTAGGTTAATAATTAAATCATATCGAGTAATGTTATATTCGGTAAGCGCATCCCAAACATTAGCGGCAAATTCTATTTGTTTACTTTCTTCTCCGCAGGGCAGTTGAATTACTTCCGCTTGTGCTAATTCCTCAAAATTGGTAACTAGACTACTTAAACAAAATTCGTAGGTGTTTTCGTCAACGATAATTATCTTCTTCGCTCCCTGATAGTTAGCTAGCAATTTTGAGAAAGATGAATCCATTAAAGATCCAACTTCCAAAATGTGTAAGCTCGATTTTAAACTATTCATAGTGAAGAATTTTATTGTTCAAAAATAACCAATTGAAACATCTAAATGTAAAAAGGAGATATTAATCATTTTATGAATGGTAAATACGATTACTTTTACTGCATGATTTCATTTGAAAACACAGAGGTAGCTTTTAGAGGGAAATCCAATAAGGATCTAAAACGAGCTTATTGGTTATTCAAGCTAGTTGGTAATCGTGGGTTCGTTAAGTTTGGTAAATGGAGCACTCAATTTGCTTTAAAAGCCCACCTGCCGGTAAAAGGAATTATACGCAAGACTATTTTCAAACAGTTTTGTGGAGGAGAATCAATTCAAGACTCCTTGAAAGTTTCGAATGAATTGACCGCAAGAAATGTTAAAACAATTCTTGATTATAGCATCGAGGGGAAAACATCTGAAGAAGATTTTGATCAAACGGTTCGTGAACTCATCAATACAATTTTAGAAGCAAAGAACAACGATAATATCCCTTTTGCCGTCTTTAAAGTCACTGGAATTTGTCTGTTCGACACGTTAGTAAAAGCAAATGACGGTATTGACAAGCTATCAGAAGAAGACCTTAACTTGTACCAAAAACTACAGGAGCGTGTGGATGCAATATGTTCGCAGGCTTACGAAAGTGATGTTCCAATTTTTATTGATGCTGAAGAATCTTGGATTCAAGGAACTATTGATGATCTTGTTTATCAAATGAGTCTTAAATACAATAAAGAAAAAGCCATTGTATACAATACAGTTCAAATGTATCGCCACGATCGTTTGGATTTTTTGAAACAGGAAATTGATCGAGCGCGCAAGGAAAACTACCGCTGTGGGTTAAAAATTGTTCGCGGAGCATATATGGAAAAGGAAAGGGTCCGTGCTTCAGAAAATGGTTATCCCTCACCTATCCAACCAAACAAAGAGGCAACTGACAAAGATTTCAATGCGGCATTAGATTTTACAATAGCCAATCTAGATGTTGTTTCAATTTGTGCTGGGACTCACAATGAGGAGAGTTCACTCTACTTAGTTGAGTTGCTTAAGAAAAATAAAATCGATTCTAATGATACTAGAGTGTTCTTCGCTCAATTGCTCGGAATGAGTGACCACATTACCTTCAACCTCGCTAATAGTGGCTTAATGGTAGCTAAATACGTTCCATATGGTCCGATAAAAGAAGTATTGCCATATTTGATAAGAAGAGCCGAAGAAAATACTTCTGTAGCTGGGCAAACTAGTCGTGAATTAAGCCTAATTACATCTGAAATAAAAAGGAGAAGACTCAAATAAGTTTTCCAGTTCTACTTTTATTTATCTATCGAATGATATTCACATGACCATTTACCGTCATGCGCTCATCTGTTGAAATGGTCTTGAATTCAATTTTCCAAGTATATGTACCGTCTTGCATAACTCTACCAAGATAAGTTCCATCCCATCCTATTGTTGCATCATTTGTTTCGAATACAGTTTCTCCCCAACGATTTACAATAATCATGTTAAAGTCGTACGGATCAAAACCTGCAGTGAAAACCGGCTGGAACAATTGATTAAACTCATCTCCATCTGGTGTAAATGTATTAGGAATGTAAAATATCACTTCTTCATTTACTTGAATCACAGTAGTCGTAGAGTCAACACATCCTAAAGGTGAATACGCATAAAGTGTTACATAATAACTATTCGTTTCCTCTCCTGGGAATTCGTGGATTGGATTTTCATCAGTAACTATCGCTGAATTATCCCCAAAATCCCAAATATAATTGACAGCTCCTATTGAAGTATTATCAAAGCTTACTTCCGTATCTAAACTTAAAACTGTTGTAAGTGAAGGAACGAAAGAAGGCAGTGGGGTATTTTCCACGTAAACAAAATCAGTATAGGTGATTTGATTTTCACACCCATTAATAGAAGTTGTTGTCAAGGAAACATCATAGAGTCCTCCATTGTTGTAGACATTTGCTATGTTATTACATCCTGAACCTGTATTACCGTCTCCAAAATTCCATTGGCAATCGACCAAATTAGAACTTGGCGTTGTATTCGTAAAAAGAACTGGCAATGGCTCACAGCCACTCACTAAATCTGCAACGAAGGATACAACAGGTAAAGCTTCATATGTTACTGTTATTGCGTCAGTATCTTGACAGCCATTAGGATCTGTACCAATTACTGTGTATGTTGCTGTAGCTGTTGGAATAAAAGACACTCCATTCACTACATTGTTATCCCATTGATAGTTTTGAGCACCAGTCGCCGTTAATGTTATCGGATCATTCTCACAATTAATAAAATCCGCACCTGCATCTACTACTGGAGCTGGATTGATAATAATTGCGTCCACATCATTCGCTAAATCTGTGCAATTCGCATCTGAAATATTTACTAATTCGTAATCACCTTCTGAAGTACCTAAACTCATTGGCGACACCGCCGAATTAACTGTATAAGCTGTACCATCAATTGTATAATTAACAGTCCAAGGCCCTGTCCCAGTTAAATCCAGCATTATATCATTAATTGGATCATTATCGCAATATTCATCACCTCCCGTCATTGAAATAACAGTTGGTAAAGCCTGCAAGACAATACTCTCTGTGCCCGCGGCAACATCGGTACATCCTTGATCATTAATGGCTGTAACACTATAATCTCCTTCAGTAGACCCTAAACTAATCGTTGGTCCCGGACCTGATGCCGTTTGAGCAACACCATCCAAAGTATAATCAACCGTAAACGGTCCGTTCCCTGTCACATCAACAGTTATGTCATTTATTGGATCACCAGGGCAATATATTGCGCCTCCTGTTAGATTCGAAAGTGTAGGCAACACAGGTGAAACATCTGCCAACTGAGCTGTACAAGCTAAATCATCAGAGAAATAAAAGTCAACAGTCAATGGAGAACCATCAGCCGGTATGCCAGAGATACTATAGTTATTTGTCACTCCATCCACAAATGGAGAACTAAATGATTGTGAATAGCTACCTGAAGCATTTGTGACTACAACCTCAATCGTTCCTGTTACGGCATTTTCTATGTAGCTAAAATCACCTGAAACTGTAAATTCATTTCCATTTTCACATTGACTTACATTTGCTGTGTATGTATCAAACATACATTGGCAAGTAACATTAATGTACACATCATCAGATGCTGAACATCCAGTTGCTGGATCTGTTATTGTAGCCGTATATGTAGTAGGAACAACTGGACATGCCTGAGGTGTTTGGATCAAAGGATCACTTAAACCTGTTGTTGGAGTCCAAGAGTAGTCAAATGCTGGTGGCGCACAAGCAATATCAACATTATCCAATGCCCAGTTATCACAACCTGCACAAGAAGAGAATGAGATTTGTCTCCATCTAAACATTGTGTTTAAAGTCTGTGCTGGAGGTGGAATTGGAATCACAAAGCATTGCCAGCTATTGTTATTATCCCATAGTGAATGGTCGTAAGTCGTAATTGTTGTCCAAGTTGCACCTGCGTTTGTTGAATATTCAAAAACCACATTTTCTCCTGCATCAACATTCTCACATGGAGCTCCACCTGACCCAGAATTACCTAGGAACAAACAAAAGTTAACCATTCCACAAACAGTTGAGTTAATTGGAATCGTGGTAGCCGATCTATCGGTACCTGTTCCGTCAAAATGAAGAGCATTACCTGTCATTCCACCGCAACCTGTTCCTGAAGTACCATTTTGAATATTGTCCCAAAGTGTAGGATCTTCAGCTGGATCAAAATCATCAACAATTGACCCTGCATTGTTATTCGTAAAAACTGCATCTAAATCAGCACAATTTGGACAAACTAATGCTGCTGCACTAGTACTAGCATCGGCAACTAAAGGATTAACAATTACATTAATTGTATCATAACAAATATCAGTACCATCAGTTAAAATAATTGAATATTGAGTAGTTGACATTGGAGAAACTGTCTGCTGCGTAGGGTCATTTGAACCTGGTACATTCGACCAATCATACGTCCAACCACCACCACAAAGACCTGGCACAATTACTACATTATCAATACCCCAATTATCACAACAAGCTCCTGAAGAATTCGCTTGTGTCCATTGAAACATTGTATTTGGTCCCCAAGCAGCTGGTGGAATAACAACATTGTACTGATTCCAAGCTGTTAACATTGGATCATTGCCACCATTTGGATCCCAGTATTCTAAGACAATCCAAGTTACACCTCCATCTATTGAATATTCAAAAGACACTCCTTCATCAGGTAAATCTGGACCTTCACATGGTGCAGCTCCTCCTTGAGATGAGTATGCCATGTCAAAACTTACCGTAGCTCCACAAGAAACATCAAAACCAACTGTTGCCAATCCAGGTGTTCCTGTCCCGGCAGTTGATGCCCAATAATAAGGTGTTCCTGTAGGTCCAGGTCCACATGGCTGCGCGAAAGCTTGACCTCCATTTGCTTGCCATCCTGGTCCAGCTTGACCGTTATCAAAGTCAGTTGATAATACCGGTACATTACCTGCACCCATTGCACTTAAATCTACAGATTCCCCACAATTGATGGTAACATCAGCTCCAATGTCAACCGAACATTGACCAAAAGAATAATTATTAAAGATGATTGCACTTGAAAGGACAATTACGACTGTAAGTATATTTCTCAAAAAAGATTGAATCATTTAATCAATATTTATATTTATGAATTCGAACCCTGTTAATTTTGTTGCTGGCATACCTTTAGCTAGGTTAACGAAACTAGAAAACAAATATATATTATCATCTTCTTTTGATGTTCCATCGGCCTCAACAATTTCTCCTGGGCTTAAACTAATTTCATGACGGTATTCATGACTATCAATATTGGCGCAATTATAGCATTCACCAGCACGGTAATGTTTTGTTGTCCAAGAAAGCGTTTTGTGATCTGGAGAGTTATTTGAAAATCTAAACAATACAAGTACTTGATTTTTAACAGCACCTGAATTACACTCTTGGTACTTATACTCTACTTCAACACCATCGAAGGTATTATAAATGGTCCAGTCTGTTGGGAAGTCACTTTGTGAAACTTGTCCAAAAATAGTGTGCGAAAGCACAAATGTCAATAAAAGAGTTAGTACGATTCTCATTCCAATTTTTACTTTATTGTAGTCTTCTTAGTATAGACGTCAAAATTAATGTTTAGTTGCGTAAATAATTACCATGGTTATTATAACAATGTACAAAATCTAAGTGTGTTATTTAACATAAATGAATAATCGTAGACTGCGATTATTCAACCGACTGTAAATATCGAGCACAAAAAAAGAGGTGACAAATATCACCTCTTTTTATTTGATTTAAATTGTATTATCGAAGGACATTCACATGACCATGAACAAGCACTCGCTCGTCTGTCATCGTTGTCTTGAAATCAATTTTCCAAGTATATGTTCCATCTTGAACTTGACGGTTTTCATCCGTACCATAAGTCGCATCCCATCCAACTTTATCATCATGTGATTCCCAGATTAATTCACCCCATCTATTAAAGATGTACATGTTGAAATCGTAAGGGTCATAACCACTTGTGAAGATAGCTTGGAAATACTCGTTAAAGTCGTCACCATCTGGTGTAAATGTATTCGGTACGTAGAAAATCAATTCATCATTCACAATGATCGTTTGCCATGCTGTATCTGTACATCCTAAAGCAGAATATGCAATTAGTTCGACAACATAAGACCCTTGAACATCATCATACATATGTATTGGATTCTCTTGAGTTGAAGTTGCGCTGTTGTCACCAAAATCCCATAGGTAACTCACAGCTCCAGTAGAGTTGTTCGAAAATTGAACCTCTGGATTAAAGACAGAAACAATCGATGAAGATGGTGTAAATGCCGCTACAGGGTTATCTTCCACATAGATATAATCGACATAAGTATCAGAGCTCGTACATCCATTCGAAGAGGTCGTTGTTAAAGTAACATCAAATAAACCGCCTACTGGGAAAGTTGTAGTCACTGAACCACATCCATTAAGTACGGTGCCATTACTCAATGTCCAAATACAATCTGTTAAGTTTCCACCTGTCGTATTCGTGAACGTAACTGTAAGTGGTGCACATCCAGAAGTAACATCTGCTGTGAATGAAACAACTGGCAATGGCTCAACAGTAACTATAACATCATCTGTATTAACGCATCCATTGGCATCTGTTCCTGTTACAGTGTATGTACCTGTATTAGACGGTGTAAATGGTTGTCCATTAATCACTGAAGATGGATCCCAAACGTAATTAACCGCTCCTGAACCTGTAAGTACTGCTTGATCTCCTTCACAAATTATGAAGTCGTTTCCTGCAAAGACTACTGGTAAAGCATTAACAGTCACAATAGCATTTCCTGCTTGCGCTTGTGAACATGCCGTCGAACTTGCATCCTCGACACTAACTAGTTCGTAATCAAACACACCCGCAGTCGCTGTTGAAACAGTTATTGTTGCAGTATTACCAACTGAGGTAATCGTCTGAGACGCTCCACCGTTTAAAGTATAAGTAAATGTATAAGGTGCTGTTCCATTTGCCCCTGTGAAAGTAATCGTTGGATCAGCATCACCTAAACAAACAGCTACCGTTCCAGCAATTGTTGCTGTAGGAAGTGGATTCACCGTTACCGTTGCAATGTCTACTTGTGCTTGAGAACAAGTTGTTGAACTTGCATCCTGAACACTTACCAAGTTATAATCAAACACACCATCAACCGTTGTTGGTGCTGTTACCGTAGCTGTGTTACCCACAGAAACTACCGTTTGGTTCGCTCCTCCGTTGATGTTATACGTAAAGGTATAAGGCGCTATCCCATCTGCTCCAGTAAATGTAATTGTTGGGTCTGTATCTCCAACACAAACATCAATAGTACCAGCTATTGTAGCAGTTGGAAGAGCATTTACTATAACTGTTGCGACATCAACTTGTGCTTGAGAACAGGCAGTTGATGAAGCGTCTTGAACGCTTACCAAGTTATAATTAAACGTACCTGCTGATGTTGTTGGCGCCGTCACAGTCGCAGTATTTCCAACTGAAACTAATGTTTGGTTAGCTCCACCATTAATGTTGTAAGTAAAGGTATATGGCGCTGTTCCATTAGCTCCTGTAAATGTAATCGTTGGATCAGTGTCACCCTCACAAACATCTATTGTGCCAGCAATCGTTGCGGTCGGAGCTGGGTTAACTGTTACAGTAACAATTCCAGTCTGTGCTTGCGCACAATTTGTCGATGAAGCATCTTCAACACTCACCAAGTTGTAATCAAACACACCTGGAGTTGATGTTGGTGCAGTCACAGTAGCCGTGTTACCCGCTGAAATAACTGTCTGTGTTGGACCTCCATTAATATTGTATGTAAATGTATATGGTGCAGTTCCATTTGCCCCTGTAAAGGTTATCGTTGGCGCCGCCGCATTAATACACACATCTATTGTTCCTGAAATTGTCGCTGTAGGTAAAGGATTTACTATAACAGTCGCTGTGCCAACTTGGGCTTGTGAACATGTTGTTGATGATGCATCCTGAACACTTACGAGGTTGAAATCGAATGTTCCTGCAGTTGTTGTCGGTGCTGTTACCGTAGCTGTGTTACCCACAGAAACTACCGTTTGGTTCGCTCCTC
>NODE-539-length-13417-cov-3.55224_pt1 | contig 13417 bp, 10 predicted proteins | sample MGYA00139097_ERZ477577 | MGnify/ENA metagenome assembly ERZ477577 | reverse complement strand
CGAAGGATTTTCAACTTTATGACCTGAGTAATGATATTGGTCAGCAAAATAATGTAGCCCAATACAACCCTGAAAAACTTAATGAGTTAATAGCGAAGTTTCATGAATTAAAAGGGGAAGGAATTTAACAAACACTAGTTTATGAAAGAAGCAGAATTTAATCCGAATAAATGGGATTTGATCATTGACTCTCCCGGAAGAATCAACATTATAGGTGAACATACGGATTATAATAACGGTTTTGTACTTCCCACGGCCATTGATAAAAAAATTAAGTTTAAGTTCAATAAGAATGGTAGCCCAAATACCTGTAGTATTTATAGCACCAATTTCGACACCAGCATGTCTTTCGAGCTAAATAAGGTCAGCCCGAGTGAGAAGCAGTGGGAAAATTATATCTTAGGGGTTATATATGAGATTCAACAACTATCAGATAAGCTCAGGGGCTTTGATTGTGTCCTTGACAGTGATATTCCCGTTGGTTCGGGCATCAGCTCTTCTGCGGCGCTTGAATGCGGACTGGCTTATGGCTTGAATGAACTGTTCGACCTTAATTTATCTAAACAGACCATCGTAGCGTTGTCTCAACGCGCCGAACATAATTATGTGGGTACCAAATGCGGGATCATGGATCAGTTTGCCTCAGTGATGAGCAAGAAGGATCATATTATCCTATTGGATTGTCAGTCACTGGACTTTCAGTATGTCCCCCTTCATATAAAACCTTTTAAAATATTATTGTTAAACACCAATGTTTCTCATAACCTGGCCTCCGGTGAATACAATGTCAGAAGGAGTCAATGTGAACAGGGTGTCGAGATGATCAAACAAAAATATCCTGAGGTCTATTCCCTAAGAGATGTCTCGCTGGAGATGCTAAAGGAATTTGAATCACAAATGCCTGAGGTGAACTACAAAAGGTGCCTGTATGTGGTTCAGGAAAAGGAACGCGTCTTAAATGCTGTTAAGGCTTTACAAAAAGATTTGCTGCATAAGGTTGGTGAGTATATGTATGAGACGCATGACGGTTTACAAAACCAATACGAAGTGAGCTGCCCGGAACTCGATTTTCTGGTCGATTTCTCAAAAAAATATGACGAGGTGATTGGAGCGCGAATGATGGGTGGCGGCTTTGGAGGCTGCACCATTAATATCATTCATACAGATGCCGTAGATGACTTCATAGAAGACGCATCTGATGCTTATTATAAAAAATTCAACATAAAGCTAACCGCCTTTGAAGCCATGCCAAGCCAGGGAACAACGATAGGCAACTAATTAAACTATACAACCGATTATGAACACACAATTTGAATTTTGGGATTATTTTGTCTTTATTGTTTATGCCCTGTTAATATTAACAGTAGGCTTATGGGTTTCAAGAGATAAAAAGGGCGTACAGAAAAACGCAGAGGATTATTTTTTAGCGAGTAAATCTTTGCCATGGTGGGCCATTGGAGCTTCACTTATTGCTGCCAATATTTCAGCGGAACAGTTTATCGGAATGTCGGGTTCAGGTTTTGCCTCCGGACTGGCTATTGCCTCTTACGAATGGATGGGAGCCATTACCTTGCTTATAGTTGGTAAATTTTTTCTGCCCATTTTTATAGAAAAAGGACTCTATACCATCCCTGAATTTGTCGAACAAAGGTATTCTACCAATCTAAAGACCATTTTAGCCGTATTTTGGATTGCGCTTTATGTATTTATTAATCTGACAACCGTTTTATATTTAGGTGCCTTGGCCATAGAGACCATCATGGGCGTTCCCATGATATACGGCATTATGGGTCTGGCTCTTTTTGCAGCCGCCTATTCCTTATATGGAGGTCTGTCTGCAGTAGCCTGGACCGATGTTATTCAAGTTGTATTTTTAGTGATGGGTGGTTTATTGACCACTTATCTGGCATTGGATGTGGTATCGGGTGGTGAAGGCGTGATGGCTGGTTTAAAAACAGTATATGATCAGGTTCCTGAAAGGTTTGCCATGATTTTGGACGAATCAAATCCTGAATATAAGAACCTCCCGGGTATAAGTGTTTTAGTAGGTGGTATGTGGGTAGCCAATTTATACTACTGGGGTTTTAACCAATATATCATTCAAAGAACCTTGGCGGCTAAATCTCTTGGAGAAGCCCAAAAGGGTATTTTACTGGCGGCATTTTTAAAGTTATTGATTCCCTTGATTGTGGTTATTCCTGGAATCGCGGCGTATGTGATGATCAATGATCCGGAGATCATGGCCAGCTTGGGAGATGCAGGGCAGCAAAATCTGCCTTCTTTAGAACAGGCCGACAGAGCCTACCCATGGTTATTACAATTCTTACCGGTGGGTCTTAAAGGTATCGCCTTTGCTGCTTTGGCGGCGGCCATTGTATCCTCATTGGCCTCTATGTTAAACTCTACCTCTACTATTTTTACCATGGATATTTACAAGCCCTATATAAACAAAAATGCAGATGATAGAAGCACGGTGAATATGGGAAGAATCTCTGCCGGGGTTGCTTTATTAATTGCAGTGCTGTTGGCTCCGCAATTAGGAAATCTGGATCAGGCCTTTCAATTTATTCAGGAATATACAGGTATTGTGAGCCCTGGAATCCTGGCGGTATTCTTATTGGGTTTATTCTGGAAGAAAGTAACCAACAAAGCCGCTATTATTGGTGCCTTAGTTTCCATTCCTATAGCCATGTACTTCAAGGTAGCGCCAAATAATTGGTCGGACAGTGCCTTTTTTGTTGACATCCCTTTTATGAATCAGATGGGATACACCTCAATTCTTACCATGTTTGTCATTGGTTTGATCAGTTTATATCAGAATAAAGGTGAAGATGATCCTAAAGGTATTCCGCTGACCAAACAAATGTTTAAAACCAGTCCGGTTTTTAATATTGGTGCCTTTGCGGTTATGCTCATCTTAACGGCCGTGTATGCCGTATTCTGGAATTAAAATATGATATTCGAACACACATCATAAAAATCTTGGACCTTAATAAAACAAAAAAACCCACTCTTAAAAAGAGTGGGAAAATTGCTATGAAAAAGAAAAAGTTACTGAATTTAAAAAATCCAGTAAAACAAATATAATGAATATTTTCTTAAAAAAATTCATTATTATCAAATTCTTATCGCTAAGAATTTGATTTCTCTTGAGTTATGAAAACATATCTTTCACTTTTTCAAAAAATGATTTTTCCGATAATGATGGTTTCGGAATAAAATTTTCGTGATTTTCATTTCTTTTAAAGAATTCTCTCTGGTCTTTTGAAAGCTTTCTTGGGGTCCATAGATTGATGTGAACCAATAAATCTCCTTTACCGTATCTATCCAGACTCTGAACACCCTTTCCTCTTAACCTAAGAATTTTACCTGATTGAGTTCCTTCCTCAATCTTTATTCTGACCTTTCCTGTCAAGGTGTCTATTTCCTTACTGGATCCTAAAACGGCTTCAGAAAAGCCTATATACAGGTCATAATGAAGGTTGTTTCCTTCCCTTTTTAATTTTTCATGCTGTATTTCCTGAATCACAACAAGAATATCTCCGGGAATTCCGTCTCCTGGAGCCTCATTTCCTTTTCCTGAAACTTTTAACTGAACACCGTCAGTAACGCCGGCTGGAATCTCTATTTCAACTGTTTCTTCCTTAGTGACCAAACCGTTTGCATCTGAGCCTTTTGGTCTGTGGTTTACCGTTTTACCAGAACCCTGACAACTCGGACAGGTGGTTGCCGTCTGCATCCTACCGAGAATAGTGTTGGTCACCCGCATTACGCTTCCCTGACCATTACAACTGGTACAGGTATTATAGGTAACTCCATCTGCCTTGACCTGGCGCCTTACCTTTACCTTTTTAGACACTCCGTTAAGAATATCTTTTAGTTCCAGTTTAACTCTGATCCTAAGGTTACTTCCTTTGATTCTGGTTTGACGGGATCCACCACCAAATCCACCTCCGAATCCTCCTCCAAAATGGCCTCCGAAGATATCACCGAACTGGCTGAAAATGTCATCCATATTCATGCCTCCAAAACCACCTCCGGCACCACCGTTTTCAAATGCAGCATGACCGTATTGGTCATATTTGGCTTTTTTATCAGCGTTGCTCAATATCTCATAGGCTTCAGCAGCTTGTTTAAACCGCTCCTCAGATGCCTTATCGCCTGGGTTTTTGTCCGGGTGATTCTCTACCGCCTTTTTGCGATACGCTTTTTTGATTTCGCTTGCGGTAGCTCCTTTTGCTACGCCTAATACTTCGTAATAATCCTGTTTCACTACCGATAGTTTTATTTAATATTCTTAAGCTTCTTAATTTCCTAAAACAACTTTTGGGAAACGAATGATCGTATCTCCAAGCTTATAACCCTTTTCAATAACATCAATTATTTTTCCTTTAAGCTTCTTAGACGGTGCAGGGATCTGTGTAATTGCCTCATGAATATCTGCATCAAAAGAGTCTCCCTGTTTCACTTCAATTTCCTTTAGACCCTTTTGGATCAGGGTGTTCTTAAATTTGTTATAAATTAATTGCATCCCTTGCAATAAAGCCTGATCAGATGATTTTTCGATTTCACTCAAACCTCTTTCAAAATCGTCGAGTATTGGCAATAAGGCTGTCATTAATTCCTTATTAGCCGTGCTGAATAGCTCCAACCGCTCCTTTGAAGTTCTTTTCCTGTAGTTTTCAAATTCTGCGAACAATCTTAAAAAATTATCCTTTTCTTTTTTCAATTCAGTTTTAAGCTGATCCACTTCACTTACTTCCTCTTGATCCTCAGCAACTTCTGAATTTATCTCCGCATTTTCATTCTCCATTTCCTGGTTCTGAAAATCTTTGTCTATTTCGCTTTCTTTATGTTCTTTGTTACTCATTTTTATACAATTTAATCCTCTTACACCTAGCTAAGCAAATTACTTGCCAAGTGTTTAATTGTGCCATATTGTCACAAATTAATAAGTCTTTTTAATAGTTGGCTCAGAAAGAATTTTCAATCCTTTCGATCTTAGCACCCAGAGCTCTCAATCTCTCGTCGATGTTTTCGTATCCACGGTCAATCTGGTCAATATTGTGAATCGTACTGGTTCCATTTGCAGATAAGGCAGCTATCAGTAAGGAAATACCTGCGCGTATATCAGGTGAACTCATCGTTGTAGCCTGTAAATTAGATTCATGATTCATCCCAATTACAGTAGCCCTGTGCGGATCACACAAGATCACCTTCGCTCCCATATCGATCAGTTTATCCACAAAGAACAAACGGCTTTCAAACATCTTTTGATGAATCAAAACGCTTCCTTTGGCTTGTGTGGCAACAACCAGTATGATACTGAGAAGATCAGGTGTGAAGCCTGGCCATGGAGCATCTGACACGGTTAATATAGAACCGTCCAGATAGCCTTGAATTTTATAACTATCCTGAGCAGGAATATAAATATCGTCTCCTCTTTTCTGCAAATCAATGCCAAGTTTTCTAAATACATTTGGAATCTGGCCCAAATCTTTCCAGCTGACATCCTTGATGGTCACCTCTGACCTGGTCATCGCTGCCATCCCTATCCAACTCCCGATTTCAATCATATCGGGTAAGATTCTATGCTCGCAACCTCCTAATTCCTTAACACCCTGCACGATCAATCTGTTGGATCCAATCCCGTCAATATTTGCCCCCATGCTTACCAACATCCTGCATAATTGCTGAATATAGGGCTCGCATGCCGCGTTATAGATAATCGTTTCACCTTTGGCAAGAACTGCTGCCATCAAAATATTGGCCGTACCGGTAACCGAAGCCTCGTCTAGAAGCATGTCGGCACCTCGAAGTTCCTTCGCCTCTACCCCATAGAAATATTCTTCCTTGTTGTATCTGAATTTCGCCCCAAGTTTTATGAAACCCTCAAAGTGAGTGTCTAATCTTCTCCGGCCTATTTTATCACCTCCCGGCCTTGGAATATAACCCCTTCCAAACCTTGTCAATAGTGGACCAACGATCATGATGGAACCCCTTAAAGAGCTTCCATCTTTCTTAAATTGTAAAGACTCAAGATAATCCAGGTCAATATCATCCGCCTGGAAAGTATAGGTGTTTTTGTCAATTCTCTCAATTTTTACCCCTAGCTCGCCAAGAATAAAAATAAGCTTATTAACATCTCTAATGTCTGGAATATTGCTAACAGTTATTTTGGAGGCGGTTAAAAGTGTTGCGCAAACTATTTGAAGTGCTTCGTTTTTTGCACCTTGGGGAACAATCTCTCCCTTGAGACGATGTCCTCCCTCAATCTTAAATATAGACATTATCGGAGAATATTATTAGCGTTATCTTTTTCTATAATTCTTTTTACCTTGCTTCTGGCTGCCCTTCTGAAAACTACTACTTGATTTATTCGTTTTCTTTCTTAAAAGGTCTTTTGATTCTGAGAGCTTTTCATTATCCTTTACCGCCAGCTTGCCTCCCGATAATTCAGCCAAATGACTAAAAATCGCCTCGTCATCCACGGTATCTTTGTTCCAATTCAAATAACACTTTTTCATATGGTTTGCTATCGTAAAAACCAGGGCATCTTTCATTTCTCCTTCTTCCCAGGAAAGTGCCGTGTCGATCATTATTTGAATATTATTTCCGTAGAACCTGTACTTAGATGCCGATTTAGGGTAAGGAAGTCCCTCAGGCTTTGCCTGTAAAACTTCTCTTTCAGGCTTTGGATATGGCGTCTCCACCTCTAATCTGTAATCAGACATAATGAACAACTGATCCCATAATTTATGTTGAAAATCCGGCACATCTCTTAAATGTGGCTGCATATTACCCATCACCTGAACAATGGCTTTTGCCATCGTATTTCTCTCTTCTATATCTTCAAGGTTAATGCAGTGGTTTACAAGCTTTTGTATGTGTCGGCCGTACTCCGGTATTATTAAATGTTCCCTCTCTGAATTATATTCTAATTCCATCCTCTCTTTGCTTTAATATCAATTCTTTATTACTATTATAATGTATTGCAAAGTAACAATTATTTTATTGCCCAAGGCAAGGTTTTACCCAATAATCTTTAACTTGGCAAACTGGAGCAGTAATTTTTTTGTATCACCTGACTCAAATTTTATTTCTGCCTTTCTGCTATTGCCTGTTCCCTCAACTACGATTACTTCTCCTTTCCCAAATTTAGCGTGCTCTACAATATTTCCCTGAATCAGATTATTATCAAACAGATTCTGATGATTTCCCAAATCCGTTATTTTTTTGAGATTCTTAGACGTGCTCAGTTTTGTCTGTTTTACAATCGGCTGTTTAGGCTTTTTATCCGGAATTCTGGAAACAGTTTTTTTAAATCTAATCGTATTTTTATCAGGTGCTCCAAAAATGTCTTTATTCAGGAACCTATTGCTTACTGCTGGTTCCTTGACCGGTACTATATAATCAATAAATTTTTCATCTATTTCCTCCAGGAACCTGCTGGGTTCACAGTCAATGAGCTTTCCCCATCGGTATCTGGACTGCGCATAAGACAGATACACTTGTTTTTCTGCCCTGGTCAAGGCTACATAGAACAATCTCCTCTCCTCCTCTATTTCGCTTCTTGTATTCATGCTCATCGCTGAGGGGAATAAATTTTCCTCAAGCCCTACGATATACACATGAGGAAATTCAAGTCCTTTGGCCAAATGAATGGTCATTAACGAAACTCTCGGAACATCATCTTTTTCCTGATCAAAATCAGTGGCCAGGGCAACATCTTCAAGAAAAAATGCCAATGAGGCATCTTCCTCCTTTTCTTTTTGAACTTCAATAAAATCCTTGATCCCGTTGAGTAATTCCTGCACGTTCTCCACCCTGCTAACGGCTTCAGGTGTACCTTCGCTTTCTAAATCCCTGATCATTCTGGTTTGCTTGATCACCATATCAGCCACCTCAAAAGCATTATTTGATAAAGTTTCTATTTGAAAACTTTTGATCATATTCACGAAGTTTTGCAACTTCGTTTTAATACCCGTATTGATCTTTAACTGAAGCTGATCGAGATTTTCCAACACTTCAAACATGGAGATCTTTTGCTCATTGGCAGCAATAAGCACACGGTCAATGGTGGTTTGCCCGATGCCTCTGGCGGGGTAGTTGATCACTCTTTTTAAGGCTTCTTCATCCTGAGGATTAATCAATAATCTTAAATAGGCCAGCGTATCTTTTATTTCCTTTCGCTGATAAAACGACAGGCCTCCATATATCCTATATTTTATATTTTTTTTTCGAAGCGCATCTTCGATTGCCCTCGACTGGGCATTGGTTCTGTATAAAACCGTAAAACTCTGATTAGACATTTGATGCTGCATCTTATTCTCAAAGATGGACGATGCCACAAACCTGCCTTCCTCACCTTCAGAATAAGTTCTCATAACCTTAATCTTCTCTCCTTCCAGATTAGAGGTCCAGATTTCCTTGTCCAATTTCGTCTTATTCTTATCAATAACACTGTTCGCCGCCTGAACAATCGTACTGGAGGATCTATAATTTTGTTCTAACTTAAAGATCTTAACATCGTCATAATCCTTTTGAAAATTAAGGATGTTTTGGATATTAGCTCCCCTAAAGGCATAAATACTCTGACTGTCATCACCTACAACACAAATATTCTGATACCTGTCAGCCAAAGCCCTTACGATCAGGTATTGGGAATGATTCGTGTCCTGGTACTCATCAACCATGATATACCGAAACCTGTCCTGATACTTTGCCAGGACTTCCGGAAATCGGGTCAAGAGTTCATTGGTTCTTAATAACAGGTCATCAAAATCCATGGCCCCGGCCTTAAAACACCTGTCAACATATTCTTTATAGATGGCACCCATTTTTACCCTGCCGGAAATCTTATCGGCTTCCATAAGTTCAGGGTTTTGATAATAGGCTCTTACCGTAATCAGGCTGTTTTTAAACTGTGAGATCCTGCCCAGGACCTGTTTTGGCTTATACTTGTCCTTCTCAAGCTGCATCTCCTTAATAATAGAAGCGATCAGTCTGACGGAATCCTGGGTGTCATAAATGGTAAAATTAGAAGGGTACCCTAATTTTTCTCCTTCACTTCTTAAAATTCTTGCAAACACACTGTGAAATGTCCCCATCCATAAATTCTTGGCTTCACTTGCACCAACAACGCTTGCAATTCGATTTTTCATTTCCCTGGCCGCTTTATTGGTAAAGGTCAGGGCCAGAATATTAAATGGGTCTATGCCATTTTTCATCAAATGGGCTATCCTGTAGGTAAGCACCCTCGTTTTACCCGATCCAGCTCCTGCAATAATAATCATGGGTCCTTCTTTCTGAAGAACGGCTTCTTTTTGTGGTTCGTTTAATTCATCCAAATAATTACGCACTGACTCTGGGATTTTCATCAAAAATACAATGCATATTGTATACCAACAATAAAAGTTATTGACATTTGTTCAAAAAAAAACCGCTGTAGAAGCGGTTTTTTAAAATTATGATTAATCAGGTTTATTTACTTGAATAGATCTCGACTCTTCTGTTGGCATGACGACCTTTACTGGTTTTATTATCCCCAATAGGATTAGCTGAGCCATAACCAACTGCCTTAAGATTTTCTGCAGGGAATCCGTTTTCAATTAAATAATTCATAACGGCTTCTGCCCTCTTCTGTGATAGTTTTTGATTGATGGCATCACTTCCTGTACTGTCGGTATGTCCTTCTACTACGAAATTAGTTGTCGTAAACTCAGTAAGGATTTTATCAATACCCTCAAGTCTGATCTGAGTCTCATCGGTAAAGGCGTCTGAACCTGTTTTAAAATAGATGGCTCTTGCCAGGTCAGTTATTTCTTTTTGAACCGCAGCAGTAACCACAGGACAACCAAAGTTTTCAGCGGAACCGGCTACGTTGGGACACTTATCATCGGCATCTGCAACTCCGTCTCCATCAGTATCAACTACAGGACAGCCTTTGTTTTCAATCGGACCAGCCTCATTTGGGCATGCATCTTTTGAATCCATGACACCATCGCCGTCAGTATCAGGACAACCATTGAATTGTTCTAACCCTGCAACAGTGGGGCACATATCCTCGCTGTCAACAAATCCGTCGCCATCAGAATCTGGGCAACCGTTAAATTCGGCTAAACCAGCTTCATTAGGACATTTATCTTCTGAATCCTGGATTCCGTCGCTATCTGTATCTGGGCAGCCATTAAACTCAGGCCAACCTGCAACTTCAGGACAAAGGTCATCTTTATCTTTTACGCCATCACCATCTGTGTCTTTACTACCTAAACCAATATTAAAACCTACCATGATCATATTTGTGGTCATTTCATAGGCAACTTCACTACCAGGAATTTCACCCAATGGATTTTGAGGACTCCAAGGCCCGCCAAATTGCTGAGGCGTAGGGTTTAACAAGTTTCCACTTGTTTTCCCGTCACTCATCCCATAATGATAAACAGCATCAATTCTGAATTTTTCAGAAAACTCATAGCTCAACCCAAATTGGAAGGCATGAGCTATAATAGCCGTTGCCGGAGTAGAGAAAAAGGCTAATTCATCCTTAATAGGATTCGTACTATAAGTATATCCAAAGCGCAGAGGTAATCTTTCAATGGCTTTCAATTGAAACCCAAAGGATACGACTGAAATGTTTTCCCAACCAAAACCATTTACAGCTCCTGTAGGGAAACCTGCCATAGCACCCTCTTCAGCTATTTTCCAACCAGATTCCTGAAATCCTTCTGTACTTTCATAATCCACGTATCTGTAATCCAAAGCAAAATCAACAATGCCTTTGGAATAACCAATACCTATAGAATATATCGCAGGATAATTCATAGTAAACTTAACATTGTCTGCAGATGATCGTCTAAATAAGTATTTTCAAAATCAAAGTCACTAAAATATTGAGGCGTTTTATAAGACGCTCCAATTTTAAACCCATTTAAGGAATCGAAGAATAATCCAATTTGACCTCCAAACCCTGTAGTTGATGCTGATTCACTCAAAGGATAGCCTTTGGTTTGACTAGGCGCAGCCAAAGGATTAGGTTCCAAAATCAAAGACGCATAGTTAAAGGTAGGTTGCAGACCTATAGAAAATTTTTCTGACATATTATAGGCCCAGGTAAAACCAATTTGCAGCAGCATATATTCTGAATGCAAATTCCCAAAGCCCATCATGCTTTGTGGATAAAGTATCACGTTTGAATCACTTGGATCCCAATTTGGACCTGGTAGGTTTGTTTCTTGCGGGAAATCTACACCAAAGCCACTAATTCCAAAGGCGGAAACACCAAAAGTATGCTTGGAATCTGCATTTCCCCAGGCAAAAGCCAAGGCTGGCATTGGAGAATAGCCTAATTCAGATTTGGTCTCACCATAAGTAGCTGGCGCTCCTTCACCAAGCGCACCTGCAGGCATAGAAGATGACAATTCTGGGACACCTTCAAACATTCCAATATCAAATTTTAATGTAGTTCCGTCAAACACTGAAAGTGCTGCGGGGTTCCATTGCATGGCACCACTAATATCCAAAGGTTGGCCAGTTGCTGCCCCACCCATTGACATATTCACTGCTCCAACACCCTGCATAAGGTGACCGGTTTGTGCCATAGCCAAACTGCTGAACAGGATTAAAAAAAGTTTAATTGATTTACGTATCATAATGATTAAATTTGTTATGTGCCATTTTAATTTAAATGAATGTCCCAATTTAATATTCACTTTTATTATGTTTGCACTTTGTTAATTTTGATCAAATTTAGTAACTACTGTCACCATTAATTGTGACAATTATCATCTTTAAATCCTTGTGCCATATAAGTTACACAAGCTATATTTACGAACAAATCATCACCTATGGATCTCACTAAAATCATTGAATTATTGTCCTATACCTTACCAGCCATAATAACCGGTCTGGTTGCGCTTTATTTTTTCAAGACCTATGTCACAAATGAAGACAATAGACGCTATTTTTTACTGAGAAAAGAAAGTCAAAAAACGGCCCTGCCTCTGCGGCTTCAGGCTTTTGAAAGGCTAACTCTTTTTTTGGAACGCATTTCTCTCAATAAATTATTGATCCGGATAGCACCTACAGGTAAAGATAAGCTAAAATACAGCCATAAGCTAATCACGATAATTGAACAGGAATTCGAGCATAACCTGGCCCAACAAATATATGTGTCTGAGACGGCATGGAAATCAGTAGTGACCTCGAAAAACTTAATGATCAAAATTATTCGCACCACGGCTGACAAAAAAGAAATAGAAAATGCGGATCAATTAAGAGAATACATTCTAAAAAATGAACTCAAAAACGACGGGCCTACTCAGGCAGCCATTTCTTTCCTAAAACTGGAAGTTCATAAATTTTTATAGTTCGCCTGCTGTATTACCTGATGCAACCCATTGGTTATTCAAACATCCCGGGAAAGGACTCCCTTGGGGGTTTTCGCAGCAAATAAAGCCTTACGACACTGCTGAGGAAACCGGAACCATAGGCCGTAAACTGAACCAACACAGCATATACACTGAAAAATGCTACATTGATTTGCCTGTTCTTCATCAATGAATCAACAGCAATCGCTAAAAAATATATAAGATAAATCAATAAGAGCCATGGAAAATTCAAGGTGTACAATACCAATGAGCATACAAGGCCCAATATAAACAATAACGGAAACCAATAGGTAAAGCGTGCTGAACCCGGATGCATCTGGTTCAAAATTGGTCTGGCGGCACCAAACTTTCTTATCTGCTTAAAGAAACTGAGCCAGGAGTTCCTGCGCTTATGATAAACAAAGGCATCTCCTATATAAACGGTGGAAAGGTTTTTCTCTTTAAGTCTGAAATTAAGATCAATGTCCTCTCCTATCCTTTGTTTTGCAAAACCTCCAGTCAACTGAAAAGCCTTTTTTGACAAACCCATATTAAAACTTCTCAATTGAAAATTACCTGCCGTATTCTTATTGCCCCTGAGCCCTCCGGTTGTTAAGAAAGAGGTCATACTGTAATTAATGGCCTTCTGCCTGCTGTTAAACGAAGGATGAGCCTTGTCCGGACCCCCAAAAGCCTCTGCATATGTACTGGTTAAAAACTTAAAGACAATGGATAAATAATTTTCCGGCAGTAAACAGTCAGAATCCAATATGATCAGGTAATTGCCTGAGGCTTGTGTCATGCCAAAATTTCTGCTGTCACCAGGGCCGGTATTTTCCTTCAACAGATACTTTACATTTAGCTTTTCAACATACTTATACACAACATCCTTGCATTTCCTTAAAGATCCGTCTTCAACAACAACTACCTCAACATGGTAATTCTCCTGTTGCAGAAGTATGCTTTGAAGCAGTTCCTCTAACTCTTCAGGCCTGTTATATACCGGTATAATAATGGAAAACTGTAATTTCAAAAATAAAATTTTATAA
>NODE-538-length-13420-cov-12.8575_pt1 | contig 13420 bp, 11 predicted proteins | sample MGYA00139097_ERZ477577 | MGnify/ENA metagenome assembly ERZ477577 | reverse complement strand
TCTGATCCAACACCAACAATTACGGGTGTTGCTGGCGGAACTTTTAGTTCAACAGCTGGTTTGTCACTTAATGGTTCAACTGGAGTTATTGATGTTTCAGCTTCCACACCAGGAACATATACTGTTAATTATACTACATCTGGATCTTGCTCAAATTCAAGTAGTGTGAGTGTTACTATTAATGCATTACCTACAGTAACTTTCACCGCACCAGGGGATGTATGTCCAGGTTCATCAATCCTTACCGGGCAGGGAGGAGGTTTGCCAACAGGAGGAGTTTATTCTGGGTTAGGTATAACGGATGATGGAAATGGAACTTCCTACTCATTTGACCCGTCCGCCGCGGGTGCAGGAATTCATTCAATTACTTATACATATACGAATGTAAACGGGTGTACATCAATTAGCAGTGATGATATCCAGGTTGTAGATGCAATCGATCCATCAACACCAACTTTAGCTAGCTTAACGGATGAGTGTACTGTAACTGCGACTGCTCCAACAACAATGGACAATTGTGCAGGTACAATCACAGGAACGACGACGGATCCATTGACGTACGCTTCTGAAGGAACTTATACAATTAACTGGACATTCAATGATGGAAATGGAAACTCAATTATTGTTCAACAAATGGTAATTATTGATGATGTTACGAACCCAGTAACGCCAACCTTGGCGGACCTAACCGATGGATGTTTAGTGAACGCTACAGCTCCAACAACAACGGACAATTGTGCAGGAACAATCACAGGAACAACGACAGACCCATTAACTTACAATACTCCGGGGACCTACACGATCAATTGGACTTTTGATGATGGAAATGGAAACACTACGACACAAACACAAAATGTGGTCATCAGTGGAGTTGATGTAACAACAACCTTGGGTGGAAGTGGTGTAGTTATCACTGCGAACAACACCAATGCAACGAGCTATCAATGGATTGATTGTAGTGATTATTCGATAATCACAGGGGAGACGAATATTGATTTCACTGCAACTATGAATGGTGATTATGCTGTGATTGTTACAGAAGGGTCCTGCACGGATACGTCAGCTTGTGTAACTGTTAATTCAGTTGGAATAGACAATGTCAAGTTTGAAGACTTTGTTTTATTTCCAAATCCAACGACGGATGGAGTATTCAATATCAGTTATGAAGGAGTGATCCGAAAAGTAGATGCAGTGGACATGCTTGGTAGAGTTATTTCTTTACCAATTGATCTTGAAAACAATGTTGTTAACGGATCAGTTTTGTCACCTGGTAAATACATGGTTAGACTTTATACAGAAACAGACACCGTTCTACAGCAAGAAGTGGTGGTGATCAGATAGGTAATTCAAGTAAAAAAGAAACGTCCTCTCAATACTGGGAGGACGTTTTCTTTTTATAAATGTGCTGTATTTCAGATTTCTTCTAATACAGAATTGCCTTTTGACTTATTTCCTGAAGTCCATTGCCATTCTTCACGAAGACGAACTTTACCATTATTCATTAGCTCCGGAATCGAATTGCAAACTCCAGTCATTAACTCACCGTTCTTATTTACTTGATGATACCTCATTTCGATGGAGCCATTCTCAGCAACTAAACCAATCAAATGTCCCTTTATTATATTCGATCCTTCATATTCACAGGTTAATACATTTTCGCTTTGCTTGTAGTGAAAAACCATATCATTGGAAACTTCCCCGTTGTCAGAGTTAGATACAGGTTTAAATTTTCGATTGTTGTAATTTATTGTCATATGCGTATTGCTAAAATCAATTTTTAAGCATGTTTGGTCTGTAAACATAAGAGTTTCTGTGAGGGTACATTATTGAATTTGTGATGCATGTATGCAGATTCTTCAGAAAGTTTGGAGTTTATTATTTTATTAGCTCCTTAAGAGCATCTTCTAATTTTGGAAACCTGAATTTGTAACCAGATTTTATGATTTTATCAGAAGAGACTCGACTTCCCTCTAGAAGTATTTTGGATAGTTCTCCAAAGATTATTTTCATCATGAAAGCCGGCACATTGGGGAACCAGAAAGGCTTATTAAGAACTCGAGCCAAAAGATGAGTGAATTCTTTATTTGTTTTATGATCAGGTGCAACCGCGTTATATGGTCCCTTCATTTCAATATCTTCAATTGACTTAATATAGATGTTACAAAGATCGTCAATATGGATCCAAGGAAGGTATTGTTTACCATCTCCAATAGCCGAACCGATTCCCAATTTTACTGGTTTTTTCATCTTTGCAAATGCTCCATTTTCCTTCGTTAGCACAACACCTGTTCTTATGATCACGGTTCTTATTCCATTCTGTTTGAAAAGCTCCGTAGAATTTTCCCATTCATGACATGTTGAGCCTAAAAAGTCATTTGCTGGAGAATCACCTTCTACAAATATTTTATTGGAGGATAGCGCACCATAATAACCTACAGCTGATGCAGATATAAAAGCCTTTATTTTATGGTTGGATGTATCAATTTTAGAATTAATCAGTTCAACAGGTTTTTGTCGACTTTCAAGAATTAGTCTTTTTCTTTTCCTTGTCCATCGTTTATCTGCGATGTTGGCACCTGCTAAATGTATGATATAATCAGCATTGGCAATTGATGATTCATCAATTTTTCCTTGGTCTAGATCCCATAGGTAAATTGGGTAAGGTGATTCACTATTCTCAGTTCTACTAAGAATGGAAACCGAATGCCCTTCTCCCTTTAGCCTTTTGCAAAGGTAACTTCCAATAAGCCCTGTTCCTCCTGTCACTAAAATATTTGCCATTTCATTGCTTAATTAAACAATATAATTGAATCATTGTGAAAATTGTGCTCAACTTTTAGAGTTTTTTTCAGTGAAATACTGATTTAGGCAATTACTTTGGTCATCTAAAAATGCTTCTATTTCATCGATGAATGATTCTGTTTGTTGTTGTCGATTTATGGTTAGGTGAACAACGATAACATCAGGATCTGGATTAATACCAGTAGTAATGGTCCAGGTCAGTGCATTCGGACATTCTACCAAAGCAAAACGCAGCCCTCCCTTAATATGAGCTCGAGTTAAAGTAAACTCTCCCCAGATACCTCCAATACCAGCCTCAGTCTTATTTTGATCACCTATTACAATAATCTCATTACTAATTAATTCTAAATTTTCAATAGTGAGGTCATTTTGAATGATTTCGTCTTGTGTTTTCACTTTAATAATTCGAAAAAACTCCATATAATTTTGTTGATTTATCAATCAAGAAACATGCCTTAATTAAGGCAAAATTACCCCTTTATATTTTCAATCGAAATTTATTTGATAACTGTATACTCGATTGAAAGGCATCAAGTTTTTCTTTTCCATTTTTGTGGAATGAAAGACATCAATATAGAAAGCTTGAAAATGGCCTCAATGACTATCGGGTCTATGGTCAAGCGATTTTCCAACTATGTCTGCAAGTGATTTTCAAACAAAGCACGAAGTTCGTTTTCTGAAAAATCGAGATTTAAAGAAAATTTATTTTTGATTGTTTCCAACCAGTCTTCACCAAATTCAACTCTCTTTTTATGCACCACCTTTATTCCATTTCGGGTTGACATTTTGTTATTGAACAGTCCAATTCGACCCTCTTTGGTATTCCGCCCGACAATCCTGTGAAAGAAAAGGTGTGAATTAGGATGGGTTGACATATAGTAGTTCGAGATGTCTATATCTTCTTCACCAATCTCCATGTTATCAAAGCTGTATTGATTCTCCCAGCCTTTATCAGTTTGCCTTTGGATCATAAATTGTCGGTCAGTAAATGGAATTACTCTCACAATTCCGTCTTTATCATTCACAGGAGTTGATCGATTTATATCTAAAGGAAATCTAGTAATGAGTCCACCAAAACCAACATCAGTAACGTATGTTTTTCCTCCCAACTCAACTAAATTTGCTAGGTGATTTCTTGCTGGAGTGCCTTTTGGATTACTCAACCAAACTCTTCCTAAAACTGGCTTAGGGGAAAAACCTAATGACTTTAAAAGTTCAGCATAAAGGACATTGAGTTCAAAACAATAGCCTCCACGATTCTTCATGATCATCTTCTCAAAAAGATGATCATGGTTTAATGAAATCTTTCTACGGACTATTATGTCTAGATTTTCAAATGGAATATTTTCCGTGTGTCGCTCTTGTAGCTCCATCAAACCCTCTAAATTGGCATTGCAATCGTCAAGTTTTATTCTGCTCAAGTACTCACTGATTTCAGCGTCTTTCATATACAGAGGGTTTTACTGACCAATAAATCAATGATAGGGTTGTAATGAGTATAAGGTCAGTCAATATAATTGAATTTAATCCAGTTTTGCAGGTTTTGAATATGGTGGAGGTGTCATGTCAACTTTTTCCACACCTTCAAGCTGTTTCAGTAACTCTTGTACTGCTCTTTCCAATTGAGGATCTTTACCTTGGCTTAGTGATTTTGCATCTTGTCTCACTTCAATATCCGGTGCAATACCTTTGTTTTCGCCAATCCATTCTTTTTCAATTGGATCGAAAACGGCGTTGTCTGGAGCTGTCATTCTGCCACCATCAATAAATAAGTAGTGGGTAGAAGATTTGACCAAACCTCCCCATGTTGTCTGTCCGATTAACTTACCAGCTTTTTGGTGCCTAAATACCCAAGGAAAATAATCTCCACCCGAACCAGCTAGTTCATTGACCAATAAAACTTTTGGGCCATGAATCCCAGCAGGCAGTTTAAATGCTGTTCCATTAGGCGTCTCATTGGTAATTGCTGCGCGTAATTCACGCGTTAAAAGATCCACCATATAATCATCTAGTAATCCTCCTCCGTTAAAACGCTCATCGATTACTGCGCCTAATTTATCTTGTTGTGCGAAGAGGTAGCGATTGAAGTATCTAAATCCAGGACCACCTGTATTTGGCACCCAAACATAGGCGAGTTTGCCTCCAGATAACTCATCAACTTTTCTTCGATTATCCTCAATCCATGTTCTTTGTCTCAATGAATTCTCGCTATGAGTCGGTTTCACAATTTCGGACCATGCACCCTCAAACCTTGGAGCTGAGTTAATATTCAATACGGTCTGTACACCGCTTGTCCCTTGTAAAGCTTCAAAGATATTGTCTTGGGCTTTTAGTTCTTTTCCATTGATCCCTACAATATAGTAACCAGTTTCTATTTTCATCCCTGGCTTACTCAGTGGACTTGATAAATCTGGATTCCATGATTCTGTATTGAAAATACGATCTATTTTCCACCTTCCTTTATCAGTTATGAGGTCAGCACCTAAAAGTCCAGTAGGATAGTTGTCTGTTTCAGGGAAATCTCCACCACTTACAAAACTATGACCAACAGAAAGTTCGCCATTCATTTGATCCAAGATATGATTCAATGACGAACGATGTTTGATGTGTGGCACAAGTGGTGCGTATCTTGCGTACACTCTTTCCCAGTTTCTCCCGTGCATTGATGGATCATAAAAGTAATCACGTTGGTACCTCCAAGCTTCTTCAAAAATCTGTTTCCATTCTGCTTGCCTGTCGAGGTGCATGTTCAATTTTACATTTAAATTCTCCCCTTTTCCTTCACCAGCATTAGCATCAAATACTTGCCAAGAAGACCCAATTCTAGCAATGGCTTTTTCACCATTTGCTGAAACAGTAAATTGACTTGCTCCTTCTGTAAATATTTTGGATTCCCGGTCTTTCAGAGAAAATTTATGCACTGTTGCGCCGCGCGAATTATCGAAATACTCCGTAATAAAGAACGAACCTTCAGGGCCTGAAATTACCTTTCCATAATAACGTGTTTCCATTGGGACTGGGATCGTACGAAACTCAATTCCGTCAAAATCTATTTGTACTAGATCTTCTTCTTTCTCTTTGTCTTCATCTCCCTTTTCCTCATTCTCTTCTTCTTTTTTCACTTCCTCCTCATCACTTCTTAAGTCAAATGGAGAAGAATCGTCTTTTCGAAGATTTATAACATAGCACGTAAATTCTGGGTCAGCCATCATCGAACTTGTGTTTGCCCATCCAGAGCCAAGTGCGATATTCGTACTAGAGATGAAATACAAGTGTTTTTTATCTAGATCCCAAGCAGGAGAGTGGCTATGCGCCATTTCATTGGTTACCGCAGTTGATTTTTTCGATTCAACAGACCAGATATAAATTCGCTTGAAATTGTTAGGGGATGTTTTTGAGTAGGCCAACCATTTCGAATCTGGAGACCAAACCAACCCCATGTCTCCACGTTCTAGGTTTACTCCACCAATGTCAATGGTTTCAATTTTTTTCGTTTCTAAATTCAAGAGTCGCAGACGTACATCATCGTCATTAAAAGCAATATATTTCCCATCAGGTGACCAAGTTGGTTCCCAACCTAGTTTTGATTCTCCAATGGAGATATCTTCAATATCAGACATCCCATCTTGCGATGCCATACGCAATACATATCCTTTACCACCCTCATCAGTAAACCAGGCAATTTTATCTCCGAGTGGTGACCAAATTGGTCTACGATCTGCAACGCCTGAACTGTTCGTGATATTTCTAGCATCTCCATGTTCTGTAGGTACGGTAAAAATTTCCCCACGCGATTGCATAATTGCTCTTTTACCCGAAGACGAAAGCGATACAGATTGAGCGAAATTACTGACATCTTCCCAAGTTTTCTGTGCCCATGGAAAATCTCCTGTGACTGTTATGCTTAATTGCTGCGATTGTTTAGAACTCAGTTCGAATAAATGAAAAGCGCCATCACGTTCGTAAACAATTTGCGTGCTGTTGCTAGCCATAGATTTTATATCCGAACCTCTGAACTTTGTGAGTTGATTTAACTCTTTTGAATTAATTGTATAGCTCCAAAGATTCATCGTTGAATCTCGATCTGATAGGAAGTAGATTTTATCATCAATCCAAAGAGGATTCACGTCAGTTGTTTGATCATTTGGGAGTAAGGTCTCACTCAAATTATTCATGTTTAAGATACTGATCGGGGTATTTTGACCACCTCTATACACTCTCCATTCTTTGTCCCATCTCCGTATTCTATCGACAACCATTGAATTTCCATCTGGGGAATATTTTGCATCAGTGGCCCATTGAGTAGTTAGTTGAGTTTCTGGTCCGCCAGTAGCGTCAACTTTCCATAGTTTATGATGACCTACGGGTGCGGATTCTCTTGCAGAGGCATAATAAATAAACGATCCATCATTCGACCAACCTCTCACAAAAGAACCAGCAGGGTGATAGGTTAAACGCAATGGATCCCCACCATTGATAGAAACAACATAAACACTAGGATCTCCTGTTCTGTTAGAGGTAAATGCTATTTGTTTACCATCAGGGGAAAAATGAGGATTACTTTCTACAGCGCTCGTGCTCGTTATACGGCTAGCGTTTTGCTCACCAATTTTCACAAGCCATACATCACCTCCATAAATAAAGGTAATATGCGTTTTATTCATGTCTGGTTGTTCCAATAATAAGGTTTCTGGCGTTTGTGCGGCAAGTGCTAAGCAATAAAATAATGAGACAATGGTTAGTGTGAATTTCATCGAGAATAATTTGCGTGAAAGATAAGGTTAAAAAATCAGATGAGTGAGTTGTGTTATTTTGTACGGATAATGATGATAACTTCTGGGACAGAAACGATTTGTCTATTGTGCAGAATTCTTCTGCGCCACTATACGAATCAGTCAGCACGACACTTAAAGAACTTGTTAAGATCGCTGTCCAATGGGGAGAGAAAATTTGTACAAAATAGCCTAGCTCAACTATATATTCTGAAGGTATGGCCGAAAGAGTATCGAAGTTAGAAGATGAACCTAGATAATATTTTAGACTCAAAGTATTCCATTTTGAAGAGCGTTTTGGACACTAACTATAGTGACCGATAAGTGACTAGTATCGTAGAGCCTAGTTTTTGCGTGAGCTATCGATAATGATTTGTGAAATTTGAGTGTTATCCTTTGTGTTTTGGACATGTTTAGAGCCAACCAATAATAACGTTTGTTTCAACGAAGGAAAGATCTTTTTTGCTCGTTTAATCATTTTAGTTCCAGGGAAAATAATGTCTTGATCCGCGGCAAAAATTGTTATTGGTGTACTTAATTTTGCAGCTTCTTTTTGTTTGATCACTGGAACAGGGGAAAAATCCATTATGAAATGTGTGAATACAAGAGACAAATACTTACGTGCAAAGACATCTTTTTGTGTAAATGAACTGTCGAGAAATTGATCTATATATTTCGTTTTTTTAGTCCTCATATATCTCTTAAGTGGTATGAAGAATTTAAAAAGGGCTTTGATTGGATTACCATTTACGATGTGGGCGGGAGCAGAAAGAAAAACCTCTTTGATGTTTTCCTCGTCGTTGATAAGTGTTTTAAGAATAACCAAACCACCAAAGGAGAATCCAGCTAGCGTCACATTTTTAAGAGCCAATTTATTAATGACCTCATTCAACCACTGACCGTAAGAATCATCCTTCATACTTAATCTTGTTTCGGCGCTTTTATTCGGTTGGGCAAGAACATCTACCGCATAGATACAAAATGTGTCCTTTAGATCGGTGTATGTCTCGAGTGCAATTGGAGCACAACCGTTCGATCCATGAATAATTACGATTGGTGGGTTGGTTGGATCGCCTGTAACAATAACGTTCGTTTCACCGAATTGTGTGTCTATAACTTGGGCTGAGTAATCAATAGTTAGCTCATCTAACTTTTCGTCATACAGCTTTAGAATTTCTAGTTTTCCTTCTTCAGATTTGTAAAGAGAACTCATAACTTTTTATATTTTAGGACAAATTTACTAATAATTATTAATTAGGACAAGTTTACTAAAAATGAAAACAAAACAGAGGATACTTGATGGAGCTAGAGAACTGTTCAATGAACTTGGCTACGAACAAGTAACCATTAGAATGATTGCTTTGAAGCTAGAAATGAGTTCAGGAAATCTCAATTATCATTTCAAGAAACGCGAAGAAATTCTTGAAGCTTTGTATTTTCAAATGGTGAAGGGTTTTGATCAGCGAATAAGTGATTTACCAGAAACAGAAATATCTTTTGGTCAAATTAAAAACGACATCTATGTGAGTATGGAAAGGATGTTGGCATATAAATTTATTTGGACGAATTTGTATAGTATTTTGAAGAACAGTAAGAAGATTTCTGAACATTTCTTAGGAGTTTATAAAGCTAGACTGGCAGGAAATCTATTTCTCTATAAACGACTCACAGAAATGGGGCTAATGCGCTCTGCTAATTTCAGTCAAGAGTATGAAATGCTCTCTGAAAGAATGATAAATTTTGGTGATACATGGATCTATACATCGGAAGTTTATCGAAAAAAGAGTACGAAAGAAAATATAGAAAGGCAAAGTAAGGCAATGTTAGCGATGATCTACCCTTATTTAACTGAAGAAGGAGTTACGGCATATTCGAAAGTTCTATAATCGATCTAATCTTCCTTAAATGAACTAGAAAATTTCAAGTTATTTTTTGCTTGTTCCTAATTCAAGTTGACGTAAATATTCTTTCTCATCAAAAAAGCCATTTGATTCTTGGATTAGTCCATCATTATTTAATGTCCATTCTTCAAACCCGCTAATATTCACTTTATTTCCAGATCCATTGGTTTCGTTATTTGTTCGAGTCAGTGTCCAATAGAATCGTGTTTTGTCAGATTTAGTAATTAGACTATCCATTGAAACAACCATATCCGGAAAAGCATCCATAAATCCCTTAACAACATTAGCTATAGCTTCAGTACCTTCTGCTGGTTCCCCATCATTTATCCGTAAAACTCCATCTTCCGCGAAAAATGAAGCCACAAATGCTGGTCTTTGACTGCGCCATACCTGTGCATAACTTTTAGCAAAAATCTCCAAGTCAAATTTTTTCAACTCTTCTGGCAAGCGGGTATTTGTAAATGAGATACTGATGAATTTCCATTCACCATCTTCTTTCATTAGGGTGAAGTTGTCGATGTTATTTGTCCGAGGAACACCATATGAATGTAAGGTGGCATCAGCCCAAACAAAAGCAATTTGACCTTTATTAATTAGAATTTTGTATTCATTCACTGGCTCATAAAAAGGCTTACGCTCACTGAGTTTAACACGATCAAAATACTCACCAATCGTAATGATGGAATTTGTCGAGACTCCGTCTCGAATTATTGCGCTTCCTAGATTCGCCTTGTCTGATATAATAGAATCCAACGCCTGAAAGTCGGAATTACCTACAAGCATCAATAATTTTTCTACCATCGCTTTTATTTCTTCTTCCTCTGGATTCAGCGTTTTATCTTCTTGTGCTTCAGTATTCTTATCAGGCAACTTAGTTGTTTCTTGATTTGACTCACAACTTATAAGTAAGCTGGAAAGTACAACAAGAGATAATACTATATGGTTCAATGTTCTTTTCATAAATGGGTTTTCTAATTGCGACTATCGTTTTGTAGCTAAATTATCGCTGGATCCTTAAAGATAATTGAATTCATTGAAAATGAATTTGCGGTGGAGTATAGGTGTTATTTACTTATATTATTACATTGTGCTAAAAGGATTTGAATGGAAAAAAGCTTAGGGAAATTCGAAAAATATCTTTGGTTATGGGTATTACTTTGCATGTTAATAGGAATTCTTTTAGCAGATTATTTTCCGAATCTCAGTCAGGAAATTAACGAGTGGAAAGTTGGAAATGTCTCGATACCTATTGGAGTATGTCTTTTTTTTATGATGTACCCTGCATTAATGAATTTCCAATTGAATGAGGTAAGGAAATTATTAAGAGCTCCTAAGCCTATAATTCTCACCTTATTTTCTAACTGGGTCCTAGCTCCTACTGTCACTGCATTCCTTGCATATTTCTTTTTAGAAGGACGCGACCAACTTATTGTGGCGTTGATTCTATTGGGCTCAAGTCCTTGTACAGCAATGGTAATTGTTTGGGGTAGTTTAGCTGAAGGAAATCAAGAGCAAAATGTTATTACTACTAGTATCAATACAATTACAATCATGTTTTTGTACGCTCCTGTGGTAATATTATTGACAGGTGTTCAAGGAATAGGGATAGATAGGATGGAACTCTTTATTTCGGTTTTAGTGTTTATTGGATTGCCAATGCTCGTTGGGTTAATATCAAGAAAATTGCTTGTGAGTGCCAAGGGTATTAATTGGTTTGAAAAGACTTATCGCCCTTTCTTAGGAAAAGTTGCAATTGTAGCATTACTTGTTACGCTTATATTGTTATTCGCATTAAATGGGAAAGTTTTGATAGAACATCCTGGAGAAATGGTATTAATTTCCATCCCTTTATTATTGGGTTTTATCGTAGTTGTGGGCTTGAATATATTGTTTACGAAACTGCTTAAGCTGAAGTATAAAGAAGCTGTAATATCAGTGATCATTGGTTCTTCTAGTCATTTTGAGATTGCCATTGCAACAGCGATTGCTCTCTATGGATTAGGTTCACAAGCAGCATTGGGTACTACTATGGGACTGTTTTGGGAAGTACCAATTATGTTGGGTCTTGTTTATCTTGGGAAGTACCTGCATAAGAAATCCTTTTGGGGGAAATAGTACTTTAGCAATTGTACATAACGGGAAAGTATAGGCAGTCGTTTTAATGCCGCCTATACGATGTTAGCAAATCGTTTTATTGTTTTACCAATCTAACCACAGCCTCTATTTTTCCTGCTGCAATTGAGAGTTTTCTTAATGAATGATTTCTGAACGCTCTTTGCAGAACTCTTCGAATGCTTGTTGTTGAGTATTGTTGGTTTTCTCTGATTTTATTAAATTTGAAATACTATGAAAAAAGGAATTTTAGTAGCGTTTTTATTGCTTTTAACACAGAGCATTGTGGCTCAAGAAAGTAACCAAGAAATGTTGGAGCAAGCCGAGCAAAAACTAGAGCAAGCAATAGAGAAGCAGGATTACGATCAGGCTTCAATATTGAAAAAAGAGATCGAACTGAGAAAGCAAATAGAGGAAGCATTAGCGGCTGGCGATTACGACCAAGCAAGTGCATTAAAGAAACAGCTTGAGGGAACAATTACTGAAGCAGTCGAAGTAGAGGAAGAAGAAGTTGATGATTCCAATGAAGGAAATTATGCCTTTCCAAAACCATCAAAAGGAAAAGCAATCGTAGAGTTTGTTCGAGTGACTGCTAACGGTTGGAATGCGGGCGTTAGACTTTTTGATAATCGCCAGTATTTAGGTTCTTGTTGGGGGGTTAGCCACATGCGTCACGAATTTGATCCTGGAGAACACTTATTTTGGGTGTATTGGGATATTCATGAGGCGTTTTTGACAGCTGATTTAGAAGCGGACAAGGTATATGTGGTCTATTTAGATTTTAACGGGACAGGTGTGTTTATTGACTTAGGATTAACACCAATAACGGCTGGAGAATCCGCTAGAATTGAACGTGCTAAAAGAGTGATTTACAAACACCCGCTGAAAGTCACATCTCCAGAGGATTTAACTAAAGTACAAGCAAAACTTGAGAAGAAAGGCTATATCGACAAAATGTTCAAGAAGTATAACAAAAAGTACGAAGGAACAGATAAGGTGCTAAGGTTAGAACCGGACATGAATATCCCATGGAAGCGGATGCAACCTTAAGTGTTTTATCCTAGTGACTTAAAGAAAAGTGACCGAAATTTCCGGCCGACAGTTAGTCAAGATAAGCCGTACAAGTCTGGAGGTAGTATGGGTTATCTAAATTTTCCCATTCTTTACATTCTGTAGTAGCTTCACTTAAAGTTCTTGCTTCAATACTATATGTTGGTGAGTAGTTTTGAGAAGGATTCGAGTAGAAATCGACATAGCACTCACATGTGTAGCGCTTCGTGCATGAGAAAGTCAATGTCAATAATGAAGCAATTGCTAGTGTTTTGTAGATAGTTTTCATACTGTATTTTTTTGATTTTTCTATAAATATTTAGCTGGAATGAATTCGTCTTTCTTGACCACTTTAATGAATTCTTTGACATCATTCGTGCCCTGCTCGTAGTCAAGTTTAGCTTTTTTCCAATCTGCTCTTTTTTTACCTTTTTTGGTTTCAAGTAAATCCAAAATTTCTTGTTTTTCTTCAGGACTAATTACTTTGGGTAAATACTTATTGATAACGCTGACTCCTCTTGAAATTCTATCGGTTTCATATTCGGTAACTGGTGTCATGTTACAATCAGGCTTCCACATTCCTGGTTTATAGTCGTGATAAATGAAATAGGTCTGTCCAGCTTCCACATCAATGTCCGCGTAATGGTTTTTTTCGGCTGGAGAACAAATGATGTGTTTACCCGGTGTCAATTCCAAGCGAACATGGCTCACGCCGTCCGTATAACTGATGAGCTCCCAGTCAACGAAAATTGGAAATTTCACGCCTCGGTCGTAATGAGTAAC
>NODE-537-length-13432-cov-4.92794_pt1 | contig 13432 bp, 7 predicted proteins | sample MGYA00139097_ERZ477577 | MGnify/ENA metagenome assembly ERZ477577 | reverse complement strand
TGCCAAGGCGGTCGATGCCGCCAGAGCGAGAGATGCCGCCAAACGCGCCAGAGATCTAGCCAGAAATAAAGGATCGCTGATTGACTCGACCTTGCCGGGGAAACTGGCGGAATGTCAGGTGTCGGATCCGGCTCAGCGAGAAATTTTTCTGGTGGAGGGCGATTCGGCCGGAGGCTCGGCCAAGCAGGGAAGGGATCGAAAATTTCAAGCGATATTGCCCCTTAAGGGTAAAATTCTGAATGTCGAAAAGGCACGCTTTGACAAGATTCTGCGCAGCGAAGAAATAAAAAATATTATCACGGTCCTGGGTACAGGGGTTGGCAGGGAAGAATATGATATTGAAAAGCTCCGGTACCACAAAATCGTCATTATGACCGATGCCGATGTTGATGGTTCCCATATTCGGACACTGCTCCTGACCTTTTTTTACCGGCAATTCCCAGAAGTTATAGAGAAAGGGTATTTATATATTGCCCAACCCCCTCTTTTGAAAGTGGGTAAAGGCAAAAATGAAATATACCTAAAGGACGAACTGGACTTCAGCGAGTTTATACTGAAACGCACCTGTGAAAGAAAAAGTGTAACCTTTGGCAGGGAGGCGGAAGAACTTTCCAACCATCGTCTGATGATTTTTCTGAGTAATTTGTCGGAATATTTCAATATACTCTCCAATATTGAGAAAAGAGGTTTTTTTCAAGATCTGACCGAGGCTGTAATCCGGCAAAGCATTATCAGCAAGAAATTCCTTCAAGATGAAGATCAAATGGTGGCTTTACAAAAAGCGCTCGAGAAACTGCGCTATGAAACGATTGAACGTAAATGGAATAATGATAGTGATTCCTACGAGATGACTGTCAGCCCCATCCCTGAACTCAAAAGCGAATTATTGATAAAAAACCCATTTATCACGGATGTAGGCCCCATCAAAATAAGCAAGGGGCTTGTTTATGCCGCAGATTTTCAGAAGGCCAGAATTCTCGGAAAGAAAATATTTAAATTTGATATACCGCCGTTTGTGGCATCTTCCACGGAAAAAAAAGAAGAAGAAGGCCGAATATTCGAAAACAAGAGAGAACTTTTTATCTATCTCGTGGAGGAGGGGAAAAAGGGCCTCAGCATTCAGCGCTATAAAGGTTTGGGTGAAATGAATCCGGAACAGCTATGGCAGACGACCATGAATCCGGAGAAACGGACCTTGCTTCAGGTAAGAATCGAAGATGCCGTGGATACGGATGAAATTTTCACAATTTTAATGGGAGATGAGGTCGAACCCAGAAGAGAATTTATACAGAACAATGCGCTTTCCGTCGGTACCCTGGACATCTAAACCCCTTACGTTGAGTTAAAAACAATGAAGAAAAAAATAGTGTTGCTGCTGCAACGCTATTTTTTTATTTGAAGAAACGAACTTCTTGTCATTCCCGCGCCGACTGAGTCATTGAGAATCACTTTTGCCATGGTTAAGTTTTCAAGATTACGGTTGATGGGGAAGTCGTTGATACTGTCCGGTAAAAGCGCTCCCCGGTTCAGATCATAAGGCAGTCGCTGCATACACACCACCGAGCAGTTACCCCGCAGATGTATATTGTTGATCATTTTATTGGAGACATATTCCATGACATCTTTTCTTAAATCGGGCTGACCATGGTCCAATACTTTTTCGAGAGTCAAGGGTATCATGGCAAAATTTGCCTGGTGTTCGATCAATAAATCGAGATCCGCCATGGTCAGGTGATTGTTATGTAAAAGGTCGGTTATATGGTCTCTGGCACCCCGGGTGGCGTAGAGAAAAACACCTTTTCCGTTCATATCGCCAAACACGTCATTTTCGGTTGGGACCGCCTGGATATAGTCTGCAAAACAGCCATGCGTCCGTGTTCGTGTATCAACAATACCTGTAAGGGGCCGATTAAAGATAAAACCGTCGCCCTGATGAACAGCGACCTCCGCATTCAGATCATCAGTAAGATATACTGTTACGAGCGAAGCATACTTGCCCGATTGAACATAGGCTTTGGCAATCTCTTCAACAAGCTGTGAATTTGTGGAAAGAGACATGATATCAAATGCAAAAGAGTCTACGTGACGGTTATAGAATGCCATGGCGTGCTTGAAATCGTTAAAGTGCCGGCTCTCTTTTTTATCCGGAAACATCCGAACGGCAAGTTCATGCTGAACCCTTGCAGCAGTAGCCGGCACCCTGTATTGAAGTTTGCCGAGCTGGTTGTCGATGATGATACCATCGATTTTTTGATTTCTGTTCAATTTAAGGATGACTTCTGCAAGATCTGGGACAAAGTCGGAAGAGAGGGAACAGCGTGTCTTTTTGGTAATAATTTCTTTTTCCGGGGGGATATGGGTGGCCGTTGTTTCAAGAGCCGTTGCCAGCGCATCGTCGCCAAAAATGATGTTGGAAGTATCAAGCGGTACAAAGGCTTTGGCACGATGGATATTTTCAGCACCCACAACGACGGAAATATCCCCTTTTTTCAGCTGGCCGGTCAGGGAGAGCATGAAAAGTAATTCAACACTGACGTTATAGCCGGGGCATCCGGCATATAGATCAAAAGGAATCGCATCCGGGCAAACCATTTTTATGGTTTCAAAAGAGTGCCGGATCAAGGGGCCCTTTTCGTATTTATCTTCTCCTACATTGGTGGCACCGATAATCATTTTGATACGACGCGGATCGACATCCGATGTTTCCAGGAGGTTCTGAAGAGCAATAACCCCGATTCTGGCATCGTCCGGTGCTACCATGCGGGTTCTGATGCCGATGCGTTCTTCAATGGACTTCATGTTTACGGGGATGTCACCCTTGAAAGACAGACCCTTGTTTTCGTAGATCGAGTTGTCGGTTAGCCTACCGCCGTTCCATGCGCCATAAGCTTTTATTTCGATAGCAGATTCTTTTCTCACGATATCTCCGAATAATTGGTTGAGGTAACATCAGATCGTTTTAGTCGGATAACGCTTAATACAAGATAAGCACTTGATGTTCCAAATTACCAGAAAATTTTCTGTTTTCAATCGTCTGGGGGAATGTTTTTCCTTGATTCAAAACGAGACAAATGGGAAGAACATGGTACGCGTTGGTAATAAAAATGGGGTTTGTCTTTCTATAAACAGTGAGGAACAACATGCATATTCATATGGTTAAAGCACGAGATCTGCCGGATCTCTGGTTTCAGGCGGTTCACGATATTTTGGACAATGGGCGTCGGTTCAATATTGACAGGGGATCCTATGCTGGTCAAACACGGCTGGAATACGATTATTTCTGCGGCCATATTCTGCATCCCGGCACCGAACCCTTATTACCGGATATCCCGTCTGCCTGTGGTATTCCAAACCCGGTGGAGGAGGCGTACCTTTATGGCGGGGAGGGATACCAACGATCCTATATCGAATATCTCATGACGGGTCATAAGGAACCTGGCGAGTCCTACACCTATGGCGAACGGCTGACACGGGCACCTGTTACACGTAACAAACAGGCATGGTGGCAAGACGGTAATACTGAGATAATCGACAAAAGGGACATGGACGGGAAAATTGTCTTTGAGGAAGAGGGCACGATTTATCTGAATCAGATTGAGTGGGTCATCGATACCTATAAAAAATTCGGATACCGAAACAACCAGATGGTACTTCAGGTGGCGCATCCCTCGGATATTACCCTTTTGGATCCACCGTGTCTTCGGTCCATTGACACGCGTATTCAGGATGAACGGCTCTCTTTTATGGTTTATTTCAGGTCCTGGGATTTATGGGGTGGCTTGCCGGCCAATCTGGCAGGCATTCAGAACTTAAAGAGCTATATGGCGTCAGAAATCGGTGTGGAAGATGGTGAAATGATCGTGGAAAGCAAGGGTCTGCACCTGTATGGCTATGCAGAAGATCTGGCAAAACTGCGCTGTCTACGCGAATAGATGCTCCATTTTAGAGCTAAATCGGGCGTGTAAACAATTTTATTGTTTAGAGCGTCCTATATCATGAAAAAGCGACTTTCTGGTTTCAGCAATATGAGATGATAAGAAAGGGTGTGTTAAATATGAGTGAAAAAAGATGGAGTGGGCGCGCATTTACTTCATTATGCTCGCTGGTGAGTTTTGTTTTGTTATGTTTAACCGGTATCATCTTGTATATTGAGCCCCATGGCAGGGTGGCTTACTGGACAAAGTGGCAGTTTTTAGGCTTAGAAAAGGATCAGTGGGGAGCCGTACATATTTTTTCAGGTCTTCTGTTGCTGATTGCCGGCGGGTTCCATCTTTATTACAACTGGAAGCCTCTGATCAAATATCTGAGTGGCAAGATTGAAAGTGCCTTGCGATATAAAAAAGAACTGGGGATCAGCTTGTTTATACTTCTCTGGATCGTCGTCAGTGGCATTTGGTCCTTGCCACCGCTTGTCTACGTCAGCGACTTGGGCGAATCCATTAAAAATTCCTGGGTCAAATCTCCTGAACTGGAGCCCCCTTTTGGTCATGCAGAACGGGTCAGTCTTCAGACTTTTTGCAAGAAACAAAGAATTCCCCTGGACCAAGCGATGAAGGAACTCAGAAATGCGGGTTTCATAATAGACTCCCCCAAGAGCACCCTGACCGAGATTGCCGACAGTAAGCGCAGTTCAGGAATGGGGGTCTATGAGGTCATAAAAAAACTGGAGGCCAAACCTGAGGCAATGCAGCCCGGTGCCGTCTGGACCCCGGAAAAAATCGAGGAAGTTTTTTCCGGTACGGGTTTGGGTAATAAAAGCATCGGCCAGATAATAAAAGACATGGAGCTGGAACCCGATAAAGTCTTCATGAGATTAAGAGATGCCGGTGTCGAAGCCAAAGATGACGACAAATTGAAACAGCTGGCCAATGAGCATAACACAACGCCCATTAAAATACTGACCGTTGTTTTGATTGACGGCAGTCGGATTGACTGAGATGGATTCTAACTTAGAACTCGATATTGTTGGGCGTCCTGGGAAAGGGTATCACATCCCGAATATTGGTAATACCGGTCAACAGCATCAGCAGGCGTTCAAATCCCAGCCCAAAACCGCTGTGTGGAACACTGCCGTACTTTCGAGAGTCAAGATACCACCAATAGGCGTCCTTGGGAAGACCTGCTGCGCTAATACGATTTTCAAGAACCTCGTAGCGTTCCTCCCTCTGGGAACCGCCGATGATTTCTCCGATTTGGGGTACCAGAACGTCCATGGCGGCAACGGTTTTATTGTCATCGTTCAGACGCATGTAAAAGGCTTTTATTTCCTTGGGATAGTCGTAGACAATGACCGGTTTTTTAAAGTGCTTTTCGGTAAGATAGCGCTCGTGCTCAGACTGCAGATCCTTGCCGAACGCAATATCAAATTCAAATGAGGCTTTGGCGGTTTTCAGAATGTCTACGGCTTCCCCATAGGGAAGTCGTACAAAATCGGATTCAACAATCGATGCCAGTGTTGCCATGAGGTTTTTGTCTACAAATTTTGCAAATAACGCGATATCATCCTGACAGGCGTCCATGATGTAGGTGGTTAAAAACTGGATCATTTCTTCCCCGAGATCCATGTTTCCCCGCAGGTCACAAAATGCCATCTCCGGTTCCACCATCCAAAATTCCGCCACATGCCGACGGGTATTGGAATTTTCAGCCCTGAAGGTTGGGCCAAAGGTGTAGACATCTCCAAGAGACAGGGCAAACATTTCTACGGCCAGTTGTCCGGAAACGGTTAGATTGGCTTCTTTCCCAAAGAAATCAAGGGAAAAATCTGGGGTACCGTCCTTGAGAGGGAGCTTGCTTAAATCAAAAGACGTTACCCTGAAAAGTTCTCCCGCGCCCTCACAGTCCGACCCCGTCAGTATGGGCGTATGGATGTATCTAAATCCGCGCTCTTTAAAAAAGAGATGAATCGCATAGGCCAGCTCGGAGCGAATGCGGAAGGCCGCACCATACTTATTGGTCCTGGGTCGCAGGTGAGCGATGGTTCTCAAATATTCATCGGTATGTCGTTTTTTTTGCAAGGGGTATTCTTCGGGTGCCAGGCTGATAACTTCCACTGCCGTGGCTGTAAGCTCCCACGGCTGGCCCTTGCCTTTGGATTGTACCAGGTTTCCGTGTATTGCAACGGCCGAGCCTGTGGTGAGTTGTTTTATTTCTCCGTAGTTTGGCAGTGTGTCGTCGACAATTACTTGAAGGTTTTTCAGACAGGATCCATCATTTAGTTCTATAAAGGAAAATGTCTTTGTGTCCCGCTTGGTTCGAACCCATCCTTTGACCAGAATATTATCTATTGTATTTTCAGTGCTTAACAGTTGGTGGATTTTAATACGTGGCATAGGTTTTATTCCTCATGGCTTTACGGTGATATAATATCCTTGTCCTCCCCGTTGTACTAGAATCACAAGGTTTTTTTTCTGCCGGCTTTTGATAATGGCCTTTTTAAAATCATTTACGGAAGAAATGGTCTGATCATCCAGTTGCCGAATGACGTCACCAACATCGACACCGATTTCGGCCAGGTATGATCCCGGAGCCACTCTGGAGATAACGACCCCTTCCTTAGCGGAAATTTGATGTCTTCGTCGATTTATTCGTGACAAATCCTCGATGGTGATACCCAAAAGTTTGTCGGCCAATTCAAATGCACGCTCTTCAGGATAAACAGATGTTGTCAATGAAAGCGTCTTCTGCCGGGCGTCCTGCAGGATTTCAAATGTGATTCTGGAACCGACAGAGAAACGTTTCAGGGCTTGCTGATAGTCATCAACCGAGCGAAGCGGAATATTTTCAAGGGAAAGAATAATATCTCCTTTGTGGACACCGGCGTTCATTGCCGGGCTGTCGGGATCGACATCTTTTACAATGACGCCTTTGTCTTCGGGAATTTTTAAATAGTGGGCAAGCTCCTTGTCCAGATCCTGCAGGAAAAGCCCTGTCCAGGAAAGAACAACCTCACCATATTGAATCAGATCCGAGACGATACGTTTGGCCTTGTTGATGGGGGTGGCAAATCCGATACCCTGTGCTTTGGCATAGATGGCGGTGTTGATGCCGATCAAATCACCCTGGATGTTCAGCAGGGGCCCCCCGCTGTTGCCCGGATTGATGGACGCATCGGTCTGGATGAAATTGTGGTAGATGGTATCATCGGTTCGAACACTCCGGTTCAGTGCACTGATGACACCGGTGGTGACCGTATGGGAGAACCCGAAAGGATTACCAATAGCGATAACGGTTTCGCCGATCATAAGATCTTCGGAATGCCCCATTTCAACGGCCGGCAGATCTTCCGGGTTTCCGATTTTCAATACAGCCAGGTCCGAATCAGGGTCGATACCCACGATTTGGGCCTGAAATTCCCGTTCATCCTTTAACGCGACTGAGATTGATTGGGATTGGGTGACCACATGCGCATTGGTAAGAATGAACCCTCTTTTCCCATCGATGATGACACCGGAACCGAGGCTGGTTCGTTTATGGCGGCGCTCTAAACCCGGATCAAAAAAATCTCTGAAAAATGAATCGAAAAAGGGATCCATTCCAAATCCGGAAAAAGGATTGCGTTGTGTCTGGACCTGGTATTCGGAACTGATGTTGACGACGGCGGGGCTGATTTTTTGAACGGCGCTCACGACAGCGTTCCTGCGGTCTGGTTCATGACCGTTGCCGGCAAGCGGGAAACAGATCAAAAAAAAGAATAAACACAGAAACCGTTTGAAGTATAAGGATATTTTTTGCATAATCGTTATTCGTGATTAAAATATGTCGAAAACAACAGGAGCCAATCCGCACGAACGGTCACGGCTTTAGCAACAGCACAAAGGGACATGTTCGAAAAAATACGTTTCGGCCCTTGGCAATATAAGATTAAGAAAGACATATCATGCCCCAGACAACCATTCAAGACCTCTTGCCCCTGGTGGACAAACCGAGCCGCTACCTTGGAACGGAAGTCAACACATGCAAAAAAGACCTATCCAAGGTTCAGCTGAAGATAGCACTGGCATTCCCGGATCTTTATGAAATCGGCACATCCCACTTTGGCATGCAGATTCTGTATCACATTTTAAACCAACGTCCGAATATTGCCGCTGAAAGGGTTTTTTCACCAGCCGAGGATTTGGAATTGTTGTTGCGGTCCTCTTGTGTGCCTCTGACAAGCCTGGAATCGCAACATCCCCTGCAGCAATTTGATATCATCGGATTCAGCCTCTTATATGAGCTCAATTATACCAACATGTTAACGATTCTGGATCTCGCAGGTATACCTTTTTATGCATCCCAAAGAATGGATTCGGATCCACTGATTATCGCGGGGGGGCCCTGTGTCAGCAACCCGGAACCTGTGGCGGAATTTTTTGATGCCATGGTGATCGGAGACGGGGAGAATGTCATTCTGGAAATGGCGGACATTCGAATACAGATGGAAATTGATGGCAGGCTGGACAAGAGGGCTCTTCTGAAAAAATGGTCTCAGCTGGAGGGGGTCTATGTACCGTCTGCTTTTAAGGTAGCGTACAATGAAAAGGGGCATCAGATTACGCGCCCCTTAACAGAGAACGGTCTGACCAGCCAGGGGAGGATCAAACGGGCCATCGTGAGTGACCTCAACCAGGCATCGTTCCCGGACAGGCCTGTGGTTCCTTACGGCAAGCCGGTTCATGACCGTTTAAGGCTGGAGATTTCAAGAGGGTGTACCCGGGGCTGCCGATTCTGCCAGGCCGGCATGATCTACCGTCCGGTCAGGGAACGATCCATAGATACCGTCATGGGCCTTACGGATGGGTGTCTTCAGAACACCGGCTATGAAGACGTATCTCTGCTTTCTTTGAGCACGAGTGATTACACCGGGATATCTCCTCTGATAAACACGCTGATGCATAGATTTTCTTCCCAACACCTATCTGTTTCACTTCCTTCCTTCCGTGCTGGAACATTGGGACCCGCGCTTATGCAGACGATTAAAAAGGTTCGGAAGACGGGCTTTACCATAGCGCCGGAGGCCGGAAGTCAGCGATTGCGTGATGTCATAAACAAGAACATCACACATGATGAAATTGTCGCCACCGTTCAGGATGCTTTCTCTGCAGGCTGGCGTGTGATCAAGCTTTATTTCATGATCGGGCTACCAACGGAGACCCAGGCGGATGTCCAGGGTATCGTGGACCTGGTGAAAATACTGAGAAAAATAAAGGGCTCCAATGGACGTTTTGGCAAATTGAACGTTAGTGTTGCAACCTTTATCCCAAAACCCCATACACCCTTTCAGTGGGCAACCCAGTTGCCGCTAGAAGAATCCAGGGGCCGTATTGAATGGCTGCGTGCAAAACTGCGTCTTCCTGGCGTGACATTTAAATGGCAGAACCCGGAGGTTAGCTTTCTGGAAGGACTATGGGCGAGAGGAGACCGTCGTTTAGCCCGTCTTTTGGTAAAGGCTTATGAAAAGGGTTGTCGGTTTGATGGGTGGAGCGACCGGTTTAATTTTGACCTATGGCAAACATCTATTGTAGAATCGCAAGTGGACGTCGATTTTTTTACACGCCGGCCAAAGGATATTGATGAACCGCTTCCCTGGGACCATATTGATATACGTGTTGAAAAGGCGTTTTTAATCGATGAATGGCAGGGCGCGCTAAAAGGCGCCAGGACAGAAGACTGCCGTTGGCATTCATGCCAGCAATGCGGTGTCTGTGATTTTGAAACCATCGCGCCGCACCTTTTCGAAACAGCAACAGAAAAAGAACTTCTCTGGAAAGACAAACCTGATGCAGTACAGCAAACGGCTTTTAGAAAACTAAAAGTGTTTTATTCAAAAAGAGGAGACGCCCGCTTTTTTGGACACCTGGAGCTGGTTAACATCATCAAACGGGCTTTTAGACGGGCCGGTGTAGACCTGGCCTATTCCAAGGGCTTTCATCCGATGCCCAAGATCTCTTTTGATGATCCATTGCCCATGGGCATGGAGGGTGCCCGTGAGTTTTTTTTCATTTCCGTGAGCAGCGATATGGTTTGTGACGAGCTGGTTCAAAAAATAAATCAGGAACTTCCCGAAGGACTTGTTATCAAGGGATGTGAAACACCAAGCCCCGGGCGGGCGACCCAGGAGGCCCCTGTTGATCATTATACGGTTACGCTCAAGGAGGGTGTGTTTGACAGGCATCAGCTGGCATGGTTTGCGGAAAGCAAGCGCATAGAATTCGCGTTCACGAATGAAAAAGGCATTCCTGGTACCATCGATCTTAAAGAGTCAATTTTAAAGATTGCTTTAGTTAAGCCGAACAGCATAGAGTTAACAATTCAAAATCAGGGGGGAAAACGGGTCCGGCCAACCATGGTGTTAGAGCGGGTCTTTGCATTGCCGGCGGAAGATATCAAAAAGGCGGTTATAATCAAAGGGGGCACGCATGTATAAAAAGATCGTCATCAATGTGGCAGAACACGAGACACGTGTAGCGCTGCTGGAAGATGGAACGATCGCAGAGCTTTTTATCGAGAGAAACGACGGCTCGGATATTGCCGGAAATATATATAAAGGAAGGGTCCAGCGGGTACTTCCTGGTATGCAAGCGGCCTTTGTGGATATCGGTCTGGATCAGGCGGCTTTTATATATGTAGATGATGTTTTAGGTGATAACCTCAAGGAAATAGAACGGCTATTCGAATCATCAGACAAAGAAGATGAGACGCCTCCCTTGGAAGGCGAAGCAACCCAGGGAAGATTTGTTCCAACATCAACCAATATCGAGGAATTGATTACGGAAGGACAGGAACTTCTGGTACAGGTCGTCAAATCACCCATGGGAACAAAAGGCGCCCGGATTTCTTCCTATATTTCACTCCCGGGTCGTTTTCTTGTCCTGATGCCTACGTCCAACCACATCGGTATTTCACGGCGCATCGAAGAGAATCTTGAAAGAGACCGGCTCAAGGAAATGGTGAGCACCTCGCGACTTGACCCTCTTGGCTACATTGTAAGAACGGCCGCCGAAGGGATTAAGCAGGAAAAACTGTCTTATGAAATGGGTTTTCTTAGAAACATATGGGCGGGTATCAAGAAAAAATATGAAACAGCATCCTGCCCGAGCATGATCCACCAGGAACTTTCGGTAAGCCTTCGTGCCGTCAGGGACCTTCTCATTCAGGATGCGGAGAGACTTGTTATTGACTCACGGGAAGGGTATGAATCGATTATTTCTTTCCTGGACACCTTAATGCCAAGCTTAAAAGCGTCGGTGGAATGTTATGATGGAACCGAGTCGATTTTTGAAGCATACAACCTGGAGGGTGACATCTCCCGGGCACTCAAAAGAAAAGTCTGGCTAAAATCAGGTGGGTATATTGTTATCGAGCAAACAGAGGCGCTGGTGGCCATCGATGTGAACACCGGTCGCTATGTTGGGAAATACAATCTGGAAGAGACAATTACCAAAACCAACCTTGAGGCGGTCAAAGAAATTGCCTATCAGATTCGATTAAGAGATATCGGCGGCATCATTATCATCGATTTTATCGATATGGAAAAGATCTCAAACCAGGAAAAAGTATTTAATGCCTTAAGCGAGGCACTGAAAAAAGATCGCAGCAAAACCCATGTACTACCCGTGTCTGAAATGGGGCTTATCCAAATGACGCGCAAACGTGTACGAAAGCCACTGACAAGGCTGCTTTGTGAGCCCTGCAGCTACTGTGACGGTGAGGGATATCTTGTTTCAAGAAAAACCATCAGCTATAATATTTACCGGGCTGTTCTGAAAGAGGCCGGAAATATGGTGGGAACCCGGTTTACGGTACGCGTGAATCCGGAGATTGCTGAGCTGCTTTATGGCGAAGAGAGTGCACTGATCAGTTCTCTTGAAAGAAAAATCGGAAAGCAGGTCGCCATTTATCCAAACCCGAAGTTTTATATGGAAGAATTTGATATTCTGGAAAGCATGGGATCTTAAAAAGGTATGCGATATCACATTGTTTTGTTCCCGGTTTAAGAACAAAAGCCTTGTTGACAAATGAAATTATATATGATTTTACTTTTTGTTTAAACATGTTGAAGTATAAAACGTATCAAAGAGGTAAAACAAAATGAAACGAACATATCAGCCAAGCAAAATAAAACGTGCCCGAACGCATGGTTTTTTGCATCGGATGTCCACGAAGGCAGGCAGAAGAATTGTCAACAGAAGACGGCAAAAAGGTAGAAAACGGCTGGCTGCCTAATCGCCATCCCTTTTACTTACAAAAGGAATTGCCGGAAAGGATTTATCACCAGGATTAAAACGTTTGTTTGGCGGAATAAGAGCACCGATTGGTTACGGGAATATTTCTGTTGAGCGGCAATGTATATACCAAAGCAGATAGACTGCGAAAGCGAAGCGAATTTGTTCATGTTTATCAACAAGGTAGAAAAGTGCAAAACAGGCACTTTATCGTTTTTTATTGCACCGGTCAAAACAGCGCATCGCGAATGGGTATCACCGTAACAAAGCGGGTCGGGAAAGCAGTCAAAAGGAACAGGATAAAAAGAATTATTCGCGAACATTTCCGGCTAAACCGGAAATGCACTCAACCGTATCTTGATATCAATGTCATCGCGAAGAAAGAAGCAGTGGATTTGACATCTGAGGAAATGTTTCACTCCTTAAATGGCTTGTTTGAGAAGATCAAGAGGGCTTGTTGTCATTAAGTATCTATTTCTCATCCTTATAAAAGCATACCAATATACGATATCTCCGTTGTTGGGTCCAGCTTGCCGATTTTCACCCAGTTGTTCCAGGTATTCCCATGAGGCGATTGTGCGATATGGAACGGTAAAAGGCCTGTTCCTTTCACTCAAGCGGGTGTTGAAGTGTCATCCATTTCATCCCGGTGGGATAGACCCGGTTCCTTGATCGATCCCTATGCAGATGGTTACACGTGCCTCTTTTCATTGCTTTCCTCACGCTTTATTCCCCATCGTTAACCTGTTTGTGAAGGGAAACAGTGCTCATTAACCAGCCGAGCGCTTATGGGTTAACGAGCAAGTCAAACAGATGAACGCCTTACCGAGATGCGAAGCACTGCCGTCAGGCAGAACATTCCCTGCGGCTTGCTGCAGGGTATCCTTCAAAATTTCAATGGGTGTTACTTTCCATTATAGGCAGAAAACCGGCCAGTAGGAGAAAATTATGGAGCAAGCTCGTGTATTGATTGCAATTGTGCTGTCATTTCTTGTGTTTTTCTTATGGAATTTCTTTTTTGTCGAGAAAAAGACACCTGAAACACCAAGCACGGAAACAGCAAGCCCGACAACAGAACAAAACAGCATGTCACAGGTGGAAACACCGGCCACGAAGGCCGTGGAAGAAAAACCGCTGGAACGCTACGTAGCCGAAGCCCCTGTTGGCTCGCAAAAAAAGCTTCCCCGGGTGATTACGGTTGAGACGCCCTTGTATACGGTTTCCAT
>NODE-536-length-13438-cov-6.68034_pt1 | contig 13438 bp, 11 predicted proteins | sample MGYA00139097_ERZ477577 | MGnify/ENA metagenome assembly ERZ477577 | reverse complement strand
CAGCCCTTTGCCTGGTTGTTCTCGTTTTACTCCCCTATACGGACGGTGCTGTTTTACCAGCCGGTAAGTGGTTCGGTGGCAAAGGCGGAAGTATAAAATTTATCGGCGGCCTGGGTGGTGGCGCCGGGGTAACATTTGTTTTCGTCTTTCTCGATGATATTATAACGCGCACTGCTGACTCTCAACAGAGCACGGCCGATTTTTGGTTGAGGGGTATCATCCCCCTGCTGTTTTTTGTCCTGGCCTTGTTTCTGTTGCACCGGCTTTTGCTGAGAAAATGGAGCGTTTCACGACCAGCTGTTGTTCTTGTACTGGCAGGAATTGTTATTGGAATAATAGTCAGCCTTACGATCATTGGTATCTGGTTTCGCGGGCCGGGAATGCAACTTGTGCTGCCTATTGGTTAAGGAATAAGATATGGAATCAGGAAATGATCAGCAGCCTGGATTAACGGGTCGGAATCGGAGAACGTTTCTTAATCGCCTCTGGGCATTTTTCGGCGTGCTTGCCTGCATAGAAGTCGGCTGGCTCGGCAGTTCCATCCTACGCTCAAGAAGGACCAGATCAAAATCTGGTAACGCCAACGAACCGGTGGACGCAGGATCGATTGATGATTTCAAACCGGGCAGTGTCACGCCGATTCCCCGGGGGCAGTTTTATCTTGCCTGCCTCGACGATGGTAGTTTTCTCGCCCTGTCAAGAACGTGTACGCACCTTGGCTGTTCAGTTCCGTGGGATGATAAGGAACTGAAGTTTATTTGTCCCTGTCATGGGTCTACTTTCAATATAAGAGGAGAAGCACTGACCTCTCCAGCGACAAGACCGCTTGATTATTATCCCTTACGAATTGAAAACGGAACGGTCAAAGTGTTTGCTTCCACGGGCAAGAGACGCGACTCTTTTGAACCTGAACAAACAGTCAGGATATAGGATGGGTAATACGGAAAGAGGCGACAATAGTTTCCACTCTTCAGTGAAAGTCAATCGCTGGGAACTGTTCGCACTATTTGCTGCGCTGATCATCCTGGTCTCGCCTTTTGTCTATCTTGCGCGGGATCAGCACGACATAACCGCTTTCCAGCAGACAGAGGCTGTGTTTGTCGGCAGCAAGGGGTGTACGGCCTGTCACCAGGCAGAATATGAGAAGTGGCATGGGTCTCATCATGACCTGGCGATGGACGTGGCCACTGAAGAATCGGTGCTTGGTGATTTTGAGAATAAACATTTTTCCGATCCGTACAATGGCGTTGAAAGTCATTTTTTCAGAGACAACGGCAGGTTCATGGTTGAAACAGAAGGACCCGATGGTGAGATGGGTCGTTTTGAAATCACCCATGTGTTTGGGGTATTTCCATTGCAGCAATATCTGGTGCCGTTTCCTGGAGGGCGACTGCAGTGTCTCAATATTGCCTGGGATTCAAGAGATTCCCGCTGGTATCGGCTTCCTCCGTATGAGGTCAAGGACAGTGAGGACTGGTTGCACTGGACAAGAGGAGGGCAAACCTGGAATGGCATGTGTGCTGAATGTCACTCAACCCGGCTTCAGAAAGGATTTAATATTGATACCGATTCTTATGCAACAAGCTGGTATGAAATTGATGTCGGTTGTGAAGCCTGTCACGGACCTGGTTCCACCCATGTCAAATGGGCTGAGCAGCCACCGCTTGCCAGGGCGAATATAGGTAACTATGGTTTGACGGTTGATTCCGGTATAGATGGGAATAATGGTCAGATAAATATATGCGCTCCCTGTCACTCCAGACGTTATCAACTTGGAGATAATGATCATGGACCCGGGAAGCTGCTTGATAAAATGGTTCCAACGCTCCTTGAAGAAGGGCTCTATTACCCTGATGGCCAGATTCTTGAGGAGGTGTATGTCTATGGCTCATTCTCTCAGAGCAAGATGTATATGAAGGGGGTAAAGTGCAGTGATTGTCATGATATGCACAGCCTGGATATTCATCGGAAAGACAACAGCCTCTGCCTGCAGTGTCATCGGGGCGAGGAATACGACACGGAAAAACACCATTTCCATAAACGTGAACACGAAGGAAAACCAAGTGACGGTCATCTCTGCGTAAAATGTCATATGCCTGGTCGTTATTATATGGGGGTCGACTATCGTCCTGATCACAGTTTGCGGATTCCTCGACCTGATTTGAGTTTGAAAATTGATTCTCCAAACAGTTGTTCAGCACAGGGATGCCATGACAACAAATCAGTAGAATGGTCAGCCGAGCATTACACCAGATGGTATGGTGAGAAGAGAAAACCTCACTTTGGAGAGATCTTCGCCGAAGCCAGGCGACGCAACCCTGATTCGCGTGCAGAACTTGTCAGGCTGGTTAATGACGGACTGTTGCCGGTTATCGTTCGAGCGACGGCATTGTCTTTACTCAGCGCCTATCCCGGGGAAGAGTCGATGGCAGCTTTTCAGAAGGCTCTTCAAGACCAGGAAAGTTTATTGCGCTATACCGCTATTCGATATATGAGCACTGTCAGCCAGGAGATGCTCCTGTCACTCATTGCTCCCAAGCTCTACGACGATGTGAAGGCTGTCAGACTGGAGGCAGCTGTAAGGCTTGCAGTGATTCCTGAATCGTCGTTACGGGAAGATGATCGTGGAGCGTTTAAGAAGGCGTTAGCTGAGTATAGACAGGCCATGCTCTACAATGCTGACTTTGCCCCTCAACGATACAATCTCGGGAATCTGGCAATATCCCAGGGAGACAGTGAGACAGCTATTGCTTTGTTTGAGGCGGCTTTACGGATCGACGACCTATTCTATCCGGCCAGGGTGAACCTGGCAATGGAGTTTAACCGCAGGGGCGATAATGATCGAGCTGAAGAACTGCTCAGGGAAGCTGTCAGTCAAAATCCCCAGCTCTACGAAATTGCATATTCACTTGGTTTGCTCCTGGCGGAGATGAATAAATTTTCGGATGCCGCCCGCTATCTTGGACAGGCCGCAGACGGTATGCCGAACTATTCGCGCGTCAGGTACAATCAGGCCCTGGCGCTTCTGAAATTGAAAAAATGGCAGGAGGGTGCTGCAGTACTGGAAAAGGCGGTCATGGCAGAGCCGACCAATGAAGAGTATTTTGTAACGCTTGCTAATTTATACTTGAGCTCCGGACAGAGCGAAAAAGCTAGGCAGCTGGCAGAACGAGTACTCGATCGCGTTCCTGGGCACCGTCGTGCGATTGAATTAAAAAGCGCCATTCCTGAGAAATAAAATTATTCTGCTTGGCTGAACCCAGTATCATCAGGCTCGAATTGATGACCTGATGATACTGGATGAGTGTTTTACAGAACCATTCCTTCTCGGTTTACATTCTGACGTGCTTTCAGGGCTGCAAGTGTTGTGAGGTTAAAGATGCTGTCTGCCCTTGATCCCCGCTCAACGATGTGGGCCGATTTTTCAAGACCAACAAGAATCGGACCAATTGCATCGACCTCGCCTAGCCGCATGAAGAGTTTGTAGGCAATATTTGCGGCGTTGAGGTCTGGAAAGATTAATATGTTAGGTTCTCCTTTCAAGGTCGAGAACGGAAAGATTTCATCTCGCAGCTCGGTATTAAAAGCGAGATTTGCCTGTATTTCTCCCTCTATTTCAAGATCAGGCGACATTTCTTTGGCAAGCGCCGTAGCACGTGCAACTGATACAGCGCTCGGAGTATCTGATGAACCGAAATTTGAGTATGAGAGCATTGCTACCTTGGGCGTAATATCAAACTCCTTGACAAAATCAGCGACAGAAATGGCGATTTCAGCGAGCTGCTGCTCGTTTGGAGAAATGTTTACTGCTGTATCTGCAAAGAAGAGTGTCCGATTCTTGAAAACCATCATGTAGACGCTGGCCACCGTTTTCTGTTCAGTACTTTTCCTGATACAGGAGAGTACACGCCGCACCGCATAAGGATACGGCAGAGACTGACCATAGATCATACAATCCACATGACCGCTGCTGAGCATCATCGCTCCGAAATAGCCGGCGTCACGCCGCATCATGTCGGAGGCATACGGTAAGGTGATACCTTTGCGAAATTTTCGTGAATGGTATTCAAAGGCGTATTTGTTGACGAGATCCGGTTCGTTTGCCGGGTCAATGATCTCCATCGAGTGCTCAACGGCACCGTATTTGCGAATCAATTCTTCAATCTCAGTCTTGTTGCCAAGGAGTACTGGTGTTGCCAGGTTTTCCTCCATCACCTGGATGGCAGCACGGATAATATTCTTGTTGTTTCCTTCGGGGTAAACAACCCGTACCGGATCTTTTTTCACCCGGTTGGTCACATATCGCAGGATTGATTTTGAGATGCCAAGGGTTGACTCAAGATGATCTGTGTACTTTTGGATGTCATTAAACGGTTTCCTGGCAACATTACTGTCGATTGCAGCCTGTGCAACGGCTGGAGCGATCCGTAGCAGAGCACGGGGATCAAAAGGTGTCGGAATAATATACTCCCGGCCAAACTCAAAGTGTTCGGCACCATAGACCCTTAAAACCTGGTCAGGGACTTCTTCTTTTGCCAGGGCTGCGATCGCTTTTACCGCGGCAATCTTCATTTCGGTGTTAATAGCCGTGGCCCTTACATCCAGCGCCCCTCTGAAGAGAAAGGGAAAACAGAGAACGTTATTTACCTGGTTGGGGTAGTCGCTGCGTCCGGTAGCGATGATACAATCTGGTCGTGCTTTCAGTGCCTCGGGGTAAGAAATTTCCGGTTCCGGGTTGGCAAGGGCGAAAATAACCGGTTTGTCGGCCATTGTTTTGACCATTTCAGCGGTGAGAGCACCGGCGACACTTACCCCGCAAAAAACGTCAGCGCCGTTTACCGCATCTGCCAGGGTTCGATGTGGTGTGTCATTGGCAAAGCGCTCCTTATAGGGATTCATGGATGCTTCTCTGCCTTTGTAAATGACTCCCCGTGAATCGCAGAGTATAAGGTTCTTTTTGTCCAGTCCGATATCAACAAACATCTGGGCACAGGCAAGTCCGGCTGCCCCGGCACCATTGAAGACTGCTTTCACTTTTGAGATATCTTTACCGGTAACATCAAGGGCGTTGAGGAACGCTGCCGCGGTGATAATTGCAGTACCGTGCTGATCGTCATGGAAAACGGGTATGTCAACTTTACCCTTCAAGGTCTCCTCGATATAGAAACATTCCGGCGCCTTGATATCTTCAAGATTTATACCGCCAAAAGTGGGGGCAATTAATTCACAAGTCCTGATAAATTCGTCAGGATCTTCAGAGTCAACTTCAATGTCAAAAACGTCGATATCAGCAAATTTCTTAAACAGTGCCCCTTTTCCTTCCATTACAGGTTTTCCGGCTACCGCCCCAATGTTTCCAAGACCAAGCACTGCGGTACCGTTTGAAATGACTGCAACCAGGTTGCCTTTTGCGGTATATTCATAGGCGTCTTCCTTATTCTTGGCAATCTCTTCACAGGGGCGTGCAACTCCGGGACTGTAAGCAAGAGATAGATCTTTCTGGGTGGAAAAAGGCTTTGTGACGATAACTTCGATCTTGCCTTTGCGGCCTTGCCGATGATACTCGAGCGATTCTGAATAAATATCTGTGCTCATGGATTTTTCTCCTTTTTACCTGTAGTGAAATAAGTTTGAGTGTATCTGATAGGATTATAACTGGACATACCAGAAAATTGATAAAAAAACATATTGAAACAGCATGTTAATTCTGGTAAGACCAGTTGTCAACAGGATAGTTTGATATATAATGTATGCTTAATATCAAGTCCACTCCTATTTATGATTGACTCAAAAAGCCTCTATAATAGATGAATTGAGAAAATGTTGCTTTGCTACAATCAAACATTGTTTGAACTGCAAATAAATTAATGGTATTTAGTATCGGACAAAAATATTAGACAGAGGAAAATGTCTAAAAGAATGTATCGATTCCCGTTTACTGGAATTGGAAGCGGTGTTTGCTCTGCTTGCAGCATTATTTTTTACTATAAATAATCAGGGGATTGAGGGAAAATAAGTACTCCCGTTGGATTAAATTAAAAGGAGAAAAGAATGAGCATTTTTGAATTTGCGATGAAAATGGAGCAGGATGGCGAGAAATTCTATCGAGATCTTGCTGGAAAGACGACAAACGCAGGCTTGAAACAGATATTTACCTATCTTGCCGATGAAGAAGTGAAACACTACAATCTGTTTAAAGGACTCTTGGAGCGTCAGCCATCCGAATACGAGTCTACTGATATCCTTGCTGATTCAAAAAATGTTTTTGCTCAGATGAAAGAGAGTGGAGCCGTTGACGTAACAGATGATGCTTCTCAGCTGGAGGCGTATAAGCAGGCGTTGGAGTGGGAAAAAAAGGCCTACGAATTTTTCGAAGAGAAATGTGTAGAAGCAACTGATCCGAAAGAAAAGAAATTTTTAGAAACAATTGCCAAAGAAGAGAGACGCCATTATCGTCTCATCGATGGCATCATTGAATTCATCGCTCAGCCGGAGAGCTGGGTTGAAAATGCTGAGTTTAACCACCTCACTGAGTATTGATTTAGGCCAACACGGTCAAATAGAAAAAGCCGGTGAATTTTGCTTTCACCGGCTTTTTCTATGGTTTCAGGATTAGAAGCCCCATCAATCATTTTTGTTTCAAATCACCAAGCGTGTCGTCAGGTTATCAGGGTACAACCAGAACTGGACAGTAAATGGTGTTGAGCACTTTGTGCGTGACACTGCCGAGAAACAGCCCTGAAATATCTGAATGACCGTGTGATCCCATAATGATCAGATCAAATTTCTTTGATTTTGCTAGATTTGTCAACATCTTGCCGGGTGCCCCGGACAGGATTTCTGTGTCATGATCGATCCCGGCCTTGGCGAGGATCAGCGAGGTTTGATTGATTACATCTGCAGCCTGTCGGGCAACATTGTTTTTTAATTCCTCAACTAGAGTCTCGGAAACATCAGGCAGGTTCCCCAGCCACTCATAGCAGCTGACGACGGTAACTTTAGCCCCTGACTTCTGAGCGAGATATACAGCATATTCAGTTGCATTGTTGGAGTAGGTTGAGCCATCAACGGGAAGCAGGATGTGAGTAAATTGCATGAAAACCTCCTGTTTAACATAATTAAATGGGACTGCTATAAACACGCATCACAACGTATTGAACATATACAAAATATAAGTCAGGAGACACGCTTAGGCAATAGGGGTGAAGAGATAAAATAAGAAAGAAATTAATGCATAAGGTGACCGATACCATCCGGATAACAAGCGTGATCCGAGTGGCGCTGGTTCAATGGCGACAACGTCATATCCATCGTTTACAAATGGGATTAAATTTTCAACATTTGCCGCGACAATTTTTCTTGCCCCGGTCATGTCGTCATATGCCAGAGAGGGGGAGCCGCTAACTCCCTGGGGCCAGATTATTCCAGTTTGTTTTTTACACTTTGGATTTTATCGAGCATCGATTGGGTTTTATCCGTTCTGGTTCCGACCTTGATAGAGCTGGTAATCCGCGGCACACCCATTTCATGCAACTTCTGGTGGCACTTCTTTACCGTTTTAAAAACAGTATCCCAGTCTCCTTCGATATTTGTTCCATAGGCGTGCAGGTTCGATTTCAGGCCAGCCTCGTCGATAATTTTGTGACAGGCTGCGATGTGTTTTGAGATAGACAGCCCTGCACCAAAAGGTGATACGGTCAGGTCGACAATAACATTCATTTTTTTCTCCTTTTACACTCCCATTCTTGGACTTTCGCCGAGATGAGTCTCTTTCAAGATTTAACAACAAATATAGCTTTTTCTGTTGGAATATCCAGGATAATTGAGTATGGTTTCCCGGAAAATTTGTTGTATTGCTTTGTGTTTAGACTGGTATGACCAGTTACACTCCGGTGGAATTATTATTATTATGCAGATACGATACACCTATCCGTTCGCAGCGCTTATCGGCCAGGAAAAAATGAAGTCCGGGCTCCTGCTCAATGCCGTTGATCCTTCCATCGGTGGGATTCTCATCAGTGGGCACAAAGGTACTGGAAAATCAACCGCCGTGCGTGCGCTTGCTGAAATATTGCCGAAAATTGAAGTTGTGAAAGGCTGTCCATATCATTGTCCGGTGGACAATCTTTCCCTGATGTGTAGCAGCTGCGCCGAAAGATTTCAAAAAGGAGAGGAACTACCGACGGAAATGCGCTCAATGCCGCTCGTTGAATTACCCTTGAGTGCCACGGAGGATCGGGTGGTTGGTACGCTCCACATAGAGCAGACACTGAAAACAGGGGAGAGGAATTTTGAGCCCGGCCTGCTGGCAGCCGCCAACAGGGGGATCCTTTATGTTGATGAGGTTAATCTTCTTGACGATCACCTGGTCGATATTTTGCTCGATGCAGCAGCGTCCGGGATAAATGTGATTGAAAGAGAAGGTATCTCTCATGTACATCCTGCCCGCTTCATGCTGGTCGGTACAATGAACCCGGAAGAAGGTGAGTTGCGCCCACAATTTCTCGATCGTTTTGGCCTCAGCCTCAGCGTCAATAGTGTAAATGATCGCCGGCTTCGTGCCCAGATTGTTTCCCGAAGAATCTCCTTTGACAGTGACCCTGAATCGTTCGTTTCAAAATACTCAACAGGGGAAACGGTTCTGGCAAACCAGGTACTTACTGCCCGAGAATTGGTTAATTCGGTTACCATACCACAAGAAATGATTGAACTTGCCGTACAGCTGTCTGTAGAGGTAGAAGCGCAAGGACATCGGGCTGATATCGCGATTATTAAAACAGCGCGCTCCCTGGCAGCCTTTCTTGAGAATAGTGAAGTTAACCAAAACCATATAGCTGAAGCAGCGCGCTTTGTTCTCCTTCATCGAATCACTAATATTCCGCTGGCCACTGCAGGTTTGCTCGAAGAAAAACTGGAAGAAATCCTGGCTGGGATTGTCGATAAAGAAAAGCTCGAAAAATCTGATACTTCATTTGAGGAAGCATACGAGCCCTGGGATGAAATATCGGAACAGGTCCCCGGAGCAAACGCTGCCTCCAATGTTGACATGCTATTTTCCTTTCTCGAAGAAAAAAAAAAGCTGTTTTCGATGCAGATGAGCTGATCTGTGTTGAAGAAATTGAGTTGGAAACCCTGCAGATTAACGGCAGCCGCATGGGGAGAAAACGAACGCCACGAGCTGCTGCAACATCAGGGAGATTCATCAGGGCTGAGCCGGTGCGGGACGGTGATCGGGATTTTGACATTGCGCCGGATGCGACGTTGCGGGCAGCTCTGATCAGGCAGAGCAATTCTGTGACGAGTGAATCTTTTACTGTGGTGGCAAGCGACCTGCGGAAAAAGGTCTACCACCGCCCCCAGAAAACACTGATTATATTTATTGTCGACTCCTCAGATTCCATGGGGGATGGCACGTACGCCCGTATTAAGTCTGCAAAAGGAGCAGTGCTTGCTATCCTGGCAAAGGCGTATCAAAAGAGGCATCGGGTCGGCATGGTTGCCTTTCGTGATGAATGTGCAGAGGTTGTATTGCAACCAACTTCAAGTCTGCCACTTGCCCGAAAACAGCTGAGTACGCTACCAACCGGAGGAGCAACACCCTTTAGTGATGGTCTGATGAAGGCGTGGCGAATGGTGAAGACAGAGCGGTTGAAAGATCCGGGAATTAAACCATTGCTGGTGATCTTGTCAGATGGTGAGGCAAATGTGCCGTATGATCCAAATCGGCGTTTGACAGAGGTGATGGATGAATTGTTTTTGATAGCAGGAAGAATTGGCGGCGATAAAATTTCTTCAATTGCCATTGATACCAGGCCGCTACACAAGCCAGAAGAAACCATGCGCCGATTGTCACAGACGCTTGGAGGAAGCTATCACCACATAAGTCAGTTAAAAACTGATGGAATGGTTCGTGCTGTGGCTGATTTTTAGAAAATAAACGCATTATTACCTTTTGTTATCGAGGCTTACGATATGAAGCAGTATTCTTCAATGGGCATGGCGTGGTTGATGTGGGGGCTGGTGGCGACCCTTTACCTGATCGGTTTTTTTCAGCGTATGGCCCCGGCTGTCATGGTCGAGGAGTTGATGAGAGATTTCACTATAGGCGGTGCCCTGCTCGGCAACCTTTCTGCCGCCTATTTTTATTCATATGCTGTTATGCAGATTCCAGCTGGCCTGCTTGTTGACAGTGTTGGACCACGAAAAGTCAGTACCTGCGGCTGCTTCGTTGCTGCTGTTGGAATTTTGATATTTGCCTGGGGCCCGAACCTGTGGTTTGCTTATCTCGGTAGATTTCTTATTGGCTGTTCTGTAGCAGTGGCCTGGGTGTCCTGTATGAAACTGGCAGGACATTGGTTCCCGTCAAATCGTTTTGCCACGGTTACCGGCGTTGCGCTGCTTTTTGGTAATATCGGTGGAGTATTGGCTGGCGTGCCCCTTTCAGAGGTTGTTTCCTGGCTTGGCTGGCGTGTGGCGATGGCTGGTTCAGGTATTGTTACCCTTGGTGTGGCAATAATTATCTGGCTCGTGGTTCGTGATGACCCCGGCGAATATGGATATAAAAGTCATGCCCATGCATCAGTCCTCGAAAATGGAAGCCTCTCGGCTGGTGTTGCATTGAAATCTGTTATTTTCAGGAAAGACACCTGGCTGCTCTTTTTTGCAGGAGGATTTTCTGCAGCTCCGGTACTGGTTTTCGCTGGATTGTGGGGTGTCCCCTATCTGACTCAGGTCCATGGCCTTGACAGGACGCATGCAGCAACGATCACGTCCACAATGCTGATTGCCTGGGCAGCAGGCGGGCCGATGCTTGGCGCTCTATCCGACAGAATCGGCAGGCGTAAATTGCCCTATCTGGGAGCTACCTTTCTCGCCGCCTTTTTCTGGGGTGTTTTTCTCTTTGCTGATCTGCCCTATATCTTTTTTTATCCGGTACTGGCCCTTATCGGTTTCATGTCCGGTGCCCTGATTATTGGCTTTGCCTTTGCAAGAGAGGTTAATCATCCTGGAGCATCCGGCGCGGTTGGCGGTGTTGTGAATATGTCTGTTCTGGGCATTGCAGCCATTATGCAGCCGGCTCTTGGCATGATTCTTGATCAAAACTGGGACGGGGTTCTTGTGGAAGGGGCACGAATATACAACAGCACAGCCTACTCATCAGCGTTTGTCTGGCTTTTCGTCTGCACCGCTTTGTCAGTCGTTATGGTGCTGTTTACCAAGGAATCGTACTGCCGGATTGCAGCCGATTAATGCCACCTGTTTATCATTGGATAAAGCAGGTGGCTTGAGCCCTGGCAGTTTATTGACCTTGTTTGACATGGTTTAGAATCTTCATCGCCTTTGAGGTGTTGAATACCCCGCACACACAGAATTTGGCCATACAGCAGGCAGCAGCCTTTGGCGTTATTCTGCCTTCCTTGACCCGGTCCAACATTTTTCTTGCAAAATGAGAGGAGACCATCCCATGTCCGCACATGCTTGAAATGGATAGCGTTTCCTGGTCCGGGAGTTTGTTGGTTGCTCCATGGAAGCCGAGGGTATACTCTACGGCATGAGGTGTTATTTCAACTTCGCCGCAGATATCCCTGGTATCGTCGACAAGGGCACTTATGTTGATTGAGAGGCCAAGATCGAGTTTTTTTACATCCTTAACAAATTTTGCCGCCTGGTCACGACTGTCAAAGACAACGGCTGCAGAACCCGGACCGGGCATTTCATTGATCAGGTTTTCGTAGGTTGTTTTTTCCTGTCGGCCGATGAAGTAGAGTTTGATAAAACTGAGATTTTTCTCCGGACGGTAAAGTGAGTTGACGAGCCCGTTACCCATATTGATTGGCTTATACTTGATCGCAGCCCGTAAAAAAGTTTGGGCTTTTTCAAGCGCACCTTGTTCATTAAACCCCTTTGCCGCCATAGCAAAAACGATAAAGTCATCTCGTAGATTATCTTTTGTTCCATATCTGTGAAGTGTATTTGTCATTGTACGCTCTCCTTACCCACTGAAGGACTGCCTGTTTTCCGGCCGAGTCCAAGATTGACTTTTGCCCAGCCGATCTCAAAACCTTCTGCAAGCAGAATTTCTTTGATTGCATCGTTACCGTCTTGATCACAAACTGTTGAGAGCCCGATGCTGATTACCGTCTCTACACTTTTGCAGATCTCTTTAACCTCGCCGAGTAACCGGCCTGTTTCCTTGAGCGGCATGGTCAGTTCAACGATGCAGGACAGTACTTTCTCGTCAAGCACGTCTTCTCTGATATCTCCGGTTTGGGTATTTGTCATCATCTGGAAAACCGGATTGCCTGATTCAAAGGTTGCCCCTGAGGTGGCAAGAATTCGTGTAACATCCTGGACCTCTCTGAAGTAAGCACCGATACCGGGTCGTCCAAATTCGACCACCAGTCCCACATCGCCTTCTTTAATGCGACCGCTTACATCGTTGGTCTTGACTTCTTCAGTCCCTCGTCCATGTACACCGGTTGATTCGTGAGTGACCATCGGATCACTGAAGGCCCGACGAACAATTCGAGGCCATTGGAGATCGTCGGGGGCGATTGCCTCGGTAGGGCATACGTCAGGATCCGGCTGGAATCGGAGGCTGATTGATTTGAGTATCTTTCGGATGGTCCTGGTGAGACCTGGCGGCAGGTGCTCGTAACTGAGGCTTCGATAGCAGTTATGGCATTCTACGCAGGTTTCCGTATTAATCTCGGATAAGCCGTCTTCACCAATGAAGATTGCTCCGACCGGGCAAACCGGTACACAATTGGCACAGCCAACACATTTTTCTTTTAGGATTTTCATGGTTTCTTTTCCTGGGAACTGTTTGTTTACAATCAAAGCGTTTTTAAACGTGCACAAAATGTATCCAATAAATAGGGTAAATGCAATGATTGATCATCTCGTATATAGAGTAGACTGGAAAAAAATACGGCTAAATATGATTGATAATGGTATATTAATTCAACAATATTAGGGCTTCTTCGGTTCATTCGCACCGGCGTTCTCCGATTGATGTACGGGTGAGCAGCGAATTAATTATTGGATACAAAATGACAGTGCACACTATCAAGCAAGCGAGAAGAATGTTACCGGTCAGAGAACAGACCTATCGTATATTGAAGGAAAAGATACTCAATGGTCATTTTCAACCTAACAAGAGATTGGTAGAAGAGTCCCTTGCCGATCTGCTTGGAGTGAGCCGTACTCCGATCCGCGAGGCGCTCCACAAGCTGGAGCTGGAAGGCCTTGTGAAGAAAAAAGGGGCCCGGGGGTTTTGTGTTCCTGAAGAGACGGCTGAGGATATGTCAGAGCTCTTCGAGATTCGTGCAGTATTGGAGGGTCACGCACTGTCATGCCTCTGTAAGAATCTATCAAATGATTATTTTCATTTGCTGAGTGAACTTGTCAATGAGGCAGAGCAGGGTGTATTATCCGG
>NODE-535-length-13441-cov-11.0823_pt1 | contig 13441 bp, 8 predicted proteins | sample MGYA00139097_ERZ477577 | MGnify/ENA metagenome assembly ERZ477577 | reverse complement strand
CCTGCAGCATTGCCAGTGCCTTCTGATAGTCGATAAGGCCGTGCTGAACATCGATGGTAACGGTATCGAATCCCTGGCCAGCCATGATCTCCGTCGTTATTTCGTCGGGCAGCAGGGCCCAGCCACCGATCGCTGTACGTCCCGAGTTCCAGAGACGCTTGACTCTCTCATCCATTTTGTATCCTTGGGTTGTTTGTTCCTATAAGAACGGTTTATTAGTTTAACTCGATAATGGTAGGCGAATCCTTTTCTCAATCAAAACCATACCTGTTTCCCCGCACCTCGATGTCTCAGAGCTCTGAGAGTTGCCCTTCGCCAGGGAGCACCCCCCTGCCCTTTGCAGATGAACCCGCTGAGAGCGGAATGATTTTAAAAATCGTGCAGTACAGATACACCCGGCCAACAAACTGCTATTTCCAGCCTTGTTGTAACATAAATTTCTATTAGAGGAGCAAACAAAAAAACGGTTGCCTGGTTACCAGACAACCGTTCGTACCGCTTTTGAAGATGATCCGTTTGATCGGCGAAATTAAGAAAGATGTTCCTTGAAAAAGGCTATAGTTCGGTCCCAGGCCAGCTTCGCCTGTTCTTTGTCGTATCGCGGCGTCGAATCGTTATGGAAGCCGTGACGGGTACCCTCATAGTTGTACATCACAAAAACGTTGTTGTTGGCCTCCAAAGCTTTTCTAAAGTCTTCCTGGCTTGCATTCACTCGCTTATCATCCTCGGCATAATTCATCATCAGGGGGGCTTGAATCTTGGCAACTTCTTCTGTTGGCGGAGCAACACCATAAAACGGGACACCCGCGTTCAGCTCTGGGCCCATTACCACCGCAATTTTATTGACAACCCCGCCACCCCAACAGAAGCCGGTTACCCCTAATTTTCCATTCGACAGTTCATGCCCTTTTAAGAATTTGGCACTGTTCAGTATGTCGGTGAACAATTTGTCCGTGTCCAACGATTTCTGCATGACCTTAGCATCGTCGTCGTTGCCCGGATATCCGCCGATCGGGGCCAACCCATCCGGAGCCAGGGCCAAGAATCCTTCGACCGCCGCCCGACGCGCCACATCTTCTATATAGGGATTTAACCCTCGATTCTCATGGACAACCAAAACAGCCGGGAATGGGCCATCTCCCGCAGGCCTGACCAGGTAGCCGCGCATTTTGCCTGAACTACCGCCCGGAGAATCGTAGTCAACATAGGTCGCTTTGATACGTTCGTCTGTAAATGAAATCATTTGCGCTTTTGCATAACGCGGCAGGAGCGCTTCAGCCATTGCCACAGCGGAACCACTTACCACAACAAGTGCTGAGGCTTTATTGAGAAACTCCCGCCGGGTCATCTGGGTATGGCAGTATTCATCATACAAATCGTACACTTGGGGATCGATATAGCTCTCGGTCATCGGTGTCCTCCTTCTTGATAGTAAGGTTTCGTAAGAAATGGAAGGGGTCTGGATAACGGGGCCCTGCCACCAATAGAGAAATAACCATCTGCTGACGACTCTGCAAGCGGGTTGACGATGAGTTTACTGCTGGACTTGAAATATGATATAATTGAGAACAGGTTGGATCTTTTTCTTAATGGAAAACCCAGACTGAGAATTCTCCTCGCTCTTTCGAGTGCTGCTTCATCAATTGGCCCCATTCCTCATGAGGTGAAACGCTATGAAAGACATCTTCAAAAGCATATCCAGAATCTCAATTTTAACCATCTGTCTACTCGCAATTTCTTTTCTCAAGATTGGTGTACCAGCAGAAGAGGTGCGTCTTGTCGGCATAATTGGGAAAGGTTCTGAAAAAGCACTAGCTGCACGAGTGGAGTCTCTCAAACAGGGAATGATGCAATACGGTTATATCGAGGGGGAAAATGTCAACTTCGAGTATCGTTTTGCCGATGGCAATTATGAACTCCTACCCGGTTTAGCTGATGAGCTAAAAAATCTGGATGTCGACGTCATTGTTGCAGCGGGCTGCCCGGCTGCAGAAGCTGCAAAGGCAGTGGCCAATTCGGTTCCTGTTGTGGTGTATACCACCAATCCGGTCTTGACTGGTCTAATTAAAAGCTTTGCTCACCCCGGTGGTAACATCACCGGCATGACCCTGATGACCGGCTCAGAGTTTCATAGCAAGAGATTAGAATTGCTGAAACTTATTACCCCCTCAGCCTCGCTTATTGGCGTTCTTTGGAATCCAAAAATCAAATCGCACCAACTTTCTCTTAAAGAAATAACGAACACGGCGACAAATATGGGGCTCTCTATTCTTCCGCTGGAGGCTGAAACACAAGATGACATTGACAGAGCGTTTAGGACAATAAGTAGTGAAAAACCAGACGCTCTTATCAACTTTGGTGACACTATATTTACAGCCAGTCGAAAACAAATTGCTGACTATGCAATCGCCAACCAACTGCCAACTAATTTTAATCATGCAGGTTTCATTAAAGCTGGCATACTTATGTCCTACGGTCCTGATCCGGTAATATTGTTTAATCGTCTGGGTAGTTACGTAGGCAAAATATTGCAAGGGGCCAAGCCTGAAGACTTACCTGTTGAACGACCATCAGAGTTCGATCTAGTTCTTAATTTAGAAACTGCAGAAAAGGTCAACATCACCGTGCCACCCGAAATCCTCCTACAGGCAACGAAAATCATTAAATAAGGTTAATATGATACGCCCAAAGTGCTTTCTGCGAGCTAACTGAGAAAAGCGTCCATGAGCAGCCAGCAGAAAACACGGGCTTCATCCAGTTTAACTTTGGGCAAAGGAAAACGTCATTTAGTTCGAAGTTATTTTCTTGTCTCTTTCTTTCTCGTTGGCTTTGGAATCCTGACAAGTGGTCTTATTGGAACCTATTACCACCTGTCTGATATCCAAGAGCAAGCTTCCCATCTACAACAGGAGATCGCCTCCAGTGCGGCCTACAAAATAGAAAAATTCATAGAGGATATAGAGGGAAGTATGAAGGCGGTAACCTTAAGCCGTGAGATTATCGCAAGCGGGTTATCACCTGATATTGATTTCCAATTAAACAAACTTCTTAAATTGTCGGCTCCTGTGAGTGAAGCGTTCGCAGCAGATGCAAATGGAGTTATTTATAAACACGTATCTAGGGTCAGGACAATAGCATTAAAAAGCAAGCAAAGCATTTCCAGCACAAACGCTTTCCAAAAAGCCATCAAGGGTGAAACCTTCTATGGCAATGTGTTCTTTGTTCAGGATTCAGAACCCTATATGACAATCACTATTCCTATTGAACGATACGTGGGAGAAATCATAGGAGTGCTGCAGGCCCAGGTGAATCTAAGGTTTATCTGGGATTTGGTTTCCTCAATACAATTTGGTGGCGGCGGTCATGCATATATCGTAACACGGTACGGTGATCTGATAGCCCACCCTTCGATCAGTCTAGTACTAAAACGACAAAATCTTTCAGTTTTAGATCAAGTGCAGAAGGGATTTTCCGATAACCCTCAAACCATCAAAAAAACATCAACTTCAGTGACTGCCAATTTGCATGGTGCAAAGGTCTTGAGTTCATTCACTCTGATACCCAAACTTGATTGGTTGGTGATTATTGAACAGCCAATGAGAGAAGCATATCATAACATTTTTGAAGCACTTCTCAGGACTTCCGGTTTGCTCCTTTTTGGAGTGGCTATGACCCTTGTTGCCAGCTTATTAATGATTCGCAGGGTGCTAAAGCCGTTGGAAGTTTTACGACAAGGAGCCGAATCCATCAGCTCTGGCGATTTGAGCTATCGATTCGATGTCAATACGGGTGACGAGTTCGAAATTGTCTCTGAGGAATTTAATAACATGGCCGCCGCGATCCAGGATAGCCATGTAAATCTAGAGGATAAAGTTGAACGACCAGAGAGATTGCAGAATCGAACCAGAATCCTGAACAAAGAGGCAAGAAAGGATTTAGAAGATTTGAATCACTCCTTGGAAGATAAGGTTCAAAGCCAGGTGCAAGAGTTGGAACGAATAAATCGGATCAAGCATTTCCTGGCACCGCAGGTATCTGAGGCGATATTAAAGTCAGATAATATAAATCCCTTTCAAACCCATAGAAAAGAGGTAACGGTCGTTTTTATTGATTTGAGAGGATTCACCGATTTTTCAGACAGTCATGAACCGGAAGAAGTAATGAACGTTCTAAGAGAATATCATGAGGAGATTGGCGCCCTGATCGACAAATATCAAGGAACTTTGGAACACTTTGCCGGGGACGGAATCATGGTTTTCTTTAACGATCCACTCCCGCAAGAGGATCACCTAGAACTGGCGGTTAGCATGAGTGTCGATATTCAACGGAGAGTAGCTGCAATTCGACCGGAATGGCAGAAGAAGGAATACAACCTGGATGTCGGGATCGGCTTGACGACAGGCTTTGCAACACTGGGTATTATTGGATTTGAGGGGCGATTAGAATATGGTGCAATTGGTAATGTGCCTAATCTAGCGGCAAGACTCTCCGGTGAAGCAAAAGGTGGACAAATAGTAATTGATAAAAAGACTTATTCAAGAATTGATCAGCTCATTGAAGTCCAACCTCTGGGAGATTTATCATTAAAAGGATTCTCTCGTCCGATATCTGCATTGAATATTAAAAGCCTAAAAAAGTTGGTCTGATCATTAAATCTCTGGCGAATCCCAGCCTGGTCCGGGGGCCCTTACCTCACCCGATAAGACGAAACCATTGCTGACTCGATGATTTCGGTCTACAACAAGAATAAAGGAGCACACCTTTGAAGGAGCTGACATCGTCGATAGAATAACAAGCTATGCTGAACAGGTATGAAAGAATCTGATCTCTATCTGCCTTTGAAGCAGTTTCTGGAATCTCAGGGTTATGAGGTAAAAGGTGAGATACAGGACTGCGATGTCGTGGCAGTGCGCGGTAAAGAAGCTCCTGTGATAGTCGAACTTAAACTGTCTCTCAATCTCAGCGTGATTCTTCAGGCAGTTGAAAGATTATCCTTGAGTCAGAAAGTCTACATTGGTGTTCCCAGGCAATGCAAAATTCTGGAAAAACAACGTCGAAACATAATCAAGCTGCTCAGAATGCTTGGTCTTGGACTGGTGGTCATAGATGTGGACCGAGTGACCGTTAATGTAGAAGTGCTTCTTGATCCCGGCGAGTATAAACCGCGCAAATCGAAACATCGCCAGGAACGTCTGCTTGGTGAGTTCATAAAAAGGGTCGGTGATCCGAACCTCGGTGGAGCTGCGAAGAGAAAGGGCATTATGACTGCCTACCGGCAACGGGCTCTTTTGATTGCTCGATTTCTTCAAGAGCAAGGTCCGACCAAAGCTTCAATAATTGCCCTGAAGGTCCAGGAACCGAAAGCCAGAGAGATTTTGTACAACAACGTCTACGGCTGGTTTGATAGAGTATCACGTGGAGTGTATGAGCTCTCTCCTCGAGGAAAACAGGAGATTACTCTGTGGTGGTGATTAATTCTGGACGCAATCCACAGAAATCGGCGTTCTCATCGCCCCTGGCCTCGCTTGGACTTGCCTGAGAAGAAGTGGCTTTGAACTAGGCAGATTTCAGCTTCACCGCCGTGCCATAGACAAGCAGTCCTGCCGCACAGCCGATAACGCTGGTTGTCATGTAGCGAACATTTTGGACCATTTCTTTCCCCCTGGTCCGATCATGGCTTCATATCTAATTATACACGTCATTAATGGAGCCAAGCAAAGTGCTGTAAAAATACATATTGACCAGACAGGAGCCAGGGCTGGGTGAATGATTTACGGGATGCATCTTCACCCGGTTCTGTCAAACCCAGGGCACAAGAATGTCTGAGGCCATTGACCGTTTACCAATGGATATAAAAATAATTAGATTTCAGTATATTTTTCATGAGCTGTCGCTTTTATCCAGAATCCACGATGGACAACAACTTTTTCAGTTTTATCTTTGTTATACATAACGACATAAGTTCAAGACGCCCTCTCAGGCAAGGCACGAGCGAGGAGCCGGCGGAGCAGCCTGGTAGTGCTGTGAGCAGGCACCACAGCGAGCAACGCAGCATGAGGGAATGGATTGGACTTATGTCGTTATGTATAGATGCAGTATTGCATTCCTATTTTAAGCACACCTCGCAATACTCAATTCTGATTCTTTGAGTATTATCCTACGATATTTCCAACAAGGAGGAGTGATATGAGTGTTCCAAAGAGATCTCTGGTGGGTTCATTACTTGCCGGAGGAGTGTTGTTTGCAAGCACTATGGTTTTTGCAGCCGACAAACCCAACATCCTCGTCATTTGGGGCGACGACATTGGTGGTTTCAACGTCAGTGCCAACAACCAAGGCATGATGGGTTACAAGACGCCCAATATTGATCGAATTGCAAAGGAAGGGGCCTTGTTCACCGATTGGTATGGCCAGCAGAGCTGCACGGCAGGTCGTGCCGCATTCATCACCGGCCAGTCGCCCATGCGCACCGGCCTGACCAAGGTCGGTCTGCCCGGGGCGCCTGAGGGTATGAAGAAGGAAGACCCGACCATTGCCGGTCTGCTCAAACCACTCGGCTACGTCACCGGTCAGTTCGGCAAGAACCATCTGGGTGACCGTGACGAGATGCTGCCGACCGCCCATGGCTTCGATGAGTTTTTCGGCAACCTCTACCATCTGAACGCAGAACAGGAACCGGAGCATCCTGACTACCCGAAAGATCCTGAGTTCAAGAAGAAGTTCGGCCCGCGCGGCGTCATTCGCAGCAGCGCCGACGGTAAGATTGAAGATACCGGGCCGCTGACCATAAAGCGTATGGAGACAGTGGACGAGGAAGTCACCATTGCGGCGCTTGATTTTATGGACCGGGCCGTGAAAAGCGATAAACCGTTCTTCGTCTGGTGGAACTCTACCCGCATGCACATCTGGACTCACCTCAAAGAAGAGTCGAAGGGTAAGACTGGGCTTGGCGTGTACGCCGATGGCATGGTTGAACACGATGCCATGGTCGGCCAGTTACTTGAGAAGCTCGATGAACTGGGCATAGCAGACAATACAATTGTCATGTACTCAACCGACAACGGTGCCGAATTTTTCTCCTGGCCCGACGGCGGAACCACCATGTTTCGTAACGAGAAAGCCACTCAGTGGGAAGGCGGTTTTCGGGTGCCGACCATGATCCGCTGGCCCGGCGTGATCGAGCCAGGCTCGGTCATCAACGAGATTGGGGCGCATGAAGACATGTTAAGCACCCTGCTTGCAGCAGCTGGAGAGCCCAATGTAAAAGAAGAGTTGCTGCAGGGTAAGACAGTCGGCAACATGACCTACAAGGTCCACCTTGACGGCTACAACCTTATGCCTGCACTTAAGGGCGAGGCCGATTGGCCGCGCCATGAGTTCGTTTATTGGACGGATGACGGTCAAGTCGCTGCGCTGCGCTACAACAACTGGAAGGCCACCTTCCTGAAGCAGAACTCCCATGGGATTGACGTGTGGAGAAAGCCGTTCGAGGTCCAACGAGCGCCAATGCTGACCAACTTGCGCATGGATCCGTTTGAGCGCGCGGTAGATGAGAGTATAGACTACAACCACTGGTGGGTGGATCACATGTTTATGATCGCCCCCGCCGCCGGATACATCGGTGAATGGCTGCAGAGCTTCCGCGATTTTCCTCCACGCCAGAAGCCTGGCAGTTTCAACCTTGACCGTGTGATGGAATCCATCACCAAGGGCGCTGGCGACAAGTAACGACTCTTAGTTAGGCCCTATCGATCACCCAGGATCAGCGGACGGTTGAGATCTGCCGCCGCTGAGCCTGGGTGATAAAACTGGTCACACATCCCGCAGCGACAGAGAAATTCGCCCCCGCTTCTGATCAACCTCAAGGACTCGAACCGTCACCTGCTGACGGACCTTCACTACCTCAGAAGGGTCCCGGACAAATCGATCGGCCAGCTGACTTATATGGATAAGGCCGTCCTGGTGAACTCCTATATCAACAAAGGCGCCGAACTTGGTCACATTGGTCACTATTCCCGGCAGCCGCATTTCAGGAATCAGATCACCCATGGTGCGAACCTCTTCAGCAAAGGAGAAAACAGCAAAGGTCTCCCGGGGATCGCGGCCGGGCTTGGCGAGTTCCTCCATGATATCCCGCAGGGTCGGCAATCCCAGTGAGTCACCCACATAGTTGTTGATATCCACCTTCTTCCTGGCCTCATCGCTGGAGACAAGATCAGCCACCTTGCAGCCAGCATCCGCGGCCATCTTCTCAACAATTGCATACCTTTCAGGATGGACACCTGAGCCATCCAGAGGATTTTTTGCAGCATGGATGCGGAGAAAACCTGCGCTCTGCTCAAAGGCCTTGGCCCCCAATCGTGGAACCTTTTTTAATTCCTTGCGGCTGGTAAAAGGACCGGTCTCTTTGCGATATTGGATGATGGCGGCCGCCAGAGCCGGGCCAAGCCCTGAGACATAGGTGAGGAGTTCAAGAGAGGCACTGTTGACCTCCACACCAACCGAATTGACACAGCTGGTCACCACATCCTCCAGGCTTTTCTTCAATTCAGACTGGTTAACATCATGCTGATATTGCCCCACACCTATCGATTTCGGATCCAGCTTTACCAGTTCTGCCAGAGGGTCCTGCAATCTTCTGCCGATAGAGATTGCTCCACGTACAGTGACATCGTGATCGGGAAATTCGCGACGGGCCACCTCCGAGGCTGAATAGATGGATGCCCCGTCTTCGTTGACCAGAGTGACGACGACCTCCGGATTCAGCCGAAGATCACGGATAAAAGCCTCTGTTTCTCTTCCGGCAGTCCCGTTACCGATAGCAATTGCCTCGATCTGGAATTTTTTGAAGAGTTCCCGGACAATCCTTGAGGCCTCATCTTTTCTGCTCTCGATAGTCGGATAGATTGTAGTCGAGTATAGAAGTTGGCCCTGTTCATCCAGACAGACCAGTTTGGCCCCGGTTCGAAACCCAGGGTCCAGGGCCATAAGGCGCTTCTGCCCCAACGGCGCAGTAAGAAGCAATTCTCTCAGATTATCTGCGAAGACTTTGATCGCCTCCCGGTCCGCCCGTTCTTTGAGCCTGTTGCGCAACTCTTTTTCCAGAGATGGACCGAGCAGTCTTTTATAGCTGTCTACGACAGCCTGCTCAACCTGATCCCCAACTCCATTTTTGACAAAGTGTCTGACCAGCACTGGGAGAACCAATTCATCCGGCGGTTTTATGCTGATGGATAGTATTTTCTCCTGCTCACCACGCAACATGGCCAGCAAGCGGTGGCTTGGCACCTTTGCTACTGACTCTTGCCAGTCGAAATAGTCATGAAATTTAGCCCCCTGCTGCCGATTCTTCTTTACCACCGTCGAAACGATAACAGCCTTTTCATCGTATAATCTGCGCAGGAGTAGCCGGATCTTCTGATTCTCATTAATCCATTCAGCAATGATATCCCTTGCTCCGGCAAGCGCATCTTCAACTGACTCGACCCCTTTTTCTTCGCTGACAAAAGCCGACACGTCCACCCTGGTCGTATCCTGCCTGAAAAGTTTCCGGGCCAATGGTTCCAGACCCTTTTCAGCGGCAATCATCGCCCTTGTGCGTCTCTTTGGTTTATATGGAAGGTAGATATCTTCCAGGCCGGTCAGATTATCAGCTTTTTCCAGGTCGATTTTTAGTGCATCGCTTAACAGATCACGCTTGGCCAGAGATTCGATAATGAATTGCCGCCTCTTGTCCAACTCAGCAAGCCCGGCGAGGCGATCCCTGATTGCGGCGATCTGCACCTCATCAAGAGAGCCAGTGGCTTCCTTTCGATACCTGGAAATGAAGGGGACGGTGGCTCCGTCTGTAAGCAGGTCAGCAGTGGCCGTTACCTGGATTGGACGAATCCGGAGTTCCTCGGCAATAATGTTTTGGTGTTGTAGAGTCATCAATGATCGCTACGGGCGAGTTGCATAGTAAGCCACTACAAGCGGATCAGCGCTGATCCGCTCCTGGTGTTGGAAAAGGCCCGGCGCCACCTGCTGGACAATATCCTTCGGAACATAGTCGAGAATCCCCGAGCCCAGCGAGCGGCTCTGAACGAAGGCCCTCAAGTCGGCTACGGTCAACTGATTGTTGGCAAAATATTCTCCGCCCCCGCGAATCAAGAGCTGATCAAGACCGCGCAGGAAGGTGGTCAGCCAACCATCAACAAGTTCTTCCCGCGCCGCTTTAAGCTCATCCTCCGGCAACCCGAAGGTTCTGACGATGCGGTTGCTGAGATCCTCGAGAGCGCCCAACACTTCGTCACAATAAAGTGCCTGCAGATCGTCAACGGGATAGAGGCCTGCCATTTTTCCTACGTAGCGACTCATGGCATTTGATTGAGTTACCTGCGCACCATCGATCTCGAGTACAGGTACCGAATTGAAACGTGTGGTCGACCGCATCTCGCCAAATTCGGCGAACGATATGCGGTTGTCCTCGAAATCTATGCCGGCCGCATGAAAAGCAATTCGGATCGGTTCAGCACGTCCACCGTCAATATCGAAATAGGTAAGTTTGTAGCGTGTCATTTTAGAATCCCCCTGTTTTGCTGAATTTGATTATTGCAGATTGCTGCCTGACATTCATTAAGATTTGCAGCGTTGTTTCATGGTGAAATTCTGCAGAAAAGACATTACCTGCCCCGGGAAGATATCACCCGATGAGCATCATCTGGTCTTGTCTCCTGCCAGTTGCTGTTGAAGGCTCTGCGGATCGGTGACCGGTATCTTGCAGATGAAATCAGTGCAGACATAAGCCGCAGCCACCCCATTGATTGGTTTGACAGATTGCAGAAAAGCCAGTTTTTCAGCAAGGTAAGACTGGTTTTCCCCGCCATCTGCCAGCAGAACCAGACGGGCAGGGTCAAAATTCTTTTGTGCCACCTCAAGAAGAGCCCGTGTGTCTTGACCATCTCGAGGCCCGGCAATCACCACCTGAGTCGGTTTTGTAGCGAGCCTTTGCCAAGCTGTGAGCATGAGAGGCAAAGCCGGCGGATATCGATTGATCGTGTCACTGAAGGACTCGATCAGGCGACGATTCTGCTCAAGCCATTGCGGGTTGTCCCGGAGTTGCCCAAGGCGCAGCAAATTAAGCGCGGCCACGGAATTGCCTGCCGGTTCGGCACCGTCGTACTCCGCCCTCATCCTCACTTTGAGGGTGGGGTCGTCAAGGCTGTCAAAAAAATAACCGCCTTCTTCATTCCAGAACAGCTCCATCTGCTTCTGCATCAACTCGAACGCCCATTTCAGCCATTTCGGATCATGGCTTGCCTGATACAAGTCGAGCAATCCCGCAACCATATAGGCGTAATCCTGAAGCTGCCCAGGCAGGCCGGCTTCTCCATTTCGATAGCGACGATTGAGGCTCTGGGCTTCATCATCGTAGAGATGTCGTTTGACAAATGACGCAGTCTGCACGGCTGCCTCAAGGAGTTGGGGATCTTGCAGAACCATGCTGCCCCTTGCCAGTGCACCTATTGCCTGACCATTCCAACCAGTAATGACCTTGTCATCAAGATGGGGTCGGGTGCGCAGCTCACGCGTCTTTAACAGTTTTGCCTTCGAGGAGTCGATGCTCTGGGTCACCAGATCCTTGTCCAGACCGAGAGCGGCAGACGACTGATCAGCATCATGTCTGCGCTGCAGGATGTTTCTGCCGGTAAACTCAGCCGCCGGGTCCTGCTCTACATTGCCATGCTCCATTACCCCATAACTGTAGTTGAAAATTTTCGCCGCCTCATCTCCGAGTTCTCTGACAATCTCTTCCTGGGTCCACAGATAGAACCCTCCTTCGCCATGCTCCCCTGGAGCATATGGGTTTTCACTGTCGGCATCTTCAGCAGAGTAGAAGCCTCCGCCAGGATCACGCATGTCCCGCAGGAGATAGGCAAATATCTGCTGAGCCGCCTCTGAGTAGCTCTCGTCTCCCGTTATCTGGTAGGCATCGAGATAGGAGTTGGCGAGTTGGACCTGGTCGTAGAGCATCTTTTCAAAGTGGGGCACAAACCATTGATTGTCGACGGAATAACGATGAAAACCTCCGCCCAGTTGATCATTCATGCCGCCCGCTGCCATTTTATCAAGGGTATACAGGGCCATTTGTTTTGCCTTGCTTTCCCCCGTTGCTGCGTAATAGTCAAAGAGAAAGGAGAGTACCACTGGCCGGGGAAATTTGGGAGAGGCCCCGAAACCGCCTTGTTCCGCATCGTAGTTTTTTTCTAGGATCGCATAGCCCTGCGCGATTACGTCCTCATTTAGCAGCTCAGAAGAGTAGCCGGCAGCTTTCTCCAGAGTTGCTACCAGTTGTCCTGCGGCTCGTTCAACATCGTCCCTCTTCTCGATCCAGGCTCGGTTGATTGCTGTCAGCAATTCCTTGAAGCCCGGCCGATTATAGGCTGATTCAGGTGGGAAATAAGTACCAGCATAGAACGGGCTGCCGTCGGGCAGCAGAAACACGGACATTGGCCAGCCTCCCCCACCCGTCATCGCCTGAGTCGCAGTCATGTACATCTGATCAACATCAGGTCTTTCCTCCCTGTCCACCTTGATACTGACGAAATGCTGGTTGAGCAGTGCTGCCACCTCATCACTCTCGAAGGACTCATCAGCCATGACATGACACCAATGGCAGGTTGAGTAACCGATGGACAGGAAAATCGGTTTATCCTCCCGCTCGGCGAGACTAAAAGGTTCTTTCCCCCAGGGATACCAGTCTATGGGATTAAAAGCGTGTTGCAGCAGGTAAGGACTCTTTTCATGGATCAGTTTGTTTGGTTTTTCTCCTGCCTCCAGTCTGCTCTGAACCTGATACTGAATTTTGTTTTCACCACTTCCTGGATACACGGGAGCAACATTGCCTGGAATAATCATAATCGCTGCAATCGTTAGCACTGACCAGTTCATCTGACATCACCTTTATTCACTACCTGCACTACACTGTGGTGGTGACTTAATGGGAAGTCAAATAAGAACAGGATTATCCAGCGGTAAGCCTCACCAGTAAGACCTTTAAATGAATAAATTGGGGACCGGTTCCACCCAGATCCAGAGCTCAGATACCCCCGCTAGTCCGCTTGTCCCCCTCACAAATTTGCACCCAGAAAATACATTTTTAGGCTTGTCTGCGGTTGTAGCAGGAAGCATAAACGATTCTGTCGAGCAACACCCAGATAAGAGGCGAAGTGAGCAGTCTTTAATTTTTCTGCTGGAAGAACCCAAGCAACATATCCTTGGCGCCGGCCTTAGAATTTGTTTTATTCAGACGGGAACATAAATAACAGTCAAACTGGAGGGTATGGCCATGGGCTGGAAGCGGCATGGGTTGTTGTGGGTATCTGCCATTTTTCTTACCGGTGCGGCGACAATGAAGGTTATGGCTCACGGCTGGATGGCACCGAAGGATGCAGCCGAGATA
>NODE-534-length-13464-cov-13.3624_pt1 | contig 13464 bp, 13 predicted proteins | sample MGYA00139097_ERZ477577 | MGnify/ENA metagenome assembly ERZ477577 | reverse complement strand
TTTTCAGCTTCTGGAGCCCTGATCATCAACACCGGGATTTTTGAAGATCCAAGTATTTTATCTGCAACACTGCCTCGCACCCATCGCGAAACTCCAGAGTGACCGTGGGTTGCTATGATGATCAGATCAACATCATTGTCTACACAATAGTCAACGAGGCTCTCGGCTACCCTGCCAACAATTGCTTTGATCTCGCAGGTCAGTCCAGGTTCATCAAGTCTGTCGACCACACTACGCAGGTAATCTTCAGCCTCCTTTTTTCGCTCGGATTCTCGAGCTGCGGCAAGATTGGGATCTATGGGGGAATCGGAAACAGAGTAGACTCTTTCGGGCTCGACGACGCGCAGTAAAACCAGTTCTCGAACCGGGCAGCCTCCTGCGATTGCCTCAACATGCGGCAGGACGCACTCAGCAAGCGCTGATCCATCGAGGGGAACCATGATCTTCTTATACATCTCCACCACCTCCTTTCTGCAGAATTATCGTCAGAGATACCTAATGGACATGTTTCGTCTAGAAATCGGAGTCGATAGCTTCTATTAAAAAATATGACGGATCCAGACGCTCACAATGCCACAAGGTGGCCTTCGGGGGCAGACGGGTTGGAATCCAGAAATAGGATCTGCACACGACAGGTTGAGAAAAGGTTTTTTACGTCAGCAGGGCATCTTTTTTAAGGGAGATAGTAGATGATGTGGGTTAGTCTCGTCGTCTGACCTCTGAAAGAATCATCGATATGACCTTATGAAAAGCACCGATCGAGCCACTTTGCGCCCTGCCATCCATTATGGCTGGGTGATTCTTGTAACAGGCCTGGGGGTAATGTTCGCCTGCCTTGGGCTTGGCCGTTTTGCTCTGGGCATGCTCCTGCCGGAAATGGGTGAGGCTCTGAGTTTGAGTTACGGGCAGATGGGCTTGATCAGTACCGCCAATTTTGTTGGCTATATGGTCTCGGTGATCTTTGCCGGCCGGATATCCAATAGTTTCGGTCCGCGGATGACAATCAGTGCGGGGCTTGCTGTGGTAAGTATCTCCATGTGCTTGATCTGGTTTGCCAATAGCTTACCGGTAATCCTGCCACTTTATTTTTTCACAGGCGTCGGCAGCGGTCTGGCGAACATTCCGATGATGGGTCTCGTTGCCGGCTGGTTTGCAGAGCATTGGCGAGGACGTGCTGCCGGTTTTATGCTGGCAGGCAACGGTTTGGGAATCGTCTTCAGCGGACTTCTGGTTCCGCTCCTGATTACCAGATTGGCAGGTCAGGGCTGGCGCTTTGCCTGGCTCATTTTAGGGGGAGCGGTGTTGGGTGTGGCTGCACTGGCTGCTGTTGCGCTCCGGAGCAGCCCTGCCCAGGTTAAGCAGCAGCCAATGGGGGCGGCGCGGACGAAAAGTAATCAACCTGTAACTGATCATGGCAGCTCAGGTACTTCAGCTTTGAATAAGGCCGATATTTCTAAACTGGTCCAGTTGGGGCTCGTCTATTCGTTGTTCGGGGCCACCTATTCAGTTTATGCGACCTTCATCGTCACTTCACTGGTTAACGAACGTGGATTCAGCAATCATAATGCGGGACTGTTCTGGTCAATAGTGGGCATCATCAGCCTGATCTCGGGCCCGTATGCTGGATATATATCTGATCGTCTTGGACGATATCCTGCCCTGGCAATCATCTATGCCCAGTTCAGCGTCGCCCATCTACTTGCCTTGACAGGATTACCGACCATCTGCCTGTATCTGTCGATAGCTGCCTTTGGTCTGTCGCTGTGGGGGATTCCAAGCGTAATTGCGGCAACGGTCGCCGACCTGGTCGGCCCCCTGAGGGCATCATCGGCGTTTGGTTTTGTAACGATATTTTTTGGTGCCGGACAAGTAGTGGGACCGACATTGGCAGGATTTTTAGCTGAATCCACCGGGTTGTTCGATACCGCATTTGTAATCTGTGCGGTTCTGACAACCACTGCAGCCATAGCTTCGGTCAGACTGAACAAGAAGAATAGAAGAGTGAAGCCATGACTTTCTGGCACTGACCAGCTGGTTAACCTTTATTCATCTTATTCATTTCCTGGCGCAGCCTGGCTTCGATGTCACTGTGCAGATCCTCTCTCTTTTTCTTCAGTCCGGCCTGAATTGCTTCGACCTTTTTATCCATGTCTTTTTTCTTGGCCATGAATTCTTCAAGATCCTTGGAAAGACTGTCACCCTTGTCCTGCTCTTTGGGCAGTTTTTCGATTTCAAGGTGATCGCCAATTCCAACTAATATCGAGAATGGGTCTTCTGAGATCGTAACGATCGAGAGCTTCTCCAGTTTTCTGCAGACGGCTAGCCCCGCTTCGACCGAGACCTCGAGACTCTTGCAGATATCTTCGATGGTGGGCGGCGAATTTTTCTGATAGTGGAGAAGCCTTACGGCAGCAACGAAGGTGTGTGCTTCTGTATAGGGATCCATGGTGAACCTCTTGCTTTTGGATTATCTCTAAGCGTGCCTAGAACTGCATCGGTTTTTAACTCCTCAGGCGTCGCTAAAATGTATAACCTTAGGCGAGCAAGCGCAATTATTTAGCAATCATATCCCGAACCATTTATTTTATTGTCGGAATCGCCTAAAATCTATTCTGCCTTCTGAAGTGAGCCTGGTTCTTGCCTTCAATTGCCAGCGGGATCGGGAGCGCTTCAAATTGACAGAGAGAATAGGGAAGCGGTATTCTAGAGCTGTTTGCTGGACGTTGAATCAAAAAAGAGGTCGACCGTGGCACAATTCGCCAATGTGATGGAAGTATTGAGCCTGCTCGATAAGAGCAATTGCCGGAAGTGCGGCGAGAAAACCTGTATGGTTTTTGCTGCCTCAGTCTTTACCGGAAAACGACAGCTGCATGAATGTCCCACAGTCTCAAAAGAGGACATTGCCAAATATGGTGTTCAGCCTAAAAAGAGAAACAAGATCGAAGAGGAAAACGAGAAAGTACTGAGTTTGCTAAAAGACCGTCTCGCCTCGATTGATTTTGAGGAGCGTGCTGAAACGATTGGCGCCACCTGTCGTAACGGCAGGATCACCCTGAAAATCATGGGCAAGGATTTTTCGGTGGACAAAGAGGGTAACGCCTACACCGATATTCATGTCAATCCCTGGGTACTCATTGCGGCGCTCAACTATATTATTTTTTCAAAAGCCAAGCCGTTATCATCCAACTGGGTACCTCTCAGGGAACTGCCCAGTGGTAAGGACTGGTATCGGTTGTTTGGCCAGTCATGTGAGAAGGTTCTGAAAAAGACGGCCGACACCTATTCAGATCTTTTTTCCGATCTGGTCAGGATGTTCAGCGGCACCCAGGTTGAGGATCAGTTTAAATCAGATGTCGCAGTGATTCTGTCGCCCCTGCCTCTGGTGCCAATGCTCATCTGCTACTGGAAGCCGGAGGAGGGGATGGAGTCCGCCCTGGGTCTCTTTTTTGACGATACCGGCGAGGCCAATCTGGGAATTGAAGGACTGTATTCGCTGGGGGTAGGCTTCGCCTCCATGATCGAGAAGCTGGCCAGGCAGCATGGTCATAGCGTTTAAAACCGGTATGGAGCGACTCGATAATCTTCTCATAGTGGCCGGGGCCGGTAGAAATGTCGGAAAGACCGAATTTGTCTGCCGGCTGATAGAAAAACATTCCAGCCAGAGCGACATCTACGGCTTGAAAGTATCTGCGATTCATCCGGATGAGGCTATCTACCACGGGGATCACTCAAAGCAGCGATTTACCGCAAATCTGTTTGAGGAGACCCGCTACGACCTCGATAAAGATACTTCCCGCATGTTGTGTGCCGGGGCCAAGAAAGTCTACTACCTGCAGGGAGATGATGAACAGATCCGGGTCGGTTTCCAAGAGTTTCAAAGTATGATTCCATCTTCTGCTCCCATAGTCTGCGAGTCCAGCAGCCTGTGGAAGTATGTGCAACCCGGTCTGTTGATACTGGTAAAAGCGGCCACTGTCGAATTCAAGCCACGGGCCCTGGAGATTGGTGAGCAGGCTTCTCTGATCATAGACTCCGACGGCCTGTCCGGATTTCCAGAGATCGACGCTATTTCGTTGTCGAAGGTAGATGGCTGGTCTCTTGGGTCGGCGGCCACCCCAGGGTATTATACATAGCGACATAAGTTCAAGGCGGCGCGGGCCCATCCACGCAAGGAACGAGCAGCCGGCAGAGCAGCCTTGCAGCGCTTTGAGCAGGCAACGCAGCGAGTGACGCAGCCTGGTAAGATTTATAGGACTTATGTCGCTATGTATAATTTGTGATTCCCTTTGTCTAAAGAAGCAAAGACCATTTTAGAGAACATCTTCAAGCTGTTTATCAAAGGTATGGGTGCCGAACGAATAACCATTTCACTCCTTATTCTGCGACAATTAGTGTAAAAATACAGGCTACTTTGAAAAATTGACATTTTCGTTCATAATCAAGGCGCGAATGTAAATTTTGCCGCAGGCATATCGCGGGGTTTGGGCGGAAAAGCGATTTTTCAAGGTAGCCTACAGCTAGTCAGCAGGAGGACAGGATCAGGGTAATCGGTTGGCCTGCTGAACGATACCAAGAGACATCGGGAAAAGGGAGTGAGCCCTGCCGCAGAACAATCGGCAGTGTGCTGCACCCATAAGATCAATCCCTACAACCACGATCGGAAGAGCCATGATATCTGTAATTGAAGCCCAGCGAATTCTGCATGAGAACGTTCCGGCACCTCAGCAGATCAGTGTTTCGATAGACGAAGCCTTTGGCCTGTATCTCTTTGAAGATATTAAAGCGCCCGATTCCTCACCTCGATATACCAATTCGGCCATGGACGGCTATGCGGTGAGATGGGCAGACTGTGCCGAAGCAAGTGCTGACAGTCCGGTGCAACTGGAAATTATCGGTGAAAGCCAGGCAGGCATTCCCTTTGCGGGAGAGGTTTTAAAAAACAGTGCGGTGAGAATCAGTACCGGAGCAATGTTGCCGGATGGAGCCGATACGATAATTCGTGTGGAAGACACTGAAGATCTGGAAGGATATGTCAATATCCTCGCAGTAAAAAAACAAGGCCAGGACGTCAGGCACAAGGGTGAAGAGTTTGCCGAGGGGCAGCTTCTCTTTCTAAAAGGAGACTGCCTGGGAGCGAGAGAGCTGGCTTTGATGGCGGCTGTTGGGCTGCACACCGTCCCCGTCTATGCTAAACCGGATGTCATCCTGCTGGTGACTGGAACGGAGTTGGTCTGTCATGATGAAGCGACCATCAAAGCGCATCAGATCAGGGATTCCAATACTATCATGCTGGCCTCCGCCATTCGGGAAAGTGGCGGGGTGCTGCGCTCGACCTCCCATGTTGAGGACAGCCTCAAACACACCATACAGGCCATAGAAGACGGTGTTGCCTCCGGTGTCAAACTCATCATCTGCTCAGGCGGTGTTTCTGTGGGACGGCATGACCATGTCCGGGAGGCAGCGGCACAGGCCGGGTTTAAGGAGTTGTTCTGGCAGATACGTCAGAAGCCAGGAAAGCCGCTCTATGTCGGTCGCAAAGGGGAGACACTGATCTTTGGTCTGCCGGGCAACCCGGTGTCCGCCTACATGTGTTTCAGAAACTTTGTCCGGCCGGTGCTGGCAGAGTTGCAGGGCACCTCCTGTTTCGATCAAACCTTGACGGCAATTGTCTCGGAACAGATGACCAATAAAGGGAAACGGACGCTGTTTGTCAGAGTGAAAATTGAAAACAGACCGAACCAGCTTGCTCTCGTAAAAGAGGTTGGGCAACAGGGGTCTCATATGCTCAGCACCATTGCCCATGCCGATGGTTATGTGGTATTGCAACCGGGGGAAGTCCTGCAGCCGGGAAGCCTGAAAGAGGTCTCCTTGTTCTAAAGGCAATCGCTAGAGCCATTTGCAAAACAATCTTTTCGCCCAAACTCTGCGTTATGCTCAAAATTTTATCCTCGGAATATCAATCATATGCCTGTGGTAAAATTTCTCGCATGCCTTGATTTTGAACGAAAATCTTAGCTTTGCAAAAGGCTCGATAAATAAAACTTTGGTTACCGATGAAGGGTCACCGCATAACTGCTGTCCAGTGAAGTGCGTCCGTACGTTTCTGCCAGCCTGCGCATGTAGCTGACCTGCTCACTGTTATTTCTGGCCTGGCTTCCGTCCGGGCGAGAACAATTGTTTTCAAACCCGACTCGAATGTGCCCACCCCGAGCGGCGGCGCCTTCTGCCACCTCGAACTCGTGCTGGTCAAAGCCACAGACCATCCAGGAGTAGGGCCAGGGGTGTTGTTTCAGAGGCAGGAGATACTCGTCAAGGCTGGCAATATCGGTATCATCACGATCAAGGTACCTGCCGAACACAAAAAGCAGTAAATGCTTGGATCCAGGCAATACCCCCTGCTCGCAAAGCTTTACAAACCAGGCAACCTCGGCGGGGCTATAGAGAATATACTGGATCAGGGCACCGGCGTCGTACAATTTGCTGAAAAATCGTGAGCCACTTTCGAGGTCATCTTCGCTTCGGATAAACTCCCTCAAAGCGCAGGAAAGGCAGTGCGGGGCTAAACGCTGCAGCAGCTCGATCTGTTCGGGCTGGCTGTAGACACCGGCTGCTTCCGAGGTTACCTGCAGCAGCAGCCGATCGCCAACGGCGGCCTCGAGTTCGGAAAGGGTGCGGCGGTAATGCTCAGGGTCGAGGCTGTGCCGGCCCTTGCCGTCTCTGATATGAAAATGCATCATTGAGGCGCCGGCATTGGTGCAGGAGATCGCCGTTTCAATCAGTTCTTTGGTGGTAAGAGGTAGGTGCGGGTGATCAATTTTCGTTTTACGGGCCCCATTTGGTGCGGCGGCGATGACGATTGAACTGTCCATGGCTTGAGCCCTATCCCGCGCCGGCAACGCCGGCGGCAATGCCGATTTCCAGTGCCACACTATAATGGGTTATCCGGGGCTTTTCTCCACCACAGGCGAGGTGAGCCGCCGTGGCGGCAATCCAGGTGTGCTGCTCCATAGAACCTATTCCGGCCTCGCTGACCATCTCATCCTGATCCCACTCATCAAATTCCTCAAGGTTCCCGGCGCTCAGAACATCCAAGAAACGTTGGTCTGCTTCGGCGTTGAGAAACATGTCCCTGGCGGTTCGGGTTCCCTGAGCTATCATTTCCGCCCCTTCATGGTGCATAACGTAAAGTCTCTTCAACCATTGTTCCCGGGTCAGCGAGTCGGGGTGGTCTCCACCGCTCAGTTGCCAGGCGGCAACCGCTTTTTCACCATCGCCCCAGGCCGGGTAATATCTCGTTGGGTGGTGTGAGAGGCCCCCCGAGGCGAGAAAAAGCACCCTCATTTCCATACCTTTAACGTACTCTGCGACTGCTTCGCCGAGCAGGCGTGATCGTTTAAAGGGGACGAAGGGCTTGTTGATGCAGTTGATGAATATCGGAATCAGCGGTCTTTTATCCAGCCCGCCGAGCATCAGGTTAATGGTTTGGGAAAAAGCGTGATCCACGGTCATCTGATGAGATACGGCAGGGTCAAGATTGCTGGTGCGTAAACTGGCGGCAAGTTGTTCGGCAAGATCCCCGGGCACCTTCAGTTTCCCGGGGAAACCGCCAATGTCGTCAACAGCTTCTGCCTGCAGACCGACACAGAAGGCGGGCATAAGTCTGAGAAAGAAACCGTTGAAATGATCTGAGCCAAAGGCGATTACCAGCTCAGGATCGAATTCATCCAGGGCTCGGGCCTGCTCTTCAAAGGCTGACTGCAGGTCATCCCAGTGTTCAGGCTCTTTTTTGTAGCAGTACATCAATGGGCTGTGGGAGGCACAGATGAGTCTTGTCTTCATAGTCCTTTCTTCGAATTTGCCCCTTCAGGGCCTGTATTGTCTTCGGCAACAAAAATCCTCTCGATATGGCGTCTGCAGATACGCCAGCGGCCGTCATCACAGAGTTTATATTCATCGATAAAGTCGGCAACTAGGTAAGGGGTTGCCGGGGAGACGGGAGGCTGAGCGTCGGCACCAAAGGTGAGGCAGACGCTTTGGGCGGTGACCCGACCGGTATCCTTGAGCTGAATTCTCAACCCGGACTGGATGTGGCGCGAAGTACGATGTTTTCCTCCCCGTCTGTTCTCAAACAGCTGCCGGATCTCCTCTCTCCCTTTACTTGTCCGCTGACCGTGCGTGTAGAGCGCATCTTCACAGAAGAGATCGACGAGTTCATCAACCATGCTGTGGTCGAGATAATAGCAGAAATCGTTGTTCAAGTCGGTAATCTTCTGCTGGATTGACTGCAGGTCTGAAGGCTTCAGCTCAGTTTCCATTGGCCGATCTCCCTGTTCTCTACAATCACAGGATTGTATTGGGTACCGAGATTTTCGATGGTAATTTCCACCGGTCCGCCGGTAATCAGAAAGTTTGCGTGATGGATCGATTTTCTATGTTCAGAGGGTTTAAAGGCGGTACCGCAGGAAATGATATCACCAGCATTCAAGGTGTGGAATTGGCTGATGAAACTGATCAGTTCGGCAACTTTATAATTGTAGTAGCGGGTGCTGTCCTCGGCGACAATCTCCCCGGCGACCGAACAGGTGACGCCAAGATCGTCGGGATTGCCGATCTCGTCGGCAGTAACCAGCCACGGTCCCAACACGCCGAAGTTGTCGGCCCCCTTGTACCTGCCGGCATAGGAGAGATGCTGTTCCCGCCGTTCGAGCTTGTCGGGGTCATCCTTTGAGCCATAGAGCGCGTAGTAGTGGAACATATCCTCGGATCTCATATGGTTGCCGGTGATATCGTTGAAGATCGAGTAGCCATAGACATGAGCCAGCGCGTCGGTGGCGTCCACATCACGGGCCGTGCGGCCGATAATGACCGCCAGTTCCGGTTCCGGGTGCATACTGCCGTAGTAGGAACGCATGGCCAGGGGCTGCCGGTGACCAGCCAGGCAGGATGAAGGCTTGATAAAAAAGGCCGGGTGATCCGGGGCGGCAATCTTCCTGGCATTGCTGGCCGAGTTGTTCATTGCAATCCCACAGATTTTCCCGGGCCTGACCACGGGAGGCAGCCAATCGACCTCGTCAACGGGGATCAATTCAGCGTTTCTCGCCCGGGTTAGAGCGTTGGCTGCCAGCTGCAACCCCTCTTCTCCGAGTTCGATGAATTCGATCATCGACAGCGGCACCCGGCGATCTGCAGGCCAGTGTGATTGCAGATCCAGCAGGGATGTTTCTCCAACAGCGGTGCCGATTCGTTGTTTGCCGCTGTGGACAAAGCTTGCCAGTTTCATTCAAGTCTCCATATTTCAAGTATTGTCTGAAAAACAGTTTTCATTACTAACTGATCCGGTAAAAATCGTAACCCATCAGTTGGTCAGTATAATCATTTCTGTTCACTAAAGTGAGCGGTTTTGTATTGTCTTGTTGACCTGGCTCTTTAAGGTCATTACTATGAACATTACATGTAATTTGCCCAGAAAAGAATGCAAAAGGAGCGGCCGGAAGTGAAAATCCTACTTTATTGCAAAAACACTCAGGCGCATCAACGGGCTCTTGAAATCGCCCTTGAACAGGCTAAAGCCTTTACCGCCTCAGTTGATCTGGTGAGCTGTGTTTCTGAAAAAGACAAAATGCCGCTGGAGGTATTCGAGAAAGCTGAAAGCAAGCTTCAGGAATACGTCGACCAGGTCTTTACCCCCGCCTCCGTACCCTGCAGAACCAAGGTACTGGTTTCCGCATTTACTGCCGGAGAGGAACTGGTGAAGTATGCAGAAGCCAACAATATCGATACGCTCATCATGAGTATTCAGAAACGCTCCCGGCTCGGCAAGATGTTTTTCGGGTCCAATACCCAGTTTATACTGCTGGAAGCGCCCTGCAAAGTAATCACTACTACCTGAACCGGCCCCCGGACACTCTAGTGACCGGTAATCAGTGATCAGCAGGCTCAGTACATCAGGTGAGGTAGAAAAAGAACGATCTGGGGGAAGATCATCAGGATGATGATACCGGCTATGACCGCTATCAGAAAAGGTACGATCCCCTTGAAAATAGACTCGAGGGTAATATCTTCCATGACATTTTTGGCCACCCCATATACCACATAGACATTCAAGCCCACCGGGGGGGTGATGACTCCCATCTCGGTTACCAGAACGATGATAACGCCAAACCAGATCGGATCATATCCGAGGTTGGTGACGATTGGAAAAAAGATCGGAATGGTCAGCATGATCAAACCGAGTGAATCCATGAAACAGCCGCCCAGAAAATAGATCAGGATGATGATGGAGATGATCAGAAACGGCGGCAGGTTGAAGCCGCTGATCCAGGTAGCCAAATCAAATGGAATTCGGGTGACGGCCAGAAACTTGCCGAATACCATCGCCCCGGCGATCAGGAAAAGTATCATGCAGGAGGTCTGCAGCGTTTCGTGAAGCGATTTAACAAAGGCCTTCCAGCTGAGCTGCCGCCGTATGATCGATACCAGTAAAACGGCAAGCACACCGACGGCTGCCGATTCGGTCGGAGTGAAAAATCCGGCAAACAGGCCGGCCATCACCACCACGAAAATCAATACGGTGTCGAACAAACCGGCCAGGGATTTGATTTTCTGTTTCCAGGTAAAGCTTTCGCCCTTCGGTCCTTTTTCAGGATTGATCCTGCAGGTGATGTAGATCGAGATGATAAACAGGATTGTCATCATAAAGGCGGGCAGGATTCCCGAAACAAACAAGGCGCCGATGGACTGTTCGGTGAGTATCCCGTAGACGATCAAAACGACGCTGGGCGGCATGATCATGCCCAGTCCGCCGCCTGAGGCCACTGAACCGGCTGCCAGTTCGTTGGAGTAGTTAAATCGTTTCATCTCGGGAATACCAACGGTGGCCATGGTGGCTGCAGTGGCCGGGCTGGAACCGCAGACCGCACCAAAAGCGGTACAGGCCGAAACAGTGGCCATTGCCAGGCCGCCCCTGGTGCTGCCTATAAATGTGTAAGTAGTATTGTACAGCCTTCGGCTGATGCCGCTGTTGAAGGCCAGCTGTCCCATCAGGACAAAGAGCGGGATGGTGGTTAGTTCATAGGAGGAAAAGGTATCGAAGAAAACTCGGGGCAGAAGATTGAGGCCTGCGTTGAATGAGATAAGATAACCGAAACCGCCGACGCCGACCAGGGTCATCACATAGGCCACCGGCATTCTGGTTACAAAGATGGTCAGCATCAGAAGGATGCCGATAATGCCAACTGTCGAGGGGCTCATTTCTATTGCCGATCTCCCCTAAAGAAAAAGATGATATCCTGCAGGATATAGAGGGAGACAATGAACAGGCAGAAGGAAAGGGCGTAAACGAAACTATAGGTAGGCAGCTCCAGGTTCATCGACACCTCTCCGGAGCCCTGCATTACCCGGGCATAGAGAAACATCTGCCAGGCCAGCAGCAGGAACAGCAGATAAGAGAACAAATTGGTGATTAAGCGAATGATTTCCTGATTCTTTTTGGAGAGAAGACGGACCACTATCTCGACTCCCACATGTGAGTCTTTCCGGTGCGCGTAGGGCAGGGCAAAGCCAATGGCGAGCACGGCAAAAATGGAAACGATCTCTTCGGAACCAAAGATCGGTTTATTGATCGTGGCCCGCAATATGACATCGGCGCAGGTCATCAGCGCCATGCCCATCAGGCACACTGAGGATACACCCTTCATAAACCGCTGGGTTTTATCTAAAAAAGTCCAGAAAGGGTGCATTAGGTAAGCAGATAATCGGACGTACTAATTACTGATGAAAGGTAAATAAACCGATCGGACGGAACAGTATCGTCCCGTCCGATCGCTGCCTCTTGAGGCTTACCTGATTCACTAGTGCGGCTACTTCAGCATAGAGCTGATGTAACCGATGACTTCCTGGCCGTTGATGCCTTTACCGTCGAGATCTGCTGAATACTCATCGATGGCCGGTTTGACGGCTGCCTGCCATTTTTTCTTCTCGGCGTCGTCGAGCATGACAAATGTGCCGCCTTTCTCGGTAAAGAACGCGCGACCTTCAGCATCACTGGAATCCCAGGCTTCACCATGCTTTACCGACCATTCCATGTTGATCTCAGAGATGGTCTTCTGGATTTCAGGTGTCAGCGAATCCCATTTTGCCTTGTTCATGGTTACAAAGAAAGTGGTGGTATAGGCAACTGAGCTTTCGTCTACCACATATTCGAGTACCTCTGCCAGCTTCCAGCCTTTGTTGGCTTCCAGCGGATGGGCGCAGCCGTCGACCACACCTTTTTGCAGGCTCTGGTAGGCATCGGGCATTCCCATACTGACCGGCGTGGCGCCAAGAGCGCTGGCCAGTTTTGCACTCATTCCGGTTGCCCGAATCTTCAGACCTTCAAGATCGGCCAGATTCTTAACTTCTTTATCTCTCGTGTGGATCATGCCTGGTCCATGGGCGTGCAGGAACATGATCTGGGTTGTATCAAACTCCTTGGGATTGAATTTATCCAGGACGCCGTTGGCTATTTGGGTGGCAATCACTCCGTTGGGGTAGCCAATGGGCAGATCCATTGCCCCGAGAACCGGAAATCTGCCTTTAGAGTAGGCCAGAACGGACATGCCGATATCGGCAATACCCTGCTCAACTCCGTCATAGATCTGTGGAGCTTTGACCAGCGTGCCGCCCGGATAATAATTTATCTTTACAGCACCGTTGGTTCTTTTTTCAACTTCCTGACACCATGACTCAGCGAGTTTTGACTGAATGTGGAACGGGGGGAAAAAATTTGCATAGGTCAGTTCAATCGTCTGTGCGCTGGCGAGAGTTGCCATTCCAGAAAGAAAAACAGCAGTTGCAGCAAGAGACACAATGGCCCAGATGGATCTTTTCTTCATCGGTTAACCCCTCCTTGATCTTTTCTTGGCTGAATACCCATCATTTTTTGCCCGGTCGATACCCGAACAGCTCAAAAACAAGACTTCGATCGTTCACTTACAAAGTGGTTAAAAGCGACTGCACGCTAGGTTTCTATAGAGAACTGTATATTTAATAGTCCAGGTGGTTTTGGTTAATCTTTGCGCGGTTCCCGGTGACGTTAAATTCTCACTCCGATAATATTGACGGCCAAAAAACACTTCCGACACCCCAGGATTACATGCAATATCGCGCGCAAAATAATTACTGTCAAGCAAATTCCATCTCACAACTGATATTAGATGAACAGGAAAAGCAATTCTGCTGCTCCTTACTTTTTCTATCAAGCTATCCTAACATTTAGTCAACTACTTCCACCAGTATAATTCGGGCCGACGAGCACTCCCTGTGCAGTTCTTTAGAGAGTTGCTTTAATTACAGATCTGTTTACAATGAAAGGAAGTTAACCTCATCCCTTGCAGTGTTTTACTGGACCAGTCAGCAGATAATTAAAAACATAGAGCCATTTGCAAAACAATCTTTTCGCCCAAACTCTGCGTTATGCTCAAAATT
>NODE-533-length-13499-cov-9.47776_pt1 | contig 13499 bp, 11 predicted proteins | sample MGYA00139097_ERZ477577 | MGnify/ENA metagenome assembly ERZ477577 | reverse complement strand
CTCACCGGCCTTATCTATATCCTCAAGAAAGGAGTACTCAATTGGCGTTAGGACTCGAAGCCAGTCTCGGTGACTCGGTATTGACAACAAAACTTGATGCAATTGTTAACTGGGGGCGACAGTACTCACTCTGGCCGATGGTTTTTGGCACCGCCTGTTGTGCGATTGAATTTATGAGCGCTGCAGCCAGTCAACATGATATTTCCCGTTTCGGGGCTGAGGTTGTACGTTTCTCCCCACGGCAGGCAGATCTGATGCTTGTCTGCGGGACGGTCAGCTATAAACAGGCACCCATACTGAAGCGAATTTACGACCAGATGCCCGATCCGAAATGGGTTGTGGCCATGGGGGCCTGTGCAAGTTCCGGCGGCATCTACGATAACTATTGTACAGTGCAGGGAGTTGACACGGTCATTCCGGTAGATGTCTATATTTCCGGTTGTCCACCGAGACCGGAAGCAGTTCTCGATGCATTGATCAAGATTCAGGAACAGATACAGACCGAAAGCGTGCTGGTTGATCCACACAAAGACTTCAAGGGAATTCTTGACTGACCATGAAAGAAACGGCCATTGATAAAATCCGTGCCCTGTTTCCAGACATTGAATGCAGAATGGTTCTGGATACCGTTGTCATGGATGTTGACTCAGAAAAACTGGAATCAACGATGACTCGGCTGAAAACCTATCCTGATCTGGATTTCGGCCTCTTAGTTGATGTTACAGCAATTGATTATCTCACCTATCCAGATCCACCTCAGGAACGATTTGCAGTGGTGTATACCCTGAGGAACTGGGAGCGAAACTGGCTGGTGCAGGTTCGCATACCTGTGGCAGACCCGGAAAAAGGTGTTCCTACCTGCAGTGGACTCTGGGGTTCGGCAAATTGGGGAGAGAGAGAGGTCTATGACCAGTATGGCATCAATTTTACAGGGCATCCGGATCTGAGGCGTATTCTCAACCATTGGCAGTTTCAGGGGCATCCTCTGCGCAAAGACTACGATATCCATCAGGGCCAGATCTGTTATGAATCAGACAGCATGGAGAAAGAGATCAGGGCCCGGCTTCTGGCAAAAGGAGTCGACCAGAGTACGCTGAAAGATATTAATACCGAGTTGATGTTTCTAAACATCGGACCATCCCATCCTGCAACACATGGTGCAATCCGAATTCTTACCGCGCTTGATGGCGAAACCATCATGGCCAACGTCAATGAGATTGGCTACCTACACCGAGGATTTGAAAAAACTGCTGAAAACAGGACCTATAATCAGGTTATTCCATTGACGGACCGTTTGAATTACTGCTCTGCCTTGATGAACAATATCGCTTACGTCAAAGCGATTGAGTCCTGGTTGGGAGTAGAAATTACCGAGCGGGCAAAATTCATGCGTGTAATCCTTTCCGAGTTTTTCAGGGTTCAGGATCACCTCGTCTGTATCGCCGCCAACCTCGTTGATATGGGTGGACTGACAAATTACTGGTACCTCTATAATGAGAAAGAAGCCTCCTATGACTTCATCAGTCGGCTGACCGGGGCACGTCTGACCAGCTCGTTTACCAGAATTGGTGGAATGTACCGGGACTTTTACGACGGCTGGCAAGAGGATATGGAGTTCCAGCTGAAAGCAATTGAAAAAGGTGTGTCAGACTCGCTGGCCCTGGTACTGCAGAATAGAATTGTCCACGATCGAACCCAGGGCACCTGCGTGCTGTCGGCGGAAACGGCTCTTTCTTATGGTTTTACCGGCCCTAACCTGAGGGCTTCCGGTGTTGGATATGATCTGAGGAAAGATAACCCCTATTATCATTACGAATCCTTTGATTTCACTATCCCGGTGGGGAGCAAAGGGGATATATACGATCGGATGATGGTTCGGTTCGAAGAGATGTTTGAGAGCATCAAAATCATCCGTCAGGCAGTCAAGATGATCCCTGACGGCCCTGTATTTATATCTGATCATAATATCGTACTCCCCCCGAAAGAACAGGTCTATAACAAGATCGAAGGGCTTGCCAACCATTTCAAACTGGTGTTTGAGGGGGTTAAGATACCTTCTGGTGAATGGTACGACAGTTATGAGGCTGCAAATGGTGAGCTCGGGTTCCATTTTGTATCTGATGGGTCAGGTACACCCTATAAATGCAAGGTTCGTCCTCCCTGTTTTTATGCCATGGGAGGGTTTCATGAAATGGTGGAAGGTGAAATGATTGCTGATGCGGTCATCAACCTGGGAAGTATCAACATCATCGGCGGGGAGCTTGATAGATGAGCGATCGTTCACAACTAATCATTACGGGGAATCCGTTTACTTTTGATTCGGAAAGAGATGCTGAGTTCGAACGGCTGGTAAAGCGCTATCCTATAAGGGAGTCAATGATTATGCCGGCCCTCTGGCTCGCACAGGATCAGGAAGGCTGGATCAGTGCTGAAGCGATTGAATATATTGCTGACAGAATTGGTACGTACGCCGCCAAAGTTTTTGAACTGGCCACGTTCTATACCATGTACCAGCTTAAACCGGTGGGTAAATTCCATATCTGTGTTTGCAGAACGCTGTCCTGCTGGCTCCGTGATAAACAGGAAATTATTGACTACCTGGAAGATGATATTGGCATTAAACCAGGCCAGATGAGTGAAGACGGTACGTTCAGCCTTGAAGAGGTTGAGTGTCTTGGTCACTGCGGTACTGCACCAGTCGTGCAGATCAATGGTGAGTTTCACGAAGAGATGTCCGTGGAAAAGCTTAAAACCATTTTGGCAGGTCTGGAATAAGGGGGATGAATGTCGATGGAAGTTAAAATTCTCAGTGAGAAGTTCGATATCAAAGACGCTCACCTGCTTAAGGTTGCAAAAAAGCACGGGGCTTACAAAACACTTGATAAGCTCTTTTCTGTGGACCCTTCTGATGTTATTGAGGTAGTGAAGAACAGCGGTCTGCGTGGCAGGGGTGGTGCTGGATTTCCTGCCGGTGTGAAATGGAGTTTTCTGCCCAAGGATCTTGATAAACCGGTCTACCTTACCGTAAACTCTGATGAATCAGAACCTGCAACGTTTAAGGATCGTTATATTCTGGTTCGGGATCCCCACATGTTGATCGAAGGGATCATCATCTGTTGTTATGCCATTGGCTGCCATGACAGCTATATCTATATCCGCGGTGAATATACCTCCCAGGTAAAAATTCTTCAGGCAGCGATTGATGAAGCCTATGAGGCGGGATATCTTGGAGAAACGGTCGCAGGAAGAGATTTCCGACTCGAAGTGACTGTCCATAGAGGGGCTGGGGCGTATGTGTGTGGCGAAGAAACAGCCCTGCTTGAATCCATAGAGGGTAAAAAAGGGCAGCCGAGAAGCAAGCCACCCTTTCCAGCCGTTGTCGGCCTCTACGATTCTCCAACGATCATTAATAATGTTCAATCGATAGCCTCTCTCCCTTTCATTCTTGATAAAGGGGCGGATGCGTATAAAGCGTATGGGACAGAAAAAAGCGCTGGAACGCATTTATTCGGAATCTCGGGGCATGTTGAAAAACCAGGGATGTATGAATTACCTCTTGGACTTCCACTCATGGAGGTACTCGAAAAAGTGGCCGGAGGCGTCTGGAAAGGACGAGCTTTAAAAGGAGTCATTCCAGGCGGAAGCTCGACGCCTGTTTTAACCGTGGAAGAGGCAAAAACGGTAACACTTGATTATGAATCGATGGCCGAGCATAAGACAATGTTCGGTTCCGGTGGGATCGTCGTTCTCGATGAAACGGTAGATATGGTAAAACTGGTCGAAAATCTTATCTACTTTTATCATCACGAATCGTGCGGGCAGTGCACTCCCTGCAGGGAGGGATTGGGATGGATGTTAAAGATCGTCAAAAAACTGCTTGCCGGAGAAGGAACCCTCGCTGACATCGATCTGCTGGTGGAGCTGTGCGACAATATCGAGATGAAGACTGTCTGTGTACTTTCTGCTGCCTGCACCATGCCGGTGCGCAGCTATCTGAACAAATTTCGAAGTGAGTTTGAGGCATACGCGGTTGATGACGCCTCAACAGAATAAGATCTGCATGATGAATAGGACGACCAATGGCTGAGATGGTGAAACTTTTCGTGAACGGGCAGGAGGTGGAGGTTGAAGCAGGAAAAAACCTCATTGATGCACTTGCTGTGATTGGTATAGAGATCCCGCATTTCTGCTATCACCCGGCTTTGGGAGCAGATGGAAACTGCAGAATGTGCCTGGTAGGCATTGAGGATGGCAGACCACCGCTCGTTCCTGCCTGCAAGACTCCAGCTCTGGAGGGCATGAAAGTGCAGTTGGATACTGATTATATCAAAAAAATCCAGCGCGACATGCTCGAGTTTGAGCTGATAAATCACCCTGTTGACTGTCCGATCTGCGATCAGGCAGGTGAGTGTGATCTGCAGGATTACTACATGACATACAGCCTCGGGGACAGCCGGATGCGTGTTCCTCAGGTAACCAAAGGGAAAAAGATGGACTTTGGTTGCGGGGTTGTTCACGATCAGGAGCGCTGTGTTCTCTGTGGCAGATGTGTCAGGTTTACCCGCCAGATTACCAAAACTGGTGAACTCGGTATTGTCAACAGAACCGATGCCGCCCGGGTTAATATCTTTCCCGGCAGACCGCTTGATAACCGTTATGCCCTTAATATTGTAGATATATGCCCCGTCGGGGCAATGACCAGTAAAGATTTCAGGTTCAAACAGCGCGCCTGGTTTCTGAAGAGGGATGACGGTGTCTGTCACGGGTGCAGTAAGGGGTGCAATATCTATATCGACCATCACCGTGAAAAACACAAAGATGATGTCATTTATCGTTTCAGGGCACGCAAGAACCTGCTGGTCAATGGCTACTTTATCTGTGATGAAGGTCGGCTCAGCTACCATCAAGAGAACGAGCAGCGGCAGACTCAAACGATTGTTGACGGCACTGCCGTTTCATTTGAAGACGGAATTAAGGCAATTCTTGACAGGCTGGAAAGAGCGAAGAAACCGCTGATGCTGGTCTCTCCTGACTCAACGCTTGGCCAGATGTGGGCGGTTAAGCGACTGGCAACCTTGTATGGTGCTCATCTGTCCGGGTATAGCGATGCGTATTTAAAGCCGGGTAGCGGCGATGATTATCTAATTAATGATGATAAAGCAGCGAATCGCAAAGGACTGGATCTTCTGGAGATCGATACGGACAAAGAGATATTAATGGCGGCCCTGGACAGATGCGACCTCTTCATCAATTTTAACAACGATCTCTTCTTTACAGATATAAACGATGATCTCAAACTGCTTCTGAATAGTGCGGACTGTGTTTCTGTGTGCAGTCACGATCTGCCGGTTCATCGTTCGGCATCAATTATTGTACCGACCGCTTCCTATAGTGAATATGGCGGAGTGATCGTCAATGAGGATGGGGTTCTGCAGCGCTTCAGGAAGGCTGTTTGCAAGAATGACAACCGGCCGGATATTGTTGAAATCACAAGGTTATTGGGGGGAGCCATAACAACCTGGATACGCTCCTGGCCTGGCATCAGGCAATCGGTTCCACTCCTGTCAGATGTCCAGCCGGAAGAGATTCCTGCTGAAGGATTAAAATTAGCAGACAGCGAGGATTCCCATGTCGGCACTTGATCTATTAATGATACTGCTGAGAATTGCATTTGGCGCTTTTGTCCCATTGAGTTTTGTGGCGGTACTGGTCTGGATGGAGCGTCGAGGCGCCGGTTTTTTCCAGGATCGTGCCGGGCCAAACCGTTGTAATTTCATGGGATTCAGGGCTGCTGGTTTGATTCAGAACCTAGCTGACGGAGTAAAGCTGATATTCAAAGAAGATGTCGTGCCAGGCCATATCAAACACAAGTTTTATTTCATCCTGGCACCGATGCTGGTATTTTTTACGGCAATGCTCTGTTTTGCCGTCATCCCCTTTGCAGATGTTTTGACTATTGGCGGCAGGGATTATGTGATGCAGGCAGTCCCGATGGATATTGGTATTCTGTGGTTCCTGGCTATCGTCGGTTTCGGGGTCTATGGAATTATTCTGGCAGGCTGGTCATCTCATAATAAATACGGTGTGCTCGGTGGACTTCGAGCAGCTGCTCAGGTGATCAGTTATGAGATTCCCATGGGGCTCGCTCTGGTTAGCCTTCTGGCGATTTACGGAACGGTCAACTTGACTGAGATGGCACAATACCAGGGCCAGCTGTTATTTGGATTCATCCCCATGTGGGGTGTTTTCCTGCAGCCACTCGGTGTCATTATTTTTATCATTGCAGCTTTTGCTGAAACAAATCGAACACCGTTTGACCTTGCTGAAGGGGAAAGCGAGATTGTTGCCGGTTTCCATATTGAGTATAGCGCAATGAAGTTTGCCCTGTTCTTTCTTGGTGAGTATGTGGCGATGTTTGTCTCAAGTGCACTGATCGTAACCCTTTATTTCGGCAGTTATCAGATCCCCTGGCTGGCGACAGAGACACTGGTGGCGCATGCCAAAGCAGTGGTGATCATGCTTATGCTCGTCACGCCGGTTATCACCTATTTTTTTACCGGCTGGATAAAGAAGAATAATCGCAGTCATTACCACCGGCCTAACGATCCGCGGGTTCGTGAGGCAAATGTATATAGAGTGCTTCTCTGGATGGCGGTTGTTCTGCTCGAGGTGGTACTTATCGGGTATCTAATTTTTGCAGCAGGCGGTGCCGCCGACCGCATTATTGTGGCCCTGCTTCAGGTTGTAACCTTTCTGGTCAAAACGACGATGATGTGTTTTGTCTATATCTGGGTCAGGTGGACATTACCCCGATTTCGTTATGACCAGCTGCAGAAAATAGGATGGGAGAAACTCATGCCTCTGGCGCTGTTAAACATTTTTATTACCAGCGCTGTTATTGTTTCGTTTGGTTAAAAGGATTGACATGGGTGCAAAAGTCAGAGTCGTAGAACGAAAAGGGCGGACCTTTCTGGAACATTTATATCTGGTTGAGGTTGCTAAAGGAATGTTTGTAACACTTGGCCATTTCTTTCGAAATCTTATGGATAATTCCAGACTGTATGTCCGTCACTATCCTGAGGTTCAACCGGAAATACCATCGCGTTGGCGGGGAAGACACCGGTTGACAAAACATGATGACGGTACGGTGAAGTGTGTGGCCTGTTTCATGTGTCAAACAAATTGTCCGTCCAACTGCATTATGATTGAGGCCGGAGAGCGGCATGATGATAAATCGGAAAAACTGCCGGTTCGGTTCGACATTGACCTGCTGGAATGCATTTATTGCGGTTACTGTGTCGAAGCATGCCCGATGGATGCCATACGAATGGATACGGGGATATTCTCAGTGACCAGTGATAATCGTGGGTCCATGGTTATCGGACTAGAGGAACTGCTTGACACTCCGGGAGCTTTTGAAGAACAGGAATATCAGAAGGGGGCTCGTTAAGAACATGACATCCACACTCTTGTTTTTCGGATTCGGATTACTGTCGGTTCTGGGGGCATTGGGGTTAATCCTATTTAAACACCCGATGAATGGCGCCATGAGTTTTGTTGTGACGCTGATATCTCTTGCCGGTCTTTACGCACTGTTGTCTGCCAAATTGATCTTTGCAATCCAGTTGATTGTTTATGCAGGCGCAATCATGTCACTTATCCTCTTTATCATCATGTTTCTCAATATTCAGGAAAGTGATTTACCTGTTGAAACCGGCAGGTGGTTTTTTCTTGCCGGAGGTATTGCTGTGATCGCTCCCATCGCCATTCTGTTACTCAAGGCAATAAAATCATTGCCGGGAGGAGATACGGTAATAGTGGGAGGCGAATTTGGTGGGGTAAAAGGAGTTGGTTTACTGCTCTTTAAAGATTGGCTGTTGCCTTTTGAAATCGTTTCAATTCTGCTGCTGGTGGCACTTGTCGGTGCCGTTGTGCTTGCCGGTAAGAGGGGGGTGAACGAGTGATTTTAAACTATCTCTCTTTGAGTATCATTTTATTTTGTCTTGGTATACTCGGGGTTATTTCCCGTCGCAATGTTTTTACCGTGTTCATGGCGATTGAGCTGATGCTTAATGCTGCAAACCTGGCCTTTGTCACCCTTGCCCGTCTTCATGAAAGTATGGATGGCCACGTTTTGGCCTTGATGGTGATGGCTGTTGCCGCGGCAGAAGCGGCGCTGGCTCTGGCGGTCGTAATCCTTCTTCATAAGCATAAAGGCAAGTTGGATACCAACGTATTCAGCCTGCTCAAGGGGTGATCTGATATGGAACAGAATGCTACATACCTGGCTTATATTCCCCTTTTACCTCTTACCGGTGCGCTTGTGGTCGGGCTTCTGCATGTGGCGACCTGCCAGGGAAAGAAATTGCCCGAAAAATTATATGGAATCCTTGGGTGCATCGGCCCGATCCTTTCCTTTATTCTGGCTGTAAGGGTCTTTTTTAACCTCAAAGGATTTCCGGCCGAGGAGCGATTTCTTACGCACAAGCTTTTTACCTGGTTCAGTGTCGGTGACCTCGATGTCTCGATGGGATTTTTGGCTGACCCACTGAGCTCGCTGATGCTCCTCTTTGTGACGCTGATCGGCTCACTGATCCACATTTATTCCATCGGCTACATGGCAGAAGACAAAAATTTTGGAAAGTTTTTTGCCTATATGAATCTCTTTCTCGGCAGCATGCTCATTCTCGTTCTTGGTGACGGGCCGATCGTCATGTTTGTCGGCTGGGAAGGAGTGGGTCTTTGCTCATATCTGCTCATCAGTTACTACAGCGAAGATCGTGATAATGTAATAGCCGGAAACAAGGCGTTTATTGTAAACAGAATCGGAGATCTCGGATTTGTTCTGGGAATCTCTTTTCTTTTCTGGGGAATCGGGGCTGATGGATTTGACTATCTCTCCCTGAAAACCAATGCTCATAACCTGACACCTGCACTTGGAATCACTGTCTGCCTGCTTCTGTTTGTTGGTGCCACAGGTAAATCAGCCCAGATTCCCCTGTATGTCTGGCTTCCCGATGCGATGGCAGGACCAACACCGGTCTCTGCCCTGATCCATGCTGCGACGATGGTCACCGCTGGTGTGTATATGGTTGCCCGGTTCAGTTTTATTTACGCCCATGTTCCCGCTGCCGGTACTGCGGTTGCCTGGATTGGAATTCTCACGGCGCTGCTCTCTGCAATTTTCGCGATGTTCCAGAAAGATATCAAGAAAATTCTGGCCTATTCAACAGTATCCCAACTCGGCTATATGTTTGCAGGAGTTGGGGTTGCCGCCTATTCTGCTGGTATTTTCCATGTCTTCACCCACGCCTTTTTCAAGGCGCTGCTCTTCCTTGGTGCCGGTTCCGTTATCTATGCGCTTCATCATCAGCAGGATATCTGGAAAATGGGTGGTCTCAAAGAAAAAATGCCGATTACATACAAAACCATGTTGATCGGCGCTCTGGCGCTTGCCGGCTGCCCGCCATTTTCCGGTTTTTTCAGCAAGGATGAAATACTTTATTCAGCCCTGGCGAGTGGTCACTTCGGTATATGGATCGTCGGTGTCGTTGTGGCAGGAATGACTGCCTATTATACGTTCAGGATGATATTTGTGGTGTTCCATGGAAAGCCGCGTGACCGTCAGGCCTATGATCATGCCCATGAGTCTCCAAAGATAATGACGGTCCCTCTGATAATCCTGGCTGTCGGGGCATTATTTGCTGGATTTTTAAATCTGCCCGGTATTTTCGGCGGCGACCTCGAGGTATCTGCCTGGCTGGCACCAAGTCTTGTTGAGCACCATCCTCACACCTCCTGGTTTGTTGAGCTGCTTGCCATCGTTATTTCCATTGCTGCATTTGCAATAGGTTTCAGGACTGCCTATCGGAAATTTGGCCAAGGGGCCGACGAGCCGTCTTACGCGGGATTTAAACAATTTGCCTACCGTAAGTTTTTTGTGGATGAGATCTATCATGTCGTCATCGTTCTGCCGTATCAACTGGTGGGTAAGGTTATCAGTTATTTTTTCGAGCCATATATTACCGATGGACCGGTTAAAGCGTTAACCTGGTTGTATAAAATGGCTGGCCTTGTATTCAAATTTGTCCAGGTCGGTTATGTGAGAGTTTATGCTATCTATATGGTAATCGGACTGAGTCTTATGAGCCTGCTGCTTGCCCAGTCATTGAATCTGTAAAGGAGTAATGATGCTTGACAATATCCTTTCTATTATGATTTTTGCCCCCATCCTGGCGGGGCTCGGACTCCTGCTTGCCCCGCTCGGAAAAGACGCTGCCAGAGCCGTGGGGCTGGTTGTCTCGATGATTGTGGTTTTGCTGAGCCTGAAGCTGTTTTTCTCATTCAGCGGCGCCACCGGCGCGTTCGAGTTTGTCCAGAAAATCTCATTGATTGATTCGCTTGGGATCAGCTACAGTCTCGGTGTTGACGGCATAAGCCTGCTTGTTCTGATGGCTGCAGCTGCACTGTTCCCGATGGTCTACCTGTTATTTACATCAAAGGAGAAGGGGTATTACAGTAACCTTCTGATCGTGCAGGGCGCGATGATCGGTGCTATCTGTGCAAGCGATATGGTCCTTTTTTACATCTTCTGGGAAGTCATGCTTTTACCGGTCTTCTTTATGATTGGCTTCTACGGCGGGCCGAACAGACTGTCTGCGACACTGAAGATTACCATCTACACGATTGCCGGCTCACTGTTAATGCTCGCATCGATTGCTTACCTGGGTGTTGCCTACCATGCCCAGGCCGGTGAGTGGAGTTTCGATATGGCAAAGCTGACTCAGATGTCTCTTGCCGGTGATACTGCGGCACTTGCCTTTATCGGATTTATGATCGCCTTCGCCATCAAGATTCCGCTGTTCCCGTTTCATACCTGGCTGCCCGATGCGTATACTGAAGCTCCGACCGGAACCACTTTTGTACTCTCGGCGATAATGGCCAAGATCGGAATCTACGCCGCCATCAGATTCGTTGTTCCTATCTTTGATGAGGGTATGGCACGATATGCATTGATTCTTGCCTACTCCGGAGTCATCGGCATGATCTATTGTGGAGTCACAGCCCTGGCGCAGAAGGATTTTAAACGAATGCTCGCTTTTTCTTCTGCGTCACACATGGGAGTGATCGCGCTCGGTATTTTCTGTATGAATGTTCAGGCATTGACGGGAACACTGTATCAGGTCATTGCTCATGCTACCAGTACCGGAGTGCTCTTCCTCCTGCTTGGAATTATTGAAGAGCGCATGCAGACCAGGAATATTGAAGATCTTGGCGGTGTGGCATACAAGGCACCTGTCTTTGCCTTCTTTTTTGCCGTTGCCATGCTTGCCTCTGTTGGCTTGCCGGGGACCAGCGGTTTTATTGGTGAATTTTTAATTATTCTGGGTTCGGTAAAGTTTAACGTTACTATCGCGGTTCTTGCCGGTACAACCTTGATCGTCGGAGTATGTTACATGCTCTGGATGTTTCAGCGGGTCTTTTTTGAGAAAAACAATGCAAAGACAGAAGCATTCAAAGATTTAACGCTCATAGAAACCCTGACTATTTTACCAATTATCGTTCTCATCATCTTTATGGGAATTTATCCACAACCATTCATCCAGAAAATTACACCTGCTGTAGAGCAGCAGATCGCGCAGCAGCAGGCTCCAGTCAGCACTGACATGCAACTTGCAGACAACAGTGCGTCGGTAATCTCATATAAACAGGAAAAGGATTGATCTCGGGTGACCTATTATGCATGATTTAATGGTGATACTTCCACTCATTATTGTTGGTGTGGGTGCGCTCCTGCTGATGCTGTTGGCATCTTTTCGAAGTCTCTCAAAAGAAGGTATGTCAATTCTGACGATGGGAATATTTGGGTTTGCTTTTTTTGTGCAGCTTGCGGTCTCAAACAACACTGGCCTTCTGCCATTCAATAATATCTTTAATGGAATGATGGTGGCCAGCACCTTTACCAAGGTTGCCGGTTTGATCATCTTGGCGTGTGGTTTTTTTTCAACGATGATGGCACAGACCTACTTCACTCAGAATAAGGAGTTTGTTCTGGAGTTCTACTGTCTGATGCTGTTTGCCGTTTCCGGTATGCTGCTGCTGACATTGGCTGCAGAACTCATAACAGTATTTATTTCAATTGAAATTATGTCGCTGGCTATCTATTCGCTCGTGGGGTATGACAGAAAAAGTGTCGTTCGTTCAGAGGCAGTGTTAAAATATCTGCTGCTGGGAGCGTTTGCCGGTGCATTTTTTGTAATGGGCTCGGCGTTTATTTATGCTGGAGCAAAAAGCACAACATTTGGAACCATTGCCGGAGTAATTGCAGATACGGGATTTCTCAGCAGCCCGACAATGGTGGTTGGCGCATTCCTGATACTTGTTGCGCTTCTGTTCAAGGCAGCAGCTTTTCCGTTTCACGCCTGGGTTATCGATGTTTATGACGGAGCACCGGTGCCAGTCACCGGTTTTATGGCGACTGCTGTAAAGACCTCAGTTTTTGCTGTTCTGGTAAATTTTCTGGTAATGAATAGTGAATTGAGAGATTCGTGGATTACCTTTCTCTTTTATATATCAGTTATTACCATGCTTGCTGGCAACCTGATTGCTATCGGCCAGGATAACCTAAAACGCATGCTCGCAGCCTCAGGTATTGTTCATACCGGCTATCTGATCATTGCCGTTGCAGCGGTCAACACGAAAGAGTTCACCGGTGGTGTGATTCTGTTCTATCTCGCTGCCTATGCAGCCTCGACCCTTGGTTTGTTTGCGGCGCTTTCTTACCTTGGAGGAAAAGAGGAACAGAGAGTCTGTTTTAATGATTTTAGCGGTCTTGCCAAGGTTCGGCCATATTCTGCTGCAGCAATATCAATCTTCCTGCTGTCGATGGCGGGAATTCCGCCTACGGCTGGGTTCATGGGGAAATTTTATGTGATCACCTCTGCCATCCAGGCAGATCTGGTCTTCTTAGCTGTCTTTGGAATTTTCAGCAGCATCCTGTCCATGTGGTATTACCTGAGACTCATTATCGTGATGTACTTCAGAGAGCCGGAAGATCAGTTTGAAACAGCAGAAATGACTTTTGCACCAATCGGTACTATTATTCTTGCGATCTCTGTGTTTGCCATGAGTTTTATCCCTGTTGTTCTGTAGAAGATTTTTAATGGCACCAAGAGTAAAACGGGTGTTGTTTTAAATAATTGAAGAGGAGCCATCCGGATCAAAGCAAAAGATATCTGAGCGGAAAAAGAACACGGGTTGTCACCATACATATTAAAATATGTTGGTCGACGTCATGTTGAGGTTATAAAGCATATCACATTATAAATCGCACATTATATACCACAGTGTGCTAGTGAAGGCGAGCAGATAATAGAACGATCGGGAGTGAGCTTCAAGAGAAGATTACAGGGTTGTTCGAGGGGTCGAGGTCCAGGCCCATCACGAGATGATACGGTCTGCCTGGACTGCCAGTTTTTAAGGCCAGAAAACAGTAGACG
>NODE-532-length-13581-cov-4.73666_pt1 | contig 13581 bp, 8 predicted proteins | sample MGYA00139097_ERZ477577 | MGnify/ENA metagenome assembly ERZ477577 | reverse complement strand
TAAAAATAAAAAAAGGCGAAACACTTTCACTCGACTTCTTAAATGAAGTGCTTTTTGAATATCGTTTCAAAAGAGTAGATTTCGTTACAGGACCAGGTGAGTTCTCGGTACGGGGAGGCATAATGGATGTATTTTCTTTTTCACATGACGAGCCTTATAGAATTGAGTTTTTTGGAGATGAAATAGATAGCATTCGCACCTTCGATGTGGAAACCCAGTTGTCGATCAAAACGGTTACTCAAATTACTCTAATTCCAAATGTTGAGCATAAACATTCTTTGACCAGCAGAGAGAATTTTTTTAGATATATCTCTGATAAAACCACCGTTTTTTTTAAGAATGAAGACTATTTTTTTGATAGAATCGATAAACTTTTTCAAAAAGCTGAAGAGACCTTTGTCGATTTAAAATCGGAAATAAAAGCAGCCTCCCCAAAAGAGTTATTCACATCTTCTTTAGAGTTAAAAACACAGCTGGAGAATCATAAACGAATTTACTTTGGTAGTTTGCAGCAAGCTTACCAAATTTTGGAATTTCATACTATTCCGCAGCCCTCTTTCAACAAGAAATTTGAATTACTCATTGCGGATCTGAATGATAATCACCAAAAAGGCTATCAGAATATTATTTATTGTGCCACACAGCAACAAGCAAAAAGATTACACGACATTTTTGAAGAAGTTGAAGAAATAGTCCATTATAAAACTGAAGTGCTTCCGCTATATCAAGGATTTATTGATCATGATTTGAAAATTGTCTGTTATACAGATCATCAAATATTTGAACGTTATCATAAATTTCATCTAAAAACAGGCTATAAAAAGAAACAGGCAATAACGCTGAAGGATCTAAATAAACTGGAAATTGGCGACTATGTAACACACATAGATCATGGGATTGGCAAGTTTGGTGGCCTTCAGAAAATAGAAGTTGAGGGTAAAAAGCAGGAAGCAATAAAACTGATGTATGGAGAGCGCGATATCCTATATGTAAGCATTCATTCTCTTCATAAAATTTCGAAGTATAACGGAAAAGATGGAGTTCCACCCAAAATATATAAACTTGGATCGGCCGCTTGGAAAAAACTTAAACAGAAGACCAAATCCCGGGTTAAAAAAATTGCTTTTGACCTGATTAAATTATACGCAAAAAGAAGGTTAGAGAAAGGGTTTCAATACGAAAAAGACAGCTACTTACAACTTGAATTGGAAGCCTCTTTTATATATGAGGATACTCCTGACCAAAGTACTGCCACAGCAGATGTGAAGAAAGACATGGAAAGTGAAAGACCAATGGACCGTCTTATTTGTGGAGATGTTGGTTTTGGCAAAACAGAAGTCGCTATCAGAGCAGCTTTCAAGGCAGTAGATAATGGCAAACAAGTAGCAGTGTTAGTACCAACAACTATCTTGGCTTTCCAACATTTTAGAACTTTTTCTTCACGCCTTGAGGAAATGCCTCTTCGCGTAGATTATATAAATAGATTTAGAACTGCAAAAGATAAACGTCTTATTATAGAAGATCTTAAAAATGGTAAAATTGATATCCTCATTGGGACGCATCAGTTAGCCAACAAACAGATCCAATTTAAAGACTTGGGACTTTTGATTGTTGATGAAGAACAAAAATTTGGAGTTTCTGTAAAAGACAAACTCAAATCAATTCAAGAGAATGTAGATGTTCTTACCCTAACTGCCACTCCAATTCCAAGAACCTTGCAGTTCAGCTTAATGGCCGCCAGAGATCTTTCTGTTATTAATACAGCACCTCCAAATAGATATCCTATTGAAAGTCATGTCATTCGTTTTAATGAAGAATTGATTAGGGATGCCGTTTCTTATGAAATACAAAGAGGAGGGCAGGTTTTCTTTATTCATAACAGAATTGAAAATATTAAAGAAGTAGCAGGATTGATCCAGAGACTTAATCCTGATGCCAAAATAGGCATCGGTCATGGACAAATGGATGGCAAAAAATTAGAGGCTTTGATGTTGTCTTTTATGAATGGAGAATTTGATGTTTTGGTATCTACTACTATTGTTGAAAGTGGTTTAGATGTCCCCAATGCCAACACTATATTTATAAATAACGCCAATAATTTTGGTCTAAGCGATCTGCATCAAATGAGAGGTAGGGTTGGTCGTAGTAATAAAAAGGCCTTCTGTTATTTTGTAACCCCTCCCTATGAGGTTATGACACCTGATGCCAGAAAACGTATTCAGGCTCTGGAGCAATTTACTGCCTTAGGAAGTGGCTTTAATATTGCCATGAAGGATTTGGAAATAAGAGGAGCCGGAGATCTTCTAGGAGGAGAACAAAGTGGTTTTATCAATGAAATTGGTTTTGAAACCTATCAGAAAATTCTATCAGAAGCAATTGATGAGCTAAAAGAAAATGAGTTCAAAGAATTATACGAAACACCTAAAGATGAAGATAGAGTGTTTGTAAAAGATGTTCAAATTGATACGGACTTTGAATTGCTCTTCCCAGATGATTATATCAATAGCATATCAGAACGGTTACAATTATACACCCAATTAAATTCATTAAACTCGGAGGAAGAACTGGCCGCTTTTGAAATACAATTGACAGATAGATTTGGCCCTCTGCCAATTCCGGCAGTTGATTTATTGGATTCTTTAAGAATCAAATGGTTGGCAAAAGAAATAGGTTTGGAAAAAGTTGTCCTTAAAAAAGGTAAGATTATTGGTTATTTTATCGCCGACCAAGATTCTCCTTATTATCAAAGCAGACAATTCAATAAAGTTCTGCTCTATGCACAACAGCATCCGAAATTAGCTCGATTAAAAGAAAAACAGACAAGAGGCGGCTTAAGGCTTCTTTTAATCATTGAAAATGTACCCAACATCAACAAGGCCTTGGAACAATTTCAACCTTTTTCCGAATTACCGATGGTGTCCAATTCCTAAGGGTTCTTTTATAAAAAGTGTTATTTCAGAAATTCAATCATTTTTTAGGAGGTTATGAACTTTTTAGTTCATATGATAACTCCATCATATTCATTATCTTTAGCTATAACAACTTCAGATGTTCTCCTATTATTCCAAGAAAGCAAGAATTGGAATAATATAAAATGAATGTTTTATGGAGAAAATTTTTTTTACTAAACACTAGCCAGTAATTATGAGTACAAACAAGAAGTCCTTAAAATCAACCCGTAGATCTTTTCTTAAAAAAGGAGCCATAGCCTCCTCTATTTTTATCGTTCCTCGACATGTTTTAGGGGGTGTTGGATATACTGCCCCCAGTGATCGTTTAAATTTAGCTGCTATTGGAGCCGGGGGGAAAGGTAAAAGTGATATTCTGAATGCCTCAGTAAATGGGAGAGAAAGAGTTGTTGCTTTATGCGATGTAGATTTTTCCGGCACAGCTTCCGCTTCAGTAGAAAATTTTCCAAAGGCAAAGTTATACCAGGACTATCGGGTTATGCTCGATAAACAAAAAAATATCGATGCGGTTACTATTTCAACCCCCGATCACCTACACGGTCCTGCTGCCGCCTATGCTATGGAGAGAGGGATACACGTTTATGTACAAAAGCCACTTACTCATAATATTAAAGAGGCACGGATGCTAACTGAAATGGCTCGGGAAAAGCAAATTGTCAGTCAAATGGGGAATCAGGGTGGTTCTAACCCACTACTCGGAATGGTTCAAAAGTGGGTGGATTCCGGAGTTCTAGGTGCAATATCAAAAGTTGAAGTCTGGACAAATAGACCTGTCTGGCCTCAGGGCTATGCCATGCCTCAACCGGATGAAAGTTTGAAACCAAAGGATCTCAATTGGGACCTATGGCTGGGACCAGCTGAATATAGACCCTATACTCCAAATTTACATCCATTTAACTGGAGAGGTTGGTGGGATTATGGAACAGGTGCCTTAGGGGATGTCGGTTGCCATCTTATTGATATTCCTTTCAGAACTCTTGGATTAAAATACCCCACCAATGCAGAATGCAGTGTTGGTACAGTTTATAGTCAAATGTGGACCGCAGATTATCATCCGGAAGGCTGTCCGCCCTCCTCCTTTATAACACTTAATTTTGATGGAACTGAAAAGAGTAATTCTCCAATTGAAATGACCTGGAGCGATGGTGGAATAAGGCCATCGCATCCCAACATAATACCGGCAGATAGCGATATTGGAGGGCCGGGAAGCAACAATGGAGTCCTCATTATAGGAGAAAACGGGATTATTTCTACAAATATCAACGATAGCTCTCCCCTGACACCCAAACTATATCTAAATGATGGAAGTACGGAGTTTGGTCCGGAGAAAGAAGAGAATGAAGAACCGGAATATGGACATCAAAGAAAATGGGTCGATGCTTGTAAGGCTGGTTTTAATAGTCCGGAACATCTCGCCCTAACGTCTTCATTTGATTACGCGGGTCCAATGACAGAAACTGTTCTAATGGGTAATCTGGCCATACGCAGTTATATGTTACGCGAGGAAAATGCAGAAGGAAAAATGGATTGGCTTGGACGTAAAAAATTATTGTGGGATGGAGAGAACATGAAAATAACCAACCTTGAAGAAGCCAATCAGTTCGTAGGAAGGACTTACAGGAAAGGATGGGAAATTTAAATTTTATGATTATTAATACGCCCCTTTTTATATAAATATAGAATTCGTTTTAAGTAACTTACAAGGACTTCAGGTCCTTAATAGTTTTAAAAGCCACATCAACCTGCTCATCATTGACCAAAATAGTGAATTCATTGGTTGTAGATATCACTTCGTATAGCACTATGCCTTCCCAGGCCAAGCGTTGAAAAATAAAGTAATAAATCCCCGGCACGGATACATTTTCGGCTGGAAGCTTTACAGTAATCGAGGAAAGGTTTTCAGCTTTTTGAGTACATCTTTCTTTTTTAAAAAGCTTTTCAATGGTCGGGTCTAAACTATTACTAACCACAACATTAAGTTCGTTTACTCCTCTTGAGGAAGTATAAAAGACATCCTTATTCTTGTTTACTTCGTTTAAGAGTTCTGTTTGATTTTCCAAAATAGTATCAGAAACCAAAAAAGTGAAATCGGTAAGTGAGGACCGGACCGTAATTTCACCGATGTTTTTAAGAACTTTTATGATACGATGTGTTGCTCTAAATTCTAAATCATCCGACAAACGCTTTAGGGCCATTACTATAGCTCCATTTCGTACGTCTTTTCCCAACTCAACTTCTATCTCAGGCTTAATAAGTCGGGAGAGTGAGGTGAGATTAATTATCCCCTGTGCCAGAGCACTTTGTAAAAAGGGTTTCTTTTTAATATATTCTTCTACAACAGACGAAATCGTTTTCATACTTGAATGTTTCCTTCAATTTCTATCAAATGTAACAAAGTGTTATAAATAAAACAAATTTTTAAAAATAATAGAATGCGTCCTCAATATGGTCTAGATGATGCTTGTTATTTACTTTCCTAATGGTTATTATATCAAATCGGATTTCGACCTCCATATTTCCTTTTGTCACATATTCATCTGCCGCCATAACCAGCATTGCAATTTTTTTTGCACTTACTGTTTCAGCAATATCTCCTAGATGTCCAAAACTTCTTGCCTTAACTTCAATGATTACTAAGGTCGAACCCTTTAGAGCTATAATATCAATTTCTGCCCTTTGATATCTGTAATTCCTCTCAAGTATTATGTAGTTATTGTTTTTTAATAAATCAACGGCTAAATCCTCTCCAAGCCTGCCAAAATGATTATTATGAGCCATTTTTTAATAAGTTTCTTAAAAAAAGTCGCATTTGGTCGAAAATATGAGTAAATCACCTGATAAATAAAACTTTAGATTGTACTTTTCGTGCGGAATATCGAAAACATCTTACATGCAATAATATAGACTGAGTTTAAGCGTTAAGAATTTGCCCCTAAACACATGAACGTTCTTAAAGCCTAAAAACTATGGAATACTTCGTTAATTGTAATACCTCTACATTAGCGCCCCACACAACACCCTTGGATAAAAATAGGGCGGCGCATTTGTACAGAAGATTGGGCTTTAGTGCCTCAGTGCAAACTATTGATCAGGCTGTTGGGCAGAACGCTCCTAACCTGGTTGCCAGCTTAGTAAATGAAGCTGTAAACATGCCTCCTACTCCTGCACCAGCTTGGGCTGACTGGAATAACAGCAATTATCCAGCAGACGATGACGCGGCAAGACAAGTGAGACGCGCTCAAAGTGAAGAGTGGCGCATCTCCTATACAAATGGCCTGTTAAATAACAATCTTAGGGAGCGACTAAGTTTCTTCTGGAGTAATCATTTTGTTACAGAACTAGATATCTATGACTGTAATTCTTTCCTTTATTATTATACCAATTGTCTACAGCGCAATGCCATTGGCAACTTTAAGACCTTTGTAAGTGAGATTGGACTAACCAGTGCAATGCTCTATTATTTAGACGGTGTTTATAATAATGGAAACAATCCTAATGAGAACTACGCACGTGAACTTTATGAACTCTTTGCCCTTGGTGAAGGGAATGGATATACAGAAGAAGACATTATTGAAACAGCTAAAGCCTTAACTGGTTATGTAGAAAGAGGTGAAATTGGTTGTGAAGCAGTAACCTTTGATCCAACTCGTTTTGATGCAGGTCCAAAAACTATTTTAGGGCAAACGGGAAACTGGGGATATGATGATGTAATTGATATACTATTCCAAGAGCGTCCCACTGAGATAGCAAATTTTATTTGTAGAAAACTATACGAGTTTTTTGTACATCCCGACTCTAAAGATGATGCCGGAAATGCCGAGACTATTATTTCAGGAATGGCAAATACTTTTATAAGTAGTAATTTTGAATTGGCTCCTGTCTTACAGCAGCTCTTTTCTAGCCAGCACTTTTTTGATGATGAAGCTATTGGCGTCATAATAAAAAGTCCTTTTGATATTTACCTCAATTTACTAAATGAAACTGGTTTTGCCTATGATAACGGAACTTTACTTAATGTAGTTGATACTAGTAGATTACTCGGTCAGGAATTATTCGACCCCTTTGATGTGGCAGGATGGCAAAGAGACCGCTCTTGGATTAACACTAATTTTATGATTGGGAGATGGTTATCTGCCGAAGTGTTTTTTGAGATGTTCTATCAAAGTAATCCACAACAATTTAGGACCTTGGCCATGGATGCCGTAGGTGCTGCTGACAGCAATACCAGTAATCCTGAAACTGTTGTCAGAGCAATTGTGGATAAAATAACCCCCAAAGGTTTGTTAACCCCACAGGATTTTGAAAATGCTATGTCCGTTTTCAAAATAGAAGATGTTCCTGAAAACTATTATGGCCCTGATTATGTGGCTGGCGGACTAGCTCTATGGATGCTATCCGTAAGTCCTGAGGTTCCCTCTCAAGTCTTTCTTCTTCTAATGCATCTTTCTAGACAACCCGAGTTTCAACTTAAATAAAACCTACTACTATGTGTAATAATCATATCCCACTCAAAATAAATAAGAATGAAGGACACGACCAAGAACATAAATATTGGAGTCGTAGATCCTTTCTTCAAGCCCTGGGTATCGCTGGCTCAGGTTCTATGATGCTCGGCAGTAATATGCTCAGCGCATCGGCCCCGTCTCCATTAACGGCGGCAATTGCCAATGCTCCTACAGATGCTATTCTCATTTTAATACGTCTTTCAGGAGGTAATGATGGTCTCAGTACTGTTATTCCTATAGAACAATATGACACCTATGCTAATGCAAGACCAAACATCTATATTCCAGAGAGTAAAATTCTAAAATTAACCGATGAATTTGGTGTCCCTACTTATATGAATTCTTTAGAATCTATGTGGGGGGACGGTCAGTTTAAGGCCGTACACGGGGTTGGATACGAGAATCAAAGTCTCTCACATTTTACCGGCTCCGATATCTATGCCAATACAGACCTTACAACAACTGGGTTTGATGGTTTAAATACCGGTTGGATGGGTCGTTATTTTGAAAACATTTATCCCGATTACTTGGTCAATCCTCCTGCAGCTCCTGCAGCTATTCAGATTGGAAATTTTGGTAGCCTTGTTTTTCAAGGAGAAGAAACAAATTATGCGTTTGTAACTTCCAATATCAATCAACTAGAAGAAATTGCAGAATCTGGAGTTCAATATAGCCTTGATGACAGTTTATTTAACAACTGTATGTACGGAGACCAATTGAAATTTTTAAGGGGTGTTGCAAATACTACTTATGAGTATTCCGGTTTAATTCATGAGGCCTATGAAAGAGGTCAAAATCAGGTAGAATACCAAGATAATGGTTTTGCCAGACAGTTGGCATTGCTTGCCCGCCTTATAAAAGGTAACTTAGGAACCAAGGTATATATGATCTCAATGGGCGGTTTTGATACCCATGGTAATCAACCATTGGCGCATGAAAGACTTATGTCTAACCTTTCAATTGCCATCAATAATTTTTATGAAGATGTTGCTTTTACCCAACAAGATGACAAAGTTTTAAGTATGACTTTTTCTGAGTTTGGTAGACGTATATTTGAAAATGGTTCTAATGGAACTGATCATGGTAAAGCGGCTCCTACGCTGTTCTTTGGTTCTGGTTTGGATGGAAGTGCCTTTGTAGGAGAACATCCTTCATTGGAAAACCCCAATGGAAGAGGAAATTTGGAGTATACTACCGATTTTAGAGATCTATACGCCACCGTTCTTGCCGAATGGCTCTGTGTTCCAATTCCCTTAGTAGAACAACACTTATTAGGACACCCTTATGCACCAATAAACCTTGGGTTTAATTGTAGCGGTGTAGAGTTTCCAGATGTTGCTTATAGTGATGAACCTCCTACCATACCAACTATGCCGGACGACGATTTAGTTGCTGAGGATCCAACACAAGAGTTATTAGATGCCATTGTACATAAACCATTTTATCCTACAAGTAGTACCCCACATATTTATTTAGAAATGCCATTTACGGCACATGTCGACATTCAATTATACAATATCCTGGGACAAAATGTAGGTACAGTATATAATGAAATAATGTCTGAAGGTTCTGCAGAAATTAACATTAGAGAAAGTATGCCCAATCATTTATCTACAGGAAAGTACATTTATCGTATCCTTGTTTCAGATAAAAAAATGTCTAAATCCATATTGGTAACATAAACAAACCCCTACTTTGCAAAAGATTCCTCCAACCCGGTTTTCAGCCTTGTGCTAAGCCGAATTTTGGGGGTTTTCTTTTTCCTGTCAGGTCTGATGCTTTAAGTGAAATATTGGCTATTTTTGTGGCTTAATTAAATTAAATGCCTAAAGCAAAAACCCAGCCCGCCCGCTATACCATTACGGCCGCATTACCCTATACAAATGGTCCTATTCATATAGGACATCTTGCAGGGGTCTATGTTCCCGCAGATATCTATTCAAGATATTTAAGACTTACCGGGAGAGACGTTCTTTTTGTTTGTGGGAGTGATGAACATGGGGTGGCTATTCCTATGAAGGCTAAAAAAGAAGGGGTTAGCCCTCAAGTAATTATTGACAAATATCATAACATAATAAAGGATTCCTTTGAAAGTTTTGGTATTAGTTTTGACAACTATTCTCGGACCTCAGCTAAAATTCATCATCAGACCGCGTCCGACTTTTTCCTAAAATTATATGAGCAGGGAGATTTTTTAGAGGAAACTACTGCACAGTTATATGATAGTGAAGCCAATCAATTTTTGGCTGATAGATTTGTGGTGGGTACTTGCCCCAAATGTGGTTACGAAGAAGCCTATGGAGACCAGTGTGAAAATTGTGGTTCTTCCTTAAATGCAACAGACCTTATAAATCCAAAATCGACTATCTCAGGGGCTATCCCAATTTTAAAAGAAACAAAACATTGGTTTCTACCACTAGATAGGTATGATGAATTTCTAAAGGAATGGATCTTAGTAAACCATAAAAATGATTGGAAACCCAATGTTTATGGTCAATGTAAATCTTGGTTAGATGATGGACTTAAACCCAGAGCAGTAACCAGAGATTTGGATTGGGGCATTCCTGTACCCGTAAAAGGTGGTGAAGGTAAAGTTCTATATGTCTGGTTTGATGCCCCTATAGGCTATATCTCTTCCTCAAAGGAATGGGCAGCCAGAACAGGTAATGATTGGGAAAAATATTGGAAATCCAAAGACACTAAACTTGTTCACTTTATAGGAAAAGACAATATTGTTTTTCATTGTATCGTCTTTCCTAGTATGTTAAAAGCTCATAAGGATTTTATTTTGCCGGAAAATGTTCCTGCCAATGAATTTTTAAACTTAGAGGGAAATAAATTATCAACTTCTAAAAACTGGGCAGTTTGGTTGCATGAATACCTTCTAGATTTTCCAAATATGCAGGATGTATTGCGCTATACTTTAACGGCAAATGCTCCTGAAACAAAAGACAATGATTTTACCTGGAAGGATTTTCAAAGCAGAAACAACAATGAATTAGTCGCCATATTTGGCAATTTTATCAATAGAGTCGTAGTTCTTACTAATAAATATTTTGAAGGGATAGTCCCTTTACCCGAAAAATTTAGTGTAGACGATTCTGAGGCTTTGGAGGAGATGAAATCTTTCCCTGAAAAGCTTATTGAGTCCCTGGAGCGTTATCGTTTTAGGGAGGCAAGCCAGGAGCTCATGAATTTGGCAAGATTGGGCAACAAATATTTGGCAGAAGAAGAACCCTGGAAAATCATCAAACAGGATAAGGAACGTGTTCAAACCATTATGTTTGTGGCTTTGCAAATTGCCGCTTCTCTAGCCATTTTATCTGAACCTTTTTTACCCTTTACTTCTGCCAAACTGAAAGCTATTTTAGGCCTAGGGAAAAACTCCTCTATGCCCAATTCTTCAGGAGATAATTCCCGTTGGGAAGCCATAAGTAATGGAGACTTACTTCTCAATTCGGGCCTACAGATAGAAAAGGGAGAATTGCTTTTCAGGAAAATCGAAGATCTTGAAATTGAAAGACAAATAGAAAAACTGGAAGCTACTAAAAAAGCAAACGAAGCAATAAACAAAGAAGTTATGCCACAAAAAGACATTATCCAATTCGAAGATTTTTCTCAAATAGATATGCGCGTAGGCACTATTTTGGAAGCGGAAAAAATGCCAAAGACTAAGAAATTAATGGTGTTAAAAGTTGATACTGGTCTTGATAAAAGGACCATTGTTTCCGGTATAGCCGAAAGTTTTAATGCCGACGAATTAATTGGTAAAAAAGTTACTGTATTGGTTAATCTGGCGCCAAGGATGCTTAGAGGGGTTGAAAGTCAGGGCATGATTCTTATGACCGAAAATACTGATGGAAAATTAGTTTTCATAAATCCTGAAGGAGAAGGGATTGAAAATGGAGAAACCATTAACTAAGAGGTGCTTAAAATAGCCTATCATCCCATTTACAAACATCCTCTTCCCGAAGGTCATAGGTTTCCTATGATAAAATACGAACTGCTGCCCAAGTAATTACTTTATGAAGGTACATGCAAGAAAGAAAACTTCTTTGAACCATGCCTACCTGATGATGAACTTTTACTCTCGGTTCATACGCAAGAATACTATGAGAATCTCATCAATTTAGAAATTACCAAAAAAGAAATCAGGAAAATCGGCTTTCCCCTAGACGAAACCCTTATTGAAAGGGAACGCATTATAGCTGACGGAACAATTAAGGCGTGCGATTACGCCTTAGAATCAGGAATTGCAATGAATATAGCCGGAGGAACGCATCATGCCTACACGGATCGTGGCGAAGCATTTTGTTTGCTAAATGATCAAGCTATAGGAGCCAGGTACTTACAAAAGACAAAAAAAGCAAAGCAAATTTTAATAGTGGATCTCGACGTACATCAAGGAAATGGGACCGCTGAAATATTTCATGACGACCCTAGTGTTTACACCTTTTCTATGCACGGGGCCAGTAATTATCCCTTTAAAAAAGAAGTGTCTGACTTAGACATCCCTTTAAAGAAAGGAACAGGGGATAAAGATTATCTCGAAATCCTTACCGAAGTCCTTCCGAAGACAATAGCCAGAGTTAAACCTGATTTTATCTTTTATCTGTGTGGCGTAGATATTTTAGCAACTGACAAGCTAGGTACCCTGGCAGTAACTCTTGATGGTTGTAAAAAACGAGATGAATTTGTTATCTCTACCTGCTTAAAATTAGGAATTCCGATGCAATGTAGTATGGGAGGGGGGTACTCACCTGAAATTAAAGACATAATTAATGCCCATGCCAATACCTTTAGAGTTGCTCAAGATTTATTTTTTTAAGCTAGAAAACGATCAAATAAGAGCAATTCTTTTTAGTCAAATTTTGTATCTTAAGTCGCCAACAAAAAGCTTTTTTAATGTCACCAAACATACTTTGGAAAAAAAACCTAAGCGTCTTTTTTTACATACTTCTCGCGATATTGATAACGAATTGCTCCGATAAAAAATCCAAAACCAAAACCCCTGAAATAGAATCTAAAAAATCTAGCAAATTGAAGGTGATCTTTGATTCTGATGCCAATAACGAATTGGATGACCAACATGCCCTTGCCTATTTACTGCTAAATGGCGACACCTTTAAAGTAGATGCAGTTACTGTGAATGCAACCTATAATGGTGGGGATATTCAAGGACATTATGATGAAGCACTAAGGATTCTCAAACTTTGTAATCTAGCAAATGAGGTGCCCCTATTGAAAGGTGCTAATGGAAATTTTAATTCGATTATAGAAGATTGGGATCCCAATTCATATGACGGCAAAGAAGGGGTAGACTACCTAATAAAGGCTACTAAAAGAGATCCTATTGTTATAATTGCGGTTGGAAAACTAACCAATATCGCATTGGCCTTAAAAAAAGATCCAACTTTTGCCCAACGGACAAAAATAGTATGGCTAGGTTCCAATTATCCTGAGCCGGGAGAATACAATCAGGACAATGATACTATTGCTATGAATTACGTCCTAAATTCTAGCATTCCTTTTGAAATGGTTACCGTTCGATATGGGAAACCTTCAGGAACAGATGCCGTTAAAGTGACCAAGAAAGAAATCAATGAAAAAATGCCCGGCATTGGACCCAAGGCAATAGAGACAGTAATTGGAAGGCATGGTGGAGAATTTGACAATTTTGGGGACTATTCTGTAAGTCTTTTTGAATACATTGACTATCATGGAGATCCGCCCTCAAGACCCTTATTTGACATGGTAGCCGTAGCGATCTTAAAGGATGAGACTTGGGGTGAAATCAGAAGTATTCCAGCGCCAATTTTAATTAATAATAAATGGGAAGAAAGGCCGGATAACCCACGAAAAATAACAATCTGGGAAAATTTTAAAAAGGAAGAGCTCCTAGAAGACTTTTATAAGACTCTTCTTAATCCCATCCCTGTTTCCAATTAATATAGCCTAATGAATAAAATAGTTGTCGTAGGTAGTGCTAATACTGACATGGTTGTTAAAACCCCCCGGTTTCCCAGTCCCGGAGAAACAATACTAGGAGGAGATTTCTTTATGTTCCCGGGAGGTAAAGGAGCCAATCAAGCAGTTGCAGCCGCTCG
>NODE-531-length-13583-cov-21.8358_pt1 | contig 13583 bp, 10 predicted proteins | sample MGYA00139097_ERZ477577 | MGnify/ENA metagenome assembly ERZ477577 | reverse complement strand
AAAGGTGATCTGGTCATAGCTGACCATCCTGAGAGTGAATCGAGCATCCTAACCCGATTTTACGGCATCGTTCTTGAAATTAGCCAAGCAGGCCGTGTCATAATTGAACTGGCTGACGGCTCTGTGATAGAACGACAAACCAATTCAATCGCGGTTTATGTTCATCCCCCCTCGAACTGGCAAGAACTATTTAAAAGACAGGAAGTTCTATTCAACCGTGCCCGGCAGCCGTTAATGGGCCGTAATTCAAAAAAAAGTGAGGGTCGTGATAAGAGGGTAATCTGAAAATTGATTATCTCCCTCTGCGAACTACTCGTTTTACCTATCTTGCGTTCTCCGTTTTTCTGTTTAGTGTTACAATGTGGTATGCGATTGCACGGTATGCCATTTATCTCCACTCCTCAGGTGATGTGACTGACTCCCTCTGTCACATCACCTTTTTGGGTTACTCTTCCCCACAGTGGTCTGAGTTATTGTTCCAAAGCTTATCTGCTCTAAATCAGAATCGGATCTGTCACTATCAGTTTGGCATAAACTGCAAAGTAATTGTCATCTGAGGCCAAGCGCAACCCAGCAATCATCCATACGTTAGGGGTATCGTTTACTGAATACAGGAGCTTGAAAATGACTAAATGGGTGGATCAGAAGAGCGTTGAGATGCGTATCATCGCGAGCGATGTCTGGCAGGAGATACTGGATGAACTGGAGAAGCCTAATGGTCAATATACTCCGAGACATGCAACGTCCATCTTAAAAGGAATCGCCAAAGAATACAGCAGGACAGAGATGGAGGGCTCGGCCATCCCTGGGGATGGACCGTCCCCCAGTTCTGCAAGTGATGAGATTATGGCGATTGTCTGTCAAGAGGCGATAGAGACAATCAAACGCAAAGCTGAATTAGAGCTCATGTTTCCGTCTTAGGCCGGGCGGCAAATTAGTTGATGGGTATCTTCAAAGCAGATCAATATTAGTGGTGGCGGTTGACTCAATCGACAGGTGGAACTGAAATGCTTAAGCAGCAGAGACCAATATTCCCGAGGCTTGATGAGCCCAAGGTAGTTGTCGTGGTTCTGGCAATCAATATATTGATGGGCGTTACCGCGGCATTGAATCGGGGAATATGGGTCAGGTTTGTCCCGGAAGAATTTGTCGGCTGGTTCATGTTGGCAACTGGCGTCGTCTCCTACACTTGGTTCTTTCTCCACTATTCCATGGTTGCCGTTGAGCGATTCTACAGAGATACTGCCTTTCAAGAAAGCTGAATTTAGATACTCCTGTCCAGTCCTAACTTTCAGCCACACTGATTTTGCTCCTGATCCTTTAGCCTGAAGGAGATAGCTTGTTAATGTCGATCAACCTTCCGGCCAATTCTACCGCCTCCCCTGCATCCTGGGCATAGCCGTCAGCCCCGATGTCGCGGGCAAACTTGTCATTCACCGGTGCCCCGCCGACCATCACCATGATTTTTGAGCGCAGTCCCGCCCTCTGAAGGGCACCAATGATGTGCTCCATCTGCGGCATCGTTGTCGTAAGAAGCGCTGATATGGCAAGTATATCAGGCTTGCATCGAGACACCTGGTGAACAAATTCATCGACCGCGACGTTGATCCCCAGATCGACAATGTCATAGCCGACACCTTTGAGCATCGTACTGACAAGATTCTTGCCGATGTCGTGGAGATCGCCACGAACGGTACCGATGACTATTTTACCCTTCTGAATTCTTCCGTCGGCGGCCAGGAGAGGTTCAAGCACCGTCAGCGCTTCATTCACGGCTCTGGCCGAGAGGAGCACCTCTGGAATAAAAACCGTTCCATCCTTGAAGCGCCCGCCGATGATCTCCATCGCCGAGAGCATACCCATGTTTAGTATGTCCTGGGGTGCGTAGTTCAGGGCCAAGGCATGCTGGACATGGAGTTTGATATTTACATTGTCACCCTTCAGCACGTCCTCCTGGATCAAGCGCAGATCTTTGTCAAGCACTTGGCTTGTATCAGATGGGACTGAAGAAGATGTCGGTGCTGGCCTGGCGGTCAACAGCTCAGGGGATAAAAGCACTGCAGCACCAGCCTTCAGCGGCAACCGGCCTTCTGTTTCAATCCGTTCTCCCAGACGAACAAGCCTATCGAAAACGGCTCCGGGAGGGGTTGTATCCCCTATGCCGGCAATGAATCTATCACCGGGGGCGATCGCCTTAAACAGATGATCCAGGTAGGCTTTGAAATCCTCCTCGGTTGATGATTTTTCCAACAGTATCGATTCTGGAATGCCTCCCCAGATCGTCAGTTTGCCACTACGGCACCATCTATCGTAGTATTCATCAATCCCGACCTTGGTCATGGGAAAAGGGGTAACCGCTTCACACACATCAGCGCCACAGTCAGCCAGAATATCCATCAGCAGATTGTTTTCACCGTCGGGATGGATAAACAGCAGTTTGTCCCTGGTATGAAAAATCTCGGCTGCCTTCTGCCACCATGGCAGGAGATCTTTTTTCAGGTAGGCTGGGTAGGTGATCATGCTGTCCACATTGGCGTCCCAATAGACCGCTTTGGCAGGCGAATCGGCCAGGATCGGCAAGAGTTGAGCGTAGCAATGCGTCAGAGCCTCCACCAGTTCTGCCATCTCATTTTTGTAATCGTTGTAATGTATGAAGAACTGGGTTGCATCAATCAGAACCTTCTGAATGTAATGCATCGGCGATCCGGCGTTCAGTGCGGGAGTACTCTCAAGGGCCAGGCCATGGTCGCCAATATCCGATTCCCACCTGACGAACCGATCGTAATCCGGTTTGAAGGTCATGTTGCCGAATATATGGGCGAGTACCTTGTAGTCTCCCGGTCCTTTGATCGCATGTTCCTGTATCCAAGGGGCTGAGGCGCCCGCGTCCTTCATTTCTTCCGTGTAACCGTGGGTTGTGCTGACGCTGCCCAGTGGCGTCTCATAGACAACCCGCATTTGATCGGCGTCGCCTTCCATTATGATGTCAATGTCCGGGGAGAATTCGAAACGGTAGGTATACTCTTTCAGGTGAACCAGCCCCAGACCACGATGCACGATATCTTCGCTGCTGTCCGGTTTGAGAAATTCCGGAACAATCTTGTGCAGGGCCCATCCTTCTGCCAGAGCAATCTCGTCGGCGCTTCTGTTTCTATGTTTTTCAGGCAGAGTACCGGCACGCTGATTGGCGTTGTACCACAGGTCAATCCGCGGCACATAGGGGATCTTATCCACCATTTCTCCCTGGATGACTCTTAGTATTCGTTCCCGATGTGTCATCAAAATGATCTCCCTGAAGTTTTCGTTCCCGTTGCGCTGGAACTACAGCGTCGACAGCCAAAGTGCGCCAGGCTGAGGATGCTATCTGACGATATCAGAGTAACAGCATGAAAGGTGATAAGGAAAGAACCTTTACTCGTCTTATTAGGCCCGGTAGGATTAGAAATTTCTTGGAAGGTTATCTAACTTCTTTTAGCATCTTGAGACCAGAAAGGTCCGGAATGATTTTAGCCATCGATATATATCTCTGTTGAACCCTGTCGGCCTTTTCTTTGGCTAACTTATAAGCGATATAGTACCTGTATATATTGCTTACATACTGGACCGTTTCACGGCCGATTTTTTCCGCTGCGATCAATTCCACATTCTTGAACCATATGTTAGGTTCAAGTCCTCGGCGTTTCGCTTCACTCCTTAGGTCAAGTATTCTCTTTGGTCCAGCATTATAGGCTGCAAATGTCAATAAGTTCCTGTTTAAATTGTCTATTTTAGGTTCGTTGAAATATCTGTCCTGAATGAATCGTAAATATTTATGGCCCGCATGAACATTATCCTCAAGATTCTCAATATTGGGGATACCAACATTTTTATCGGCTGCCGTTTGCGGCAGTAATTGCATAATACCAAAGGCGCCACAGGGGCTGCGCTTACTATGGTCCAGTTGGGATTCCTGATAGGCAAGAGCCTTGGTCATTAAGTAATCAAATTCGTACTGGTCAGCATATTTTTTAAACAATTCTACAACTGAGTGATAACTGGCAATGGCTTCGGGCGGCAGAACATTTTTCACCCATTTATTATCGTGCAGATACTTCTTGAATATTACGTTTCCAACCTTCGTCCCCTTTTTGGTGGTCTCTAAAAAGGTATTTACAACTTCTGCGAGCCTGGGGCTATTTTTCCGGAAGGCCCAGCCAATGTCGCCATCTTCATTAATAGCGATATCTCGATAGAGCGTAAGATTGCTCAATATTTCACTCCATAAATTTGCTATATGATCATCCACCACAGTCATCGCAATCAAGCCCTCGCTTAACATCTGCAGTAGATCAGAATCTTCAAAATGTTCATCTGCCTGGATGATATTTACGGGCCGCAAGCCTCTTTTCTTGAAAGTCTTATTGAGCTCGACTAGATGTTGATAATAACTGGAGGACTTGCGGATATGGACTTTCCGGCCAGATAAATCATCAATGGAACTCAGCGGGGGAGCCTGGGAATTGGTTATGACAATCTCTTTTACATTGGTGAGAAAAGGTTCGCTAAAATCCACCTTTTTTAATCGATCTTCAATAATAGTCAGATTGCCAACAGCAATATCTCCTTTCCCTTCAAGTAACGCAGGTATCAATTGATCACGATAAACCGGAAGGAAAAGCACTTCCACTTGAAGGGGTTTTCTTTTATTTCCCCGATTAATGTAGTCCCTAAAAGCTTCAATCAGTTCGACGCTCACCCCTCGATACTGCCCCTTGTCAATGAAGAAGCCTATCTTGTCTAAGACAACAAGAACGCGAACAAGTCGGCGCTCTACCATGCCGTCAAAGTCACCTCTCCATTTTTCGTCTAAAGAGAGATGTCCAAATTCTTCTTGGTCTCTCTCTGCTTTTACAGCCTCAGGAATGAAAACAAAGATTAGGCTTATCATCAAAACAACGCACAGATGCCAACTCCATAGATTTTGAGAACTGTGGTTCGCATCGAAAGCAGTCATTCTGTTACTCCATGGCTACTGTCTTACCGGTACCGCGTGAGGGGGTCAAATCTGAAGGGTATTGATACTGCTAGGTGTTACTGCGAAAAGACGCCTTCGACCGCGATTGTTTACACTTTCACCTTTTAAATGATGACCAGTGATTTCAAGAAGAAACCTCTGGACCGTGTAAATTCCAATATATTTGTAACGAGACTTCCGTTAGCAACTTCTATTGAACCATCGCTTCAAAAGAGACGAGGCATGGGCCTTCATTTAATAAATCAGTGTATACTTGACAGCTATGCTAATTTTCAACTCTAAGCCGGGAAAGCAAGCAAGGCTGGCACAATTTAGTTTGAATGAACAAAATCTGCAGCAAAATGCATGCCATTCCAGGATTTATTTGAAAATCTGTTAGTTTTCAGGTTCATACGAGTTTAGCAGGCTTGGCCCTGAATTGTAGATGGGGGAGGCGATTACAGATTTTTTGAATAAAAAAACGGAATATCAAACTTTTAGGTTCTGGAAGAGCCACCTTTGAACTCATTTTTGATCAATATTTTTCTATCAACATCAATAGGATTTGCCAATTCAGGCAGTCTTGGAGCATCTGATAGGGCAGCCTCTGATTCGTCTACATACCCAGATTCACAAAGTTTGGATTGTACCTGTTTTTCTAAGACCCAGCAGTCATTCGACTTCCTACCCTAGAGAACTTGAGATGGGCATGGGGACCCTGAAGAATTTTAGCTCCTCTCAGCTGCCCTATGCTTTGTCTCAGGGGCCAACAGTGTCAAGAACTCTCGGGGGATGCCGGTGTCAAAGCGGCACAACTTCCCGGTTGCTGGATGGGTAAAGGCCAGCACCTGGGCGTGTAGCCCCATACGTTTGATGGGATTGAGATGCGAGCCATATTTTTTATCACCAATTATAGGGTGACCTAAATCCTGCATATGCACTCGAATCTGGTGCTTTCTGCCCGTTTCGAGATTGATCTGCAGCATGGTTAGGGCCTCGTTCCCCATGACTTTTCTGTAATGGGTCACCGCTCGCTTGCCAGCAGTTCCTTGTTTCCGTGACGAGTAGACAATAAAGGCCTTGCTCTCGGTCAGCCAGGAAGTGATTGTGCCTTCAGGTGACGTCACTTTACCTTCTACCACGCCAATGTAGGTTCGCTCGCTAATGGTAGCATTCCAGGTTTTCTGGATTTGTTGTTTGACTTTTTCACTTCTGGCAAACATGAGCAGTCCTGAAGTCTCTCTATCAATCCTGTGGATGATGAATATTTTATTTTCAGGGAGCTCTGTCTTGACGAAATTGCTGAGAATGGAATAGGCAGTTTTTCGTTTTTCCTTATCTGTGGCAATTGTGAGAAGGCCGCTAGGTTTGTTAATTACCACAATATCCTGATCTATATGGATAATATCGAGCTTGCAAAGATGCTTCCCCTTCAGATCCCGGTCCCATTTCACCTCCACGCGCTGCCCGGGCATAAGGGGATGATCAAATTGTCTGACAACCTCTTTATCGACAGAGACCTGCCCGTCTTTCAGGACAGCCTTCAGGATTTTACGATTTTTATGCGGTAAGTTACTAATAAGACTTGAAAGAATCGTGTCCTGCTGTTCCAGGGCAAAAGAGGAGACTTTCTCTTTATTCTTTTTACGGTAATTGGGACGCTTGTCATCTTTCATTTTATTGTGGATGTATGGATTATTCTTGACCTACTTGACACTGTCAGACTTGTCAGCGGGAAGGTCAAGTAGGTCTGGTTGGTGCAAGGGGAACGATTAACAGGAGAAATCCATATATAAGGCACTAGAAATTTTCATAAAGATAGCCATAGGTAACATTCTCATCGTCTTTTTGGGAAAATAGCTCAAATTAGCCGTATTTCAGGAGTGCCCTGATCCAGTTTACAGGGGCAGACCAGCAGATCAATCGGTCATTTCAAATCGTATAGTACTGGACTAGTTTAAGGGCGGGGGGAAGGTTATGATGCTTTCCGCGACACGCATAGGCAGTGTAAAATTGGGTAGTACATAATTGAGCTAGGAAGGGTTGGAACCTTATCTGATGGTTATTTCCACACGGTGAGTTAGCGGGCTCTGTGCTTCGCTCCGATTGTTCTCGATAAAATTGGTCTCATCAAGTATTTGAGCCGTGATTATTTCATCTGAGATGTCGTGTAAAATCAAATAATTTCTTATTTCAGAAACCCGTTTTTGCGAGAGCGCAAGGTTTCTGGCAAAATTATCTGAAGAAACTGTATATGCCCGGATATCCACACTTGCAGGTGGGTTCTCATCGAGGAAGGAGATAACGTCGCCGAGTGCGCCATTGGAACCCGAATGTATGGTCAGTTCAGATTTTGGGTAAAATACAAACGATTTATTCTCTCTAGGAGTCGGAGATAGAGTTTGCCCTTCCTGCCGGCCCTTCATATGCTCAGGGTCATCTCTGCCGCTCTCCATGGGAGCAGAAGCGATCTCTGGCATTGGGGGGGCAGCGCTTTCACTCTCAGAGACTTTTGCTTTGTCGTCTGCAATTTTGTCCTGCTGTAATTCCGTGGGAGGCAGAGTCTGCTCTTCCCGCCGACCCTTCATGTCCTGTCTGCCGCCTCTGTCGTTCTCCATGGGAACAGAAACGGTTTCTGGTACTGGTGTGGAAACATCGTGTTCATTGCTGATGGTTATTTCCACACGGTGAGTTAGAGGGCTCTGTTCTTCGGCCCCGTTGTTCTCGATAATATCTTTCGTTTCAATTATTTGAGCCGTGATTATCTCATCTGAAACATCGTGTAAAATAAAAAAATTCCGTATCTCAGAAACCCGTTTTTGTGAGAGTGCAAGGTTTCTGGCAAGGTTGCCCGAAGAATCTGTATATGCTCGGATATCCACTCTTGCAGGTGGGTTCTGACCGAGGAAGGAAATAACGTCGTCCAGTGCGCCATTGGATCCCGAATGTATTGTCAGTGCAGATTCTGGGTAAAAAACAAACGATTTATTGTCGCTGAGAGTCGGAGATAGAGTTTGCCCTTCCTGCCGACCCTGCAAATCCTCTGGGTCATCTCTGTCGCTCTCCATGGGAGCAGAAGCGATCTCTGGCATTGGGGGGGCAGCGCTTTCACTCTCAGAGACTTTTGCTTTGTCGTCTGCAATTTTGTCCTGCTGTAATTCCGTGGGAGGCAGAGTCTGCTCTTGCTGCCAAACCTTGATATCCGCTGGGGCATCTCTGTCGCTCTCCATGGGAGCAGAAACGATCTCTGACACCGGAGGGACAGCACTTTCATTCTCGGAGACTATTGCTTTGTCGTCTTCTGCTGTTTTGTGATATTGTTTCTTGGCTGTCGCTTTTAATCTAGGCCTGTCTAGCGGCTTTTTTTTCTTTTTGGACGCCGCTCGTATGGTAGTTGGCTTCAGTCTTTTAAATTCCTCAGCAATATCAGCATGCACTTGCTCGGATATTTCGAGATTATCAACCCCGACGTAACCAGTGCGGACACTGATTTGGGTTGATGCAGCGTCAACATAAACCACTTGTATTGTTACCGGGGTATCATGATATATATAGCCCTCAATGATAGTTTTCAGCTCTTCGGTGGACTCCTCTTTTCGCTTTAAATTAAGCTGCTCCACTACGTTGAGGCTGGCCTGGACACTATTTTGGTAATCGGCTTCATAAACCCTGGACAAGTTGCCGGCAATGTATGAAAAAGCCCCAGCTCCGACACCAGCGCCCACGAGGAACACTCCAGCGCATCCTGAAAGCATCATTGTCATGCCGATGGTTATGGTAATCAACAGGCTTTTCATTGCTGTGTCGGCGGCAAATAGTGACTAGTCATTTAAAATTCTAACACAGGTGCTATTCAATTTGCTAACTCACCTACCTGACTGAGTAATAATTTGAGCTCAGGGAGCAGCTTTTCTCGCATTTCCGGCCGTTCCAAGGCAAAGGCTATGTTGGCTAGCTGAAACCCGGCCTTGTCGCCACAATCAAATCTAGTGCCGGTAAATTTATAGCCAAATATTGGTTGTTCTCTCAGCAGCCCTGACATTGAGTCGGTTAACTGGATTTCATTGCCAGCACCCTTTTCTAGTTTACCCAGATGTTTGAAAATACGCGGAGTCAATATGTACCTGCCAATCACTGCCAGGTTCGATGGCGCCTCTTCGGGTTTTGGTTTTTCCACCATTGATCGAATCAATACAGTCCCGTTGTAAGCTTTGTCAGCTTCAATGATACCGTATTTATCTGTTTCACCGGGGGGGACTTCAATGATCGCCATCATCGAAGCCCGCAGCCGGTCAAATTCAGTAATCATTTGGTGCAGTACAGGCACATCACTCTGAATCAAATCATCAGCAAGCAGAACAGCGAATGGTTCATCGCCGACGATGTCTCGGGCACACCAGATTGCATGCCCCAGTCCAAGTGGTTCGCTCTGGCGCGTATAAACGATTTGGGCTTTGCTGGGCACCACCGATTCTACTGCGCTTAAGAGTTCCAGCTTTCCCCGATCTCGCAGCGTTTTTTCAAGGATTTGGTCTTTGTCGAAATGATCCTCGAGTGCACCTTTACCGGAACCGGTCACAAAGATGATCTGCTCTATTCCTGAAGCAAGTGCTTCTTCAACTGCATACTGAATAATCGGCTTGTCAACGACCGGTAACATCTCTTTGGGCATTGCTTTTGTGGTAGGCAAAAAACGTGTACCAAGACCTGCTACAGGAAATACTGCTTTTTTAATCCTCATTATCCCCCCTCAAATCAATTTCAAACCGCTCAAGGTAAAAGAACTGAACTAAGTTTCTAGCAATAAAAATGCCAAAAAAAATATCATGACGTGCTTCTATAATAGGTTAATATATCAGGATACTATTCGTGAATAACTGGTGAATTCTGAAATTCAGTACTGATAATTCCAGTTTTCTGCAAATTAAATACAAAACACTGGAATTGCCGAACGGCTTTTACTCGTTCATGGGAGTGTGAGGCCTTCTACTTTCACTTGCTCGCTTACAAATAGATGAGGTTTGTGTTAATAAGTTTGTGACATTTCCTTAACGTAAGGAATCTAATATGAGGTTGAGTATTTTCTGTCGACTCTGTCTTTTGGTAAGCTTAACAACCCCTATCCTCTCTTACGCCCAAGGATTCCAGTCATTTTCACAAGAGACATCCTTCGCCACACTGATGCTGGAGTGTCCAAACGAAAACATCTCGCCACCCAGGAAGAGTTTCGGCTCTTTGTATAGTTGTGCTTTTGGCGATGCTCAAACTGTTAAATGGTTTGTGAGTGAAGAGCCGACTGCTGAAAAGGTAATGAATATCGGACTGCTTTGGTATGACTGGCACACCAATGCAGGATATGGGATTCATGCCGATTCGAATGAGGCCGAGAAAGCAATGTCATTTTTGATAGACATGTATGTGCCCACCAAAAAAAATGAAATCGAAAAGGCCTTCCGGGGGTCAAAAAATGAAGTATTCAATACTTCTGAATTTATCATCTACTATACCTATACTAAAGGCCACCAAAAGGATGAACGATTAATTGTAATTGAGGAAAAGTAGAAACATTGTTGATAGGTTCAAGGTACCCTTTAAGTATAAATTAGTAAGGGTGGGAAAGGGCTATCAGCCCAGTGACAATACGGTTGAATTCTGTCCGGGTAATCTCCTGATTTTATAAGCCATCTCAACTCATTACTTCTACTATGAGTATGCAGGTTGAGACGCTGAACCCAAGGAAAGGCGTTTCCTTGTAGCCCAGGGTGGATGGATGTCAGGATTTAATAATATGCTCCACCGTTATTACAACATTTCCTTTTTTATGACCATTTTCAACATACCGAAAAGCCTCAACTGTCTGTTCCAATGGATAGGATCGGTCGATGACCGGTTTTAGTTCGCCCTTCTCAAAAAGCTCTTTGAAGAACTCTAAATCTTCCACTCGTTCACCCGCTACTCCACCTTTAACTTTTTTTCCGCCTCGCATGGACGTCCAGACTATTTGAACGAGTTCAGTCAGATTCATTACCACGGGAAGGAAAACGCCGTTTTTCTTCAGCGATTTTTTGCCGTGTGAAAATGAAGTTTTACCCACCGTATCAAGAATGAGATCATAGGAGTCACCGCTTTCGGCATAGTCTTCTTTTGTGTAATCAATGACTTTATCGGCCCCCAGAGATTTCACCATTTCTAGATTTGCGGTGCTGCATACACCGGTAACTTCTGCACCGAAATGTTTGGCAAGCTGAACCGCGTAGGTGCCTATAGCTCCAGAAGCACCATAGATAAGTATTTTATGCCCAGCCTGGATATCTCCCTTCTCTCTAAGGAAAAATAACGCAGTACTTGCCCCTAAAAAAATGGCTGCTGCCTCCTGCCAGGCCATATCGGCTGGTTTTATTACCAGCACAGCGTCTTCTGGCACACACGTGTACTGCGCATGAGCACCAAAAGCCAATCCAGGTGTTCCAAAAACCTGATCACCTTCTTTGAAGCGTCTCACATTCTTTCCAACCGCTTCGATTTCTCCGGCAATATCAATCCCCAATATATTTATTCTCGGTTTAAATACGCCAAACATGAATAATCGGGCGGGAATTTGGAACACTCCGGGAACAAAGGTAAAATCACGGACGTTACAGTCCGTGGAAGTTACTGATGTGGCTCGGACTTTTATCAATAACTCATTGTCTGCAGGAACAGGTTTTTCTATTTCCTTGACTCGGAGTTCGTCCGGTGGACCGTATTTTGTGTGTAGTACAGCTTTCATAACTGTTCCCCCCTGGTTGCTTACTACAATAATTCATTGACTGGCTTACAACCACATATCCGACCTGGATTCTTACTAGGAAGCGGTCAACGAGGTTGGATATTTGATCCAAAGCCAACCCAGTACCTGGAGATACATTGCTCTTTGAATAACTCCCTGAAAGTCTGGGGTATTGAGCATGAGAAGTGGAAATACTATTGCTACCGCGGCCAGATAAAAGCACACAATTCTCTGACTTTCAACATTTCTGAAACCCTGCCAGATAAACCCTACGGTAATCACTGTACCGGCAATGCTTGCTATGATTCCGTGTATATTGTGGAATGTGGTATTGAACTCAAGAGTCGTAGCCAACGGTTTATGCGGAAATATGCCGGCTACAGCCATGGCCACCCCAAATAAAATGAATGGCAGCAGTGCAAGTCGAAAGGGCCTGAGTCCATCAATTGCGATGCATCCTCCGAGTGCGATAAAACCGATAATCATGATGAAATTGTTTTGAGTATGTTGGGCGCCAAGCTCACTGATTAGGTTGCTGACAACCGAGTAGTCGGCAACAGTGTAGAGTGGGCCCAAAACCACCGCCAGGGTGAAGATGGCAATACCAATTCTCGTCAATGAAAGCATCTTATGGCCTCTATGGTTAACGGAGGGGGTATTCGCCTCATATGACATTTTCTTTCAGATTACAGAAATTGCCGGGGAATATCTCTGAATTTTGCATGGTTCCCGATTTAGCGCTGCGAAAATTTATTGTAAAATTTAGGCAGGACTCCAGGTGCGGATGAGTGTGCTCACATCCAGGACTCCAGAGACAGCTACAATGCTTATAATTACATCAAAATATTGCACGGAAGCGAACACTGAATAAATTCTGATAGACCGATGGAGCCATTTGCAAAACAATCTTTTCGCCCAAACTCTGCGTTATGCTCAAAATTTTATCCTCGGAATATCAATCATATGCCTGTGGTAAAATTTCTCGCATGCCTTGATTTTGAACGAAAATCTTAGTTTTGCAAAAGGCTCCGATGGTGTTTCAATAAACGAGGTTAGGGGATCGATAGCTCAATATTTGACTGGCCAAGGGGCATAAATGCGGAACGAAAACAAGTTGCTCAAATTACTCACCTCATCTCTATCGCTGCGCATTGTGTTATGGGTTTTTTTCAGCGTTATTGTCATTGAAACCATCATTTTAATCCCATCTTTAATGAGACGGGAAAATGAACTCCTGTCTCAACTAAAAGAGATCACTTCTGCAACTGTCTCTGTGACTCTGGGGGTTGCTGATTCGTCAACCACAGATGATCAACTTGTCGAAATAATAAAAAGTGTCCGAATGTATTATGACATCGATGGGGGAGCGTTTTATCGATACGACGGTGATATGATCGGGGCTTTTGGAGAACAACCTGAGCTGACAATTGCTGAGATCAGGAAGGATAAAGATGCATCTCTATTGAATCGCCATGACTCCAGGTACGATTTTGCCGTCATGGCAACGAGACAGCAGGAAAAATACATCTTTATCGCCCGGCTGGATTCATCGGCTGTAAAGCATGAACTATATGCGTTCTTTTGGCGAATAGCCGGGTTAGTTTTTATCATCTCCTTTTTTGTTACTGCAGGAGCATGGATAGCCCTGAAACCAATTGTTGTCTCACCAATTCTCAGACTCAGAAGTGATTTGATTAAAGCCGGGGATGCCATCAGCAATGATCGGCAAGCGCAACCATTCTATTCAACTTCTGTAAAGCGTCGTGATGAGCTGGGTGATGTAATCACTGCTTTTAATCAAATGTATCAGCAGATTACAGA
>NODE-530-length-13635-cov-6.77084_pt1 | contig 13635 bp, 14 predicted proteins | sample MGYA00139097_ERZ477577 | MGnify/ENA metagenome assembly ERZ477577 | reverse complement strand
AGGGATTACAAGAAAAATAGTAAAAAATAAAACATTAAGCTTTAATAAAACTTTTTTTCTTCTCTGATACTCTTCTGTTAAATAGGCCATCATCTTCATCAATAAATATATTGATCTAAAGGAGAGAAAGAAATTCAATAAAGAAATAAGTCGAATTAAAAAACCTCCATAGTCAAAAATAAAGTTTCGAACAGTTATATTTTCGATAAAAAAACGATCTTTTTCACTTTGCAAAGGACCTGACTTGATTTTTGAAGAAGGAAATTTTCTTAAGATAAATTCTTCCATATTTCTAATGGCCAAGATAGAGATATTAGGTGAAAAATAAAGCCGAAAAGAGCTAAACTCCCCTTTAAGTAAAAAAGAAGGAATTTCCACATCTCGCTCTACTAGCTTTTTCTCAAGTAATGAAACAATCTTTTTCTTCGTTCTTTTCTCGTAACTCAGAATAAAAGAAAAATCTTTTTTTAGTTCTTTAAGGAAAAAATCATTCATTTCATCAAAAAGAATAAAATCAATATACACTCGTCCATATTGTTTTCCCTTTGCTTCTTTAAGCTTCATATCAAGAAAACTTCCTCCACTAAAGATAACTCCTAAAAAAACTGTCGAAAGAATAAAATAGAAAACACCTATAGGTTTCTTCTTAAATATTTTTAACCAATATTTTAAATAAAACATGCTTTACCAATATATTTTGTGCGTCCATTTTCTAGATGTATATTTTTTTCAGAGAAATTTCTTACAAGATCTTGACTGTGTGTCGCCCAAATAATCGTCATGCGAGATTCTTGATTTTTCTTTTTCAAAAAATCATAAAGTAAAAAAGTGTTCTCTCTATCTAAAGAACTTGTTGGCTCATCAGCAACAACGACATCTGGCCTTTTAAGCAAACATCTTATAATGGCCATTTTTTGAATTAACCCTCCATTACATTCACTTAACTTTTTATTAAGATGTTCATAAGCACCGAACCAAAGTGAGATTTTCTTTAATTCACTTAAAAAATCAAGCTCTGTTGAGTAAAGCAAGGGATCATAAGAAAAACGCAAATTATCCAAGAGAGTCCAATCATCTAAATAACGCAAGTCTTGAAATATTTGCCCTATAATGGCGTCTTCTTTCTTACTAAAAATAATTTGCCCCCGTTGGGCCTCTAATTCTTTGGTTATCAACTTTAGGAGTGAAGTCTTACCCGATCCAGACTTTCCTGTAATGAAAATAAAATCGCCAAAAGTAATATTCAGAGAGATATCTTTTAGTGCAAAATCTTTTTTATTATAAGAAAAAGAGACTTCTTCAAAATAAACAAAGTCATTCTTTAAAAGAATATGTTCTCTAGAAAAGTTTGGAGTTGTTGCTTTCTCTCTTTGCATTATTTATCCTCATTTTCAATTACTTTTTCTTGTAAGAGGAGTCTCTGTGCACTTGCTGAGCAAAAAATATTAGGAGTGAAATTATAAACATTTTGAAGTCTGCTCATAAGAGAATGCTCTATTTCTGCTAATAGACGGACTTCACCTCTCTCATCTAAAATTTTAACGGGATCAGCATTTAATAAAAGATTTTCACGAGTATTATCTTTTAAAACATTGAGATAGGATTTAACTAAAACGATTTTTTTGGTAGGAATATCACTAATAATCCAATCTTTGCTGCCTCCTTTTGTTTTTAAAATATCTTCAATTTTATCAACAACTTTATGAACTCGCTGTCTTGCTTTTTTATCTCCTTTCTCATCATCTTGATTGAGGATCGTATGAGAAAATTCTTCTATTTTCAAAGAGAAGGGAGAGAGTTCAAAGAGGAGTGAATTTGCTAGATCTTTAATCTTTTGACCATGGAGACTACTATCTTCTAAGGCCTTTTTTACTGAAGAGAGGAAGTAGCTATCATTGAATTGATAAAAATCAGTAGGCCTTTTTACAACCATTTCCATTAAGTCTTCGTATTGATAGATTTTATTGTGCTGGAGTAGAATAAGGGCCAATTCTTCTGCTAAGGCATCAAATTTTGCTCCTCTTGAAGAGCGAATGACTTGAGAATACCAAGCAAAACGGGCCAGCAAAAAATCTTCTACACATTGAAGAGCATTGTGTTTAATAACGAGAATATCTTGCTTTCCCACTCTCGCTGTTGAAAAGTGGTGTAAAAGATAATCTCTATCATAAGTTCCATAGTTTAGACCTGTGTAATGAGCATCACGCAAAAGATAATCCATCCGATCACAATCAACTTCTGAGTGAAGAATTTGATTCGCAAAAACGGAATGACTCTTTCCTTTCATGAGATCAGAAATGGCCTTAGGTTCTACATTATGCCGCTCTAAAATATCTGTAATTCCTCCTTCATAGGAAGTATTTTTAATAATAAAAGAGCCTAGGTTTTCATGATCATCGGCATGAGTATGCTTATTTTTATTTTTCACAACACCATGACGAATATAAGAATTTTCAATGGTGTGGGAAAAGGGAAATGTTCCCAAATCATGAAGCAGGGCAGCAATGCGGATATTTTTATGAAGTTGTGCTTCAGGTGAAGGCGATGAGTGGTTTTGTAACTCGTAGAATTCTACTCCTTTGCCACAAGACTCAATGATTTTATGAGCATTGTGCATAACACCAATGGAGTGACCAAAGCGAGAGTGCTCTGCACCAGGAAAAACATAACACGAAAAGCCTAGTTGCTTAATCCATCTTAGTCGTTGGTAAAAAGGAGAATGAATAATTTCCCACTCTAGGTCAGTGATTTCCACAAAACCATATATAGGGTCATAAATTTTTTTATTTTTAAATTTTTCTTCCATGAAAAAATCTCAATGATATACTTTGTTTTTCTTTTTTTTCTTTTTAAGAGAGAGAACACGCTCAAAAATCAAATAGGCTTCATGTCTTAAGTCATTCTCCATAACGAAGCGATAAAACTTCTCAACTTCTGGAGACTCTCTAAAATTTCGAACTATTTTCTTTTTTTCTAAGCGGTCTGTCGAATCATCACTTGTATACTCCATAGAAATCCCCCCCAGTATACAAGTCTACGATTTTAAATAGGACTATTCAATTTTAATTTTGAAATTTTTAAATCATACCGTAGTATTTTAATTTATTGTAAAGAGTCTTAACTGTAATGCCTAATGCTTTTGATGCTTTCGTTTTGTTTCCCTTCATGTAATTTAAAGTTTGCAAAATATGCTTTTTTTCAACAGAGTCTAATGTCGTATCATCTTCATCCCAATTATCTGATATTTGAAATTGCTCCACGACTTCTCGACCTAAGTCAAAATCAGAGACATCAATAACACTGTTATCACTGGTCAAACAGGCCTTTTTTAAAACTTGCTGAAGTTCTTTAATATTTCCTGGCCAATCATAAGTACTTAATAGCTTTATGGCCTCACTTGTCATTCCTTTTACTTCTTCATCAAGCCCCATTGTTCTTAAAAAATAATTGGCCAAAAGATACAAGTCCTCTTTTCTTTTTTTCAAGTTGGGAATTTCAACTCGATAAAAATCATAACTACTAAAAAAAGAAGAACGGAGAACTCCTTGTTCAATATAATCTTCAGGTGTTTTTTCCATGCCAAAAATAATTCTAATGCGATTATTTTTTTCAATTCCCATATTGTCTTTTAAAAAACAGTTATATGAATTGAGTACCTCAAAAACTTTATTCTGCCATTCAAGGCTTAGATCAAAAATATTGCGAAAATAAAGGTTTCCACCTTTTGCTAACATTACAATTTTCTTCAAAATATCTATTTCATTTACATTAAATCTCTTACTTAATTCAATCGTCATTTCTGATAAATTTTGGCAGTTTACCATTAAGAGAGGAAGGTCTTCTAAGAATTCTTGATAATGAATGGCCTGAACAAGAAAATCTTTCCCCACGCCTTTTTCTCCAATAACACAAAGATGCTCTTTAGTTCTTGAAATTTTGGGTATGATTTTTTTAAGTCCCAATACACTATCAGACTGCCCTATTAGAGGTCGCCCAACAACATTTCGCTCAAAGTTTCTTTTGATCTCTTCATCGAGCTCATTTTTATCACCATCTTGACGTACTAAAAATTTTGCCAGCGTATCATTGAGCTTTTTTGCTTTAGAAAATAAAACAAAGCTATTAATGGCCCCTTGAATTTCTGAAATAATTTGAAGCCCTAAAGTCAAATCATCAAGAGAGTAATCAGGAGAAGAAGAGTTCATATTTTGAAATAAATGAATAGAAGCAATACTATTTGATTCAAAGACAAGAGGGAAGGCCATTTCACTTCTCTCTACTCCACTATAAAGAGAAGAAATATAAAGAGGATCTTTTTCTATGGCCTTACTAAAATAAGGTCTTCGTGTCTTGGCCACATGGCCTACAATACCGAGACCTTTTTCTAACTGAAAACGCTCTGACTCTAGAATATCTCCCTTAGAGTCTAAATGAAGAATTTTTAAAGCATCTCCGCTATCCAGCATTCGATATACTTTAATCTCGCTCACGTGAAACTTATCGAGAAAAAATCGACAAACAAGTCTAAGAAATTCTCCCTCATCTTTTGTAGAAAAAAGTTCTTGAATTAAATCTTGATAATGAGGCCAAAGAATAAGACCTTGTTGCGTCATAAATTCTCCCTTGTTGGACGGTCGAGAGGTGGATTTTACTATCTATAAAAATAATTGATAAATAAAACAATCTTTGTCTGTGTCCTGCTTTATTTTATTAGATAAATTGAGTGATTTCAATAAGTTACATTGTTTAAAAAAAAGAAGAATTTCTTGTGAAACTAAAGAGACCACCAAGGAGTGTATGCATTTGGAGTAATTTTTGAAAGTTCTTTAACAACTTCTCCATCCCTATTGATGATCATGAGTCTTCTTCTTACTTTTGACTTACTCAAGACTCGCTCTGAAGAGAAAAGAATAAATTTTCCATCGGGCGAAAAGGTAGGATTTTCATTATTACCAAAATCTTTAGTTAAACGCACAATTTGGTTTCCATTGAGATCTACTCTAAAAAGATCAAAATTGTTATCCACCCAAGAAGCAAACACGGCCTCTTCGCGAACAGGAGAGTAACGCGGGGTTGCATTTACAAGACCTACATAAGTAATCCGTTTTACATTTACTTCAGGTTTGGCCAAGCTCATCTGATAGATATGTGCTTTTCCTGATCGACCAGAGACAAAAAGAAGATCTTTCCCATCAAAAGAAACCATGGGATCAACATCATCAGAATAATGATTCGTGATTTTATAAAGAGACTTATCGTGAACATTAAGCTTATATATTTCGGCATTTCCTTGATAGGAAAGAGTTAATAAAATATGATTATTATCTCTCATAAAAACAGCGCCAGAATTAATTCCTCTAAAAGAAGAGATAAGTTTTTGGGACCTATCTTCTAAGTTATAGATATAGAGATTAATATTTTTAATCCCCTTTTTTGATTCAATAACACTATAGACAATCTTTTTTTTATCAAAAGAAAAAGAAGGCGAGATAACATTTGATTGATGGAAGGTGAGTTGTTCAACATTTTCTCCATCAAAATCACAAATAAAAAGCTCTTTTCTTTGTGAACCTACCGATTCGTCGACTTCTCCTGAAAAAACAATTTTTGATTTAAAAATGGCCGAACGCCCTTTAACCTCTTGAAAGACAAGCTCTGCTATTTCGTGGATAGTACTTCTTTTATCTCTATAGTCTTTGAAGTGAATTTCTTTTTTTAACAAGGAACCCAAAGAGCCCTTTTTTGAAATTTCCAATTCAATTTTCTTCGTCTTATTCATTGAAATATTAACAAGGAAAGTCCCCTCAATACTCTTCTTGAACTCTTCTTCTGAAGATAAAAAGTTTACTCTTACCTCATCCTCATAAAAACTAAAATCATCTTTGATAATTGATAAAATTAAATCTCTCTCACTTACTTTATCACTAATTAAAAAAGAGACTTTATCTTCTATATAAGTGGCCCCTCCAACTGAATAGATAATAGGAGTTGTTGAGAAGTTAAAAAAAGAAAATAGTCCCCAAAAAATAAATAGACCAAATTTGAACTTCATCAGGAAAACCTTTCTTTATTCATTAAAAAACAGGTGAATTTTAAATGGGAAAACCCAGAATAATTGTACCATTTTCAACTATCTTGGCCACACTTTCAGGAGGCGGGTCAAAAGGGGCCGCCAATTTAATGCTTTGCAGCGCTCTTTGATTAAACTCTTCATTAGAACTTTTTTGATAAAAATCAACTCTGAGAAGTTGACCTTTAGAGGAAATAAAAACTTTTAAACGACAAACAAGCTTATCATCTTTTTTAAAGTTTACGGGAAGCTGCCAAAAAGTACGAACTTTCAGAGAAATGTTTTCAGCATATTCCTCTAGGATATCTCTTTCTTCTGCTAAACGATTACTATCCATATCTCTTCCCGCACTTAATTGGTTTCCTTTGACAACGAGAGATTCAATTTTATCCAAATGATCTTTTTTATCTTCTTTATTGAGATTTTTTTTAAAATTTTTCTCATCTGTTGATGATATTTTTTTTTTCTTCGCTTCTGCTATCACTTTGGCCAAAGAAGAATCAGAAGTATCTTGTTTGATTTCCTTAGAAGCAACCTTGGTTGATTTTTTGCTATTTTTTTTTATTTTTCGAGACTTGAGTTCTTTTAATGTCTTATCAGGAAGCCCCACCATATCAACTCTAACAGCGCTTTTAATTTCAACAATATGATCATTAGAGAAACTAAAAAAACCAACCTCCCCTCCTATGAATAAAAAAATCAGTAGAAAAAAGTGAATAGTAAATGAAATAAAATAATAATTATTCTTAACCATTTTTCTCATTTTCTGTTATTAAATGAATTTTTGCGATATTGTTATTTTTGAAAAGAGATAAGAGATGGGCCACTTTACCATAAGGCAAAGATTCATCTACTCTAAGATACAAATCCTCTGTTTTATATTCCTTGAAAAGATCAAAAACAATTTCAACAACTTCATCAAAAAGATATTTTTTTTTTCCAATATAAAGTTCACCCGTTTCTGTTAAAGAAACAATTACAAATTTTGCCGATGATTCAAGATGATCAGCCGATGTTGTCTTTGGTAAATTCAAGGAAATGCCATTATAAAGCCCTGGTGCTGTGATCATAAAAATAACTAATAAAACTAATACAACATCCACAAAAGGCGTAATATTAATTTCACTCACTAAAGTATTTTCAACTCGTCCTCTTTTATTTTTTTTCATCAGACTTCACCTTACTTAATGAGATTTTGTGATAATAGAACGACTGATCATATTTAAAAAATCATTTTCAAAATCATAGAGTTCTTCTTTTAGATCATTTAATCGAGATGACAAATAGTTAAGAAAGAAAACCGCTGAAATGGCCACAAAGAGGCCAAGAGCAGTAACAAAAAGGGCCTCTGCAATTCCAGGTGCCACAGCATCAAGTGATGAACTTCCACTTGAAAGACCTCTAAAAGAATTAATAATCCCCCACACTGTTCCAAATAAACCAATATAGGGAGAAATCGAGCTAATTGTTGCTAAAAAATCGAGATTCCTTGATAGTTTTCGACTCATTTCACTGATTCCTTGATCCAGTGCACGCTCAATAATATCAGTACCGTGTTCTTCAAAGTATTTACTTAAAACCTCTTTAACATTCTGTCCGCCAGTCTTTTGTCCTATTTTAATAAGTTCAGTATGACCTTTGATAAAAACAAAGCGAAGAGATGAATCTTCATATTTCTCTGTCTCTTTAATAATTTCATTAAAGTTTCCTGCATGACCATAGACTTCATTAAATTTATCATTACTCATATTCATGATTTTAAACTCTTTCTTTTTTTTAAAAAAAGTGGCCCAAGAATAAACAGAAAGACCTATCAGAACAAGAACAACCATTTTGACAACAAAGTCGGCATTTAAAACTAAGTAAAATATATTAGTTTGCGGATGACTCACGATGACTCCTGGAAAAAAAATTAAATATTGAAATAACAAGAAAAATACTGACAAAGAAAATACTCATATATTGGTGAAAAGGTAAATAAATAGCGTCACTTACAAAGCTATCCTCAATTAAAGAGTAGTGATTTAGACCAGCTCCCATAAAATGTAAAGGCAAAATTATTGTAAAAAACATTATTCCAAAATGTATTTTTTGAGGAAAAAGAAGAGACGCATAAAAGAGTATTTGAACAAACAAAAAAGGAGCAAATTCTTTTCGCCACTGATGACCTGTCATCATAATAGTAAAAAAAACATTCAACAAAAAAGAAAGAACAAGACATGTTTTTCTTTCTACCTCCTTTGTTTTTTCCAAGAAGAAGGCATAGATTTCTCTTTCAAGAAGATAAAAAGTTGTGGCAGACATCACTAAAAAGACAATCTCTATTACTCTAAAGGAAAAAAAAGAATTAATAAATTTTCTTAGACTGAAATTATAAAAAAGTGTCAACCAAAAAAAAAGAGAAATACTCCATGAAAAACTTGCAGGAAAAAAAAATTCTTTTATTTTTTCTCTTTTTAAAAATCGAATATCTATATTAAAAAAAAGACAAATAATAAAAGAAGAAAACACCTTTGAGAAGATATAAACATAAAACTCTTTATTGGAAAGCCATACATCAATACCATTTAGTTTTCGCTCCATCTGGAATAAAAAAAATGAACTAACTGATATAAAAAAGATATAGACAGAGAAGAAAAAGAGATAGTGAGAAAAAAAAAAGGATGTTTTTTTTATAATTTTCAACGTATCCATTATTACTCTTCAAGCCAATTAAGTTGAATTTCTGGCGAAGGATAAATCCTTGAATAATTCTTAAAATTGTCATTACTTCTCAATAACATATTTTTCTTTTGAATAAGTGAGCTATAAATTGAAAACAAACTTGGTTTTGACTTTAACACAGAAGACATTATTTTGGTAATCTCATACTGTTGCTGAAAAGAATAATTCATCTCATAAATAAGTTTATCATACTGATTTAAGATTTTCTTATAAAAAGAGGTGTTAATTTTTTCAGGATAACTATTTTTTCCTGCTATTTTCTTCATCTCATCATCAATAAGTGATTTAGTAAAAAACATTTTATCTAAGCGATAAAAATCTTCTAATAGAATCATTGATATTTCTTGTTTTGATAAATTCATCTCCCTAATAAAGGGAAGTGATAGACAAAAAATCATCTCTGAATTCATTCCGGGGATGGCAAAATGATATTGTTTTGTACTGTCAAAAAAAAGTATTTTTACTTTTTTTTCTACATGATCTAGCTCCTCTAGTAAATCAAGAAAAACTTCTAAAACACCGTAATCAGGATGAACAAAATCCCAGCTTAGTACTTGAGCATTCTTTACTAACCATAATTCACTAAAAATTCCTATCATCTCATCAATTTCAGGAACACGATAATTTTTTACTGTCTTCGAATGGGCCAAAATATTTTTACTTTTCTTACCCTGCTCTCTCTTTTCAATTTCCTCATCCAGAAAATCATTTTTAAGAATATTTTGAATATGAGAAAGTCCAACAGGATTCTCTCCTGCTTTCATATCAATACTTAAGATTAAGAAAAAAAAGAATATTAAACACAAAGAATTATTTTGCTTTAACTTCACCCATATAAAATTGTTCATAAAGTTTTCCCCAGTAAATTCTATCATCAGCATCTAGCGGTAACCCCTCAAAAAAGTAAGCATATTTTTTCTGAGGACATTGAACTCTTTTTTGGGATAGAAATTTTTTATTAATAAAGCCGGTCTTCTTGGCATATTTTACAGAAAAAAAATCGCGTGAAATATCTTCTTTTTTTACCAATCGAACCCTTTGGCCACAATGAAGATAATCCACTGCTAAGGCCTGCTTTGATGGCATCTCATGAACTTCCGCATAGGGAGAAATCACATAAAAAGACACATCTGCAAAAAGAAAAAAAGGGTATAAAAAGGCAAATATAAATAACTTCATCTCACTAGTCTAATAAGATAAAGAGGGTTTTTCAAATTTTTAATCTAAATTGTATACTTTCCCATTCTTTACACTTGGGGCATCTCCAAAAGATTGTATCTGAGCTAAAACCACATAAACCACAAAAATGCTTAGTTGTTGATTTATTGAGTTGAGAAAGTAGCTTTTTTGTTAACTCTAAGGCCTCGTCTTTATGATTGAGCTCTAGCAAAATCTTTATATACTCAACCATAAGAGATTCACTCAGAGGAATTGTGGATTTTAATGGCCCTTGAATAAGCTCATAGGCCTGTTGCATTTTGTTTTCTTGCCTTAAAAGAAGGATTTTTGGCAAAAGTCCCTTGGCCCCCTGAATACTCTTATCATCCAAGCTCAAAAATGTTTCTTTTAAAACCTCAAGCCCTCGAGCAAAATCTTTTTTGATATGTTCAGAGCAGCGAAAAGGATCCTCCAGAAAATCAAAAAGGATAAATGAATAATCTGGATGCTCATGAATGAACTCTAAAAGTTGAATTTTTGCATCTTCTATTTTACTGAGGATAAGCATCATTTTAATCTTAAGCATTTTGGCCGAAATACAAGGAGCATAACGATAGGCCAGCTCCATTTCTTCTAATGCCGCAACAATATTGCCTCTGGATAATAAGTTTCTGGCCTTTTGAGTCAAAATATGAGCAATGGTCTCTGATTGATTCTCATGACCTACCTTGGAAAGAAGAAGCCTGTACTTATAGGCCTCATCCCAATCTTCAATATCTTCATAAATACGGCATAGAGCGCGAATAACCTCTTCTTGATCGCGATTAATCTTTAAAACATCCTTATAAGTTTCAAGGGCCTTCTCTACAAATCCTCCTCGATCAAAATCCAAGGCCAACTCTTTTAAGGCCTTAAGCCTCGTCTCCTCATTAATACCCTCGCGAGCAAAGAGAGAACGATGAATACCAATGGCCTTGTCTATTTCACCGTTGCTGCGAAAAAGCCCCCCTAGAGCAAAATAAGTATCAATTGTTTCTCTATTGAGATCCACCGCATTAAGAAACTCCCTAATGGCCAAGTTCTTATTCCCCTCAATAAGGTGACGCGTTGCATTTAAAAAGATTTTTGACTGCGCTTCATAAACGGAGTTTCTATACTTGCGTGAGAGCTTCACTTCCGTTTTTCTCTCTATTAAATAGAGATAAAGGAGCAATAAAGTAAGGGCCACAGCTGTTAAAGCGAGAAGATGCTCTTGGCCCCAATAGAGCAGAAAAGAAAATAGAGTTGCTTCTTTCAAAAATTATTGACCTTAGCTTATGCTGTTTTTGTTTTCTCATCCTGCCACAAATTTAGCTTTTCTTGCTGCCCTTTAAGCTGACCGCATGCAGCAAGAATGTCTTGACCCATAGTCCTCCGCACAGTGCAAATGTAACCACGAGCATTTAATTGATTCATAAACCACTTAATCTGCTGAGAATCTGGTCGCTTAAATTTTGAATCAGGATATTCATTAAACGGAATTAGATTAATCTTAGAAATTCCCTTAGGCAATAGTTCACACAAAGCTTTAATATCTTCAATCCCATCATTCATTTCTTTAATGAGAATATATTCAAAAGTAATATAGCGATGAGCTTTCAGAGGAATTTCTTTGATGGCACTAAAAAGTGTCTGAAGATCAAAAACGTTATTGATGGGCATCAACTCAGAGCGAACGTCATTGTGCGCCGCATGCAGAGAGATGGCCAAGTTCACCGGAGGAAAATCACCCAGTTTTTTGATTTGAGGCACCAGACCAGAAGTTGAAAGAGTTACCTTGCGCTGCCCAAAATAAAACCCCTTACTTTCCAGGAAGATTTCACAAGATTTTTTTACATGATTAAAATTATGAAGAGGTTCACCTTGGCCCATAAAAACAATATTGCTGACATGAAAGGGAGTAACGTCTTTTTCTTTTTGCATCCAGTTATAAATGGCCAAAAGTTGCCCTACTATTTCAGAGGCCTTTAAATTCCTTGTTAGTCCTTGAGTTCCCGTATGACAAAAGGTGCAGCCAATAGCACAGCCAACCTGACTTGAAAGACAAATCGTTAAACGTCTCTCGCCTGGAATTAAGACAGTCTCTACAACCTGCGCATCATCAAAGCGAATAAGAAATTTTCTTGTCCCATCTTTGGAGAGCCCGGCCCAAACCACACGAGGAAGAGTAAAGGTAAAATCTTTTAAGAGAAGCTCTTTTGTTTTTTTACCAACATTAGTCCAATGCTCTATATCAAAGACTTTCTTCTTGTAAATCCAATCAAAAATCTGTGTTCCCACAAAAGGTGAAAGGGAGTTCTCTTTGAGATAATCAGTTAAATCGTTAAAACTTAAATCATAAATAGATTTCATTGGCTCATTCTTTCTTTGCTTTGTGTCTTTAATCTTAAATTCTCTTACTCATAACCTGAATAAAAATAGATGTCATCCATACTAGATCAAAGCAGGGAAACTGCTTGTTATTTTGATGGATATTGAATAAATTCCTCCTCAAACCTCCACTCAGACAATGAAAAATATTTAAAAAAGGAAAGCAAAATGACAAATCCATGGCACGATATTGAGCTCTTTTCAGAGACAAAGTTTGATGAAGTCCCCGTAGTCATTGAGGTGCCCCGAGGCTCCAAGGTCAAATACGAGATTTGCAAGAAGACAGGAATGATTCTCGTTGATCGCATTCTCTCTGGACCCCTTCATTATCCTGCAAATTATGGCCTTATTCCTCGAACCTATTGTGATGATAATGATCCTCTCGATATTTTAGTTATTGGCCAGTCTGAGTTTGTTCCTCTTTCACTCTTAAGAGCAAGACCCGTAGGCGTCTTAGAGATGATTGATCAAGATGAAATTGATGATAAGATTATTGCTGTTCATTTAGATGATCCTCAATATAAGCACATTAAATCCATCAAAGAACTCTCTGAACACCAACTCAAGGAACTAAAACAGTTTTTTGAAGACTACAAAAAACTTGAAAATAAAAAAGTAGAAGTAAAAATGTTTCACGACGAGCATAGGGCCTATGAAATTGTGGAAAATGCGATTAAACTCTATAAAAAAGAATTTAAATAAGCTCTTCTGTAATTGCTTTATAAAAGTTATAGAGAAATTTTTTGAGAGTAAAACTTTTTTTACTCTCATCTGATAAATTTTCATCTTGCAGATAAAAGTAATCCCTGTCCTTTGCTGTCATTTCATCTTTCGCCTCTAAGGCACAGCGAGGAGAGACGAGATTTTTTACTTGTTTCATTTTTTTCTCTTTAATCAATTTGGCCACTTCTTGGCGACAAAGCTCTTTTCCTGTTAAGTGATCTATCGAGAGAAGCGATAACTGCTTCAAAAATTTTTCTGTCATTTTATTTGTTCTAAAATAACTCACATTAATACTCTCATCCCAAAGAGGATTAATATAATCTCGCCAATCAAAATTTTTATTTTTCACCCACTTACCTAACTGACAGACCGCGTAAGATTTTTTCGAAGAAGAGTAAACCTCTGTTAAGCGCGACCAAAACTTCATTCCTGAAAAATTTGCATTAAGATCTGCAAATGAGAAGATACCTGTTCCAAGAAGTCCAAAATATCCTTCTTCTGTCTCACTTCCATAGGTAATTGCTTCTTTAAAAGAAGAGTTTAATTTTATT
>NODE-529-length-13665-cov-10.4855_pt1 | contig 13665 bp, 9 predicted proteins | sample MGYA00139097_ERZ477577 | MGnify/ENA metagenome assembly ERZ477577 | reverse complement strand
TTCCTGTTTAATCTGAGGCTGTTGCAACAGTTGTGACAGCCTCGTTACAAAACCCGCTGATAATTAAGATCTTCTATTTCTTACTCTCGTTAGCAAGTTCGGTCAGTGCTTCATATACCGCTTTTTTAAGATCTGCTGACAGCGGGCGCGGTCATCTTCAGCAGCAACCTCTGGCCTTCCCCCATTAAAACGGTTCAGGTTTATGTTATATAAAAAGATTCAAATGGTGCGATGGCTTATGCTGTTGTTCTTCAGCCACGTACTGTTCATTTTATAGTAAGGAATGAAAAAGAATGAACCCCATGAACGGAGGAAAGGATGGCCGAGCCATTTAAGTTAACCCCAAGTAGCCTGACAGAAAATTTCAACCCTGCCTGGTTTGCTGCTGTCATGGGTACGGCGGTTATTCCCCTGGCAATCTCCTTTTTAGAATATACCTGGATTGAGCCGTTTTCACTCTTCTGTATTGTTTGTTCAGCCATCATCTTCTGTTTGTTCCTGATCCCCTGGGTGGCAAAATTTTTCCTTTATCCGGCCAGTATTCGTAAGGATTTCAACCACCCGATTGCTACCAACTTCTTTCCGACTATGCCAATTTCGCTGATCCTGTTTTCGCTGAACCTGATGAAGTATCCGACCATGTTTTTCAGTCAACAATTGTCTTTGCAGCTTGCCTATTTTCTTTGGTTTTTGGGAGCAACCGGCATCTACGTGATGGGGTTTATCATCCTTGTCCATATTTTTCGCCATCAGGAGATCAAGCTTCAGCATGCGAACTTCGGCTGGTATATTCCCCCGGTTTCAAAGGTGATCATTCCTGCCGCCGGTTATGAGTTGGCCGGTTATTTCCCTGAACGAGCGGAGCTGCTGCTAACAATTTCCACAGCCAGTTTCGGCATCGGTTTTTTCCTCTTTTTATTCGTCGGTGCAGCCGTTTATCACCGCTATATCTATCATGAACTGCCGATGAGCCGATTTGCTGCCACTTTCTTTATCGGTATCGCTCCGACGGCGATAATTTCCGTTATCCTGTTCAAAATGATGCAGCTGTTCAATCATTACCCGTTTATGGGACTGGATGGCGCAATCATAGCCACGATGTGTAAATTCGGCATCGTCTTTACCTGGGGTTTTGCGGCCTGGTGGTACATTATGGCTGTCATTATGATTTTGTATTATCTGACTAAGATCGAGCTGCCCTATGCGCTGTCCTGGTGGGCTTTCACTTTTCCCTCTGGAGCACTCTGCGTTTCATCCGGGGTGGCATGGAAAGCCTCCAACTTCGGCATTATCCACAATTTTTACCTGTTCACAGTCTTTTTCCTGCTGCTAGTCTGGACGCTGGTTTTCATCGGAACCATGAAAGGTGTAATATCTGGCAATATTTTTGCTCCAACCCACTGACCTCAATAAATCACAGGACGAATACAAAAAAGGTGGGGCGGGTTTGGGATCTCATGAAAGAGACCGCCCTGTTGACGTTAGGTTGCCATAATAAATCTATATATTTAAAGAAAAAGGTCGAGGTTAAGACTGTTCCTGATGTGTTAGGGAGCTCCCAACTAACGATTCAAGAGGCTTGTATCGGAAATATTTAGATCGATTCTCAGTCGTAGGAAATAACGTATCAGGCCCAATCTGTCAGTGTTTTCGCTCTAGTAGTTATCTTTATCACGATGGTTCTGAGAGAGGGGAGCATTTGTTAGAACAAAGAACAGTCAACAAGCTTTTTTATAATGCATATTAAACATTGGACCGGGTCGTCATTCTATCACACTAGCCACCATAAAAAATGTATATCAAATTAGCATTATAGGGCGGTCTTGGCAAAACAGTAACATGATAATATCTAATAATCCTGACGAACCTTTATTGCATAAGAATCAAAGCGTTTATCCATGAAATTTGAATCACTGAATACAGAAAAGGGTGGGAAGATCTCCAACTATAGCACCAATATCTACGGTATTATCTGGGCCCTGCTGGCCGGACTGCTCTTCACTTTGATGATGGCCCTGGTAAAGACGCTGGGGAGCAGTTTTCCCATTGTCGAGATCGTTTTCTTCCGCTCCTCCGTTCAACTCGTGGTGATGCTGGTGATCTGTAAACGCATCGGCTTTTCGACATTGAGTACAAGGCAGCCGCTGCTTCAGGCGATGCGTGCGCTCATCGCGGTGGCCCTGATCAACTGTAATTTCTATGCGTTCGCCAAGATGCCGATGGCCGATGTAACAGCCATCGGTTTCTCCCGCAACCTGTTCATCATCGTCCTGGCCATTCTCTTTCTCAAGGAGCGTCCGGGATTTCACCGTCTTGTGGTTACCGTGGTCGGTTTCCTCGGCATATTAGTGATTGTCCGTCCTGGCAGTGGGGTATTCGAGGGAGTGGCCCTGGTCGCCCTGGCAGGTGCCTGCCTAGGGGCCTGCATGATGACCCTGATACGCAAGCTAACCAGCACCGATTCAAATATTGCACTAATGACTTATCACTCCATTGCCGTGGTAGCAGCAGTGACGATCCCGACGAGTATGGTATGGGTAACCCCCACTCTTTATGAGATATTGCTGCTGCTGGCCATGGCCGGGGTCGGCATCATGGGCCAGTGGTGTATGATCCAGGCGTTCAGACGCGGAGAGGCCACGGCGGTGGCTCCTGCCAGCTATGTTAGACTGATATATGCGACTATTCTTGGTTTCCTGCTTTTCAAAGAGATTCCCGATCTGTTCACCATCAGCGGCGCGATACTGATAGTCGGCAGCAACCTCTATTTGGTCATGCAGGAAAATCGGGTGAAGCGAAGAGGCCCCGCACATCCGGTACCGGGTGAGATGCCCTGAGTTTCTTTTCTCTAATATAGAAGACAGAAATTTTGCGTATAATACTATCTCTATTGATGACCGATGCTGAAAGTTATCAGCACCTGATCAATGATAATAAGGATTAGATATGCCAATAACGAGTTGGAATCATTTCCAGGGTGTCAATGATCCACAAATCCACGCAAGTCCCGATACCGTTCCATGTTGGTATCCGGCGGTCGAATTGGTGGAAGAGGCAAAAGCGGCCAGCATGCTGGGATGCCAATCAAGAACCATGTGACTATCACCGCAGACTGGGCCGAGAGGGGTAAAATTAAAACCCAACTATTTAAGAAATCCTGAAACTTTATACTAATCCTGCTTTGTCTAAAGTCTGATATACAAATTCCGTTGACTTGGAGAAAGTTGATATTCGCAATGGAAACATTGGGGTAATGAAGGTCGGATAGATTGAAGATATTTCCTGAGCATATGCGAATAGGGAGAAATGCGCCTAACGAGAGAATCCCTCTGGCAAGGTTAGGTTTTCAGAAAAACTGCAGCGCGAGGGCTATCAGGAAGAAGATTCGAGTCTAGCTTCATCATCAGTTCAAGACAGCCAGTTGAAATAGTGAAGATTCAGAAAACCCACAGTGTTCCATTTATCTGGCTAGCTTGGTGGTTATAATTATTTACTGCCTATCATCATTTTGAATCGAACTTAACGATGGAGGAAGATAAATGAGCCAGATAAAGGAAATCGCCCCGGATATTTTTAAAGTTACCACCTTCATCCCGGAGGCAAATCTTCAGTTCAATCAGTTCTTAATAAAAGATGAAGAACCGCTTCTCTACCATACCGGCATGAGAGGGCTTTTTCCCGTTGTTAAAGAAGCTGTCGCCAAATTGATCGACCCCGCTTCAATCAGATGGATCGGATTCAGTCATTTCGAGGCTGATGAATGCGGATCATTGAGAGAATGGCAGCAAATAGCCCCGGAAGCCACGGCGATATGCAGTTTTGTGTCGAAGATGGTGAGCGTCGATGATGTCGTGGCGGAACGTCCTGCCAGAGCCCTGGTCGATGGCGAAATAGTTTCGACCGGCAAATATCGATTCAGATTTCTCCAAACACCACAGGTACCACATGCCTGGGATGCAGGTCATCTGTTTGAAGAGACTAACGGTACTCTGTTGTGCTCCGATCTGTTTCATCAGAACGGCGAAGTGGAATCGGTAACATCTTCTGATATCGTTGGCCGATTCAAGGAGATGCTGGTCGAATATCAGCAAGGACCAATGGCCGGTTATTTGCCTTATTCTTCAGATACACAAGAAAAGATTAACCGTCTAGCGAGTCTGAAACCAAAAACTTTAGCAGCCATGCACGGCTCAACCTATATAGGAGATGGTGAATCCGCCCTGCTTGATCTTGCCTCAGCCATGAAAGACGTTTTATTCTAGCTCTTTAAATTTCGTGGTCGAATTTAATTAAGAGTTCGAACAGTAAGCGACTCCATCATCACATCATGGGAATTTGATTATTGAATCTGTCATTGAGTGTCTATGATTTTGAATTATCTCCTTACTTAAATATCATGTATCTTTTTCCACAACCCAGCCACTTTCGGCCTTCAGTTTTTCATCTAGACATAAAATATCTTCAAACTCGTTGATGCAATTTAGATCCTGCCCCATCGATATATTGGTTACCGGTTCCAGAATGCATTCCAGGACCACCGGTACCTGAAACTCTTCGATCATTTTTTCGGCCTGCTCAAATGCTTTCTTGAAGTCCTCCGGTTTGTGCACCCGAATGGCTTTACAACCAAGAGCGTGTGCAAGAGACACATGGTCGACGCCATAGCAGGCAATAGCATCATCTTCTTCTAAAACATTGATATTTTCGAACGCCAAACTCACCTCGAACTCAATGTCAAAGCTCTGCTGAGATTGCCTGATTAGGCCAAGATAGGAGTTGTTCACCAAAACATGTATATACGGCAGCTTGTATTGAGCCCCTACGGCCAATTCCTCGACCAGAAACTGGAAGTCATAGTCTCCCGATAAGGCGACAATTTTCTTGTCCGGTAGGGCAGCACGCACGCCAAGAGCCGCAGGCATTGTCCAGCCCAGGGGACCAGCCTGCGCGGCATTGATCCAGTTTCTTGGGTTATAGACCTTTAAAAATTGTGCACCAGCAATCTGAGACAACCCTATGGTCGTTACATAACAAGTATCTCGATCAAGTGTTTCATTCATCTCTTTATACACTCGCTGCGGCTTCATGGGGACCTGGTCGTAATCCGTCTTGCGCAGCATGCTCTGCTTTCGATGCTCGCATTCGGCGACCCACTCAGTTTGGTCCGGCAGTCTTCCCTCATTTTTACGTTCTTTTGCGACAGCTAAGAATAATTCCAGAGCATGTTTGGCATCAGAGACAATCGCGAGATCAGGGGCAAATATTCTGCCAATCTGAGTTGGCTCGATGTCCACGTGAATAAACTTGCGTCCCTTGGTATACGTTTCAATCGAGCCGGTATGACGATTGGCCCATCTATTGCCTATACCACAAACGAAATCGGATCTGAGGAAAGTGGCATTCCCATAGCGATCACTGGTCTGAATACCCACTCGTCCCTGCATCAGGCGATGGTCATCTGGTATACACCCCCATCCCATGAGGGTTGGTATTACCGGGACATCTACCATTTCAGCAAACTCCACCAGCAATTCACTGGCATCTGCATTGATGATGCCGCCGCCAGCGACTATCAATGGTCGCTCTGCCTCGCACAACATGTCCAAGGCCTTCTCTGCCTGGGTTCTTGTTACCGCTGGTTTGCTCGGTTTGAGCGAGACGTAGTCATCCGGGTCGAAATCTATTTCCGCCATTTGCACATCGATAGGCAAGTCTATAAGCACAGGCCCGGGACGATCAGAACGCATCAGGTAAATGGCTTTCTGTAAGATTCCCGGCAGTTGTGCCGGCTCCAGAACGGTTACTGCAAGTTTGGCAAGTGGTTTGGCAATTGAAGCGATATCAACCGCTTGAAAGTCTTCTTTTCCCAGCTTTTCCCTGGGGGCCTGTCCGGTGATACACAGAATTGGTATGGAATCGGCGGCGGCCGAATAGATTCCTGTAATCATATCCGTTCCTCCCGGCCCAGAGGTGCCTAAGCAGATCCCAATATTACCATGGGCAGCCCTGGTAAATCCTTCCGCCATGTGGGAAGCGCCTTCCACATGACGGGCGAGGTAGTGCCTCATGCCGCCTATGTGTTTCATCGCAGCATAAAAGGGATTGATTGCTGCACCGGGCACGCCGAAAGTGCAGGTCAACCCCTCTTTAAGAAGAATATGGACCATTGCCTCAACTGTTCTCATCTTGCTCATGAAGTGCACCTTTAGTGGGGTCTGAGTTTGATTTATATGATTCAGTATTTAGTATAATGCTTGTCCTAGGTAGTCAATTTAACCATGCTCTTTGTCTGGCCGACTAAGTAATGGTATGTCAACAATCACTCAATTGCGAAGAGGAAATCATGAAGACACTTGAATTTACCGATGGTGACCAGCTGCCTATTGTTGGTTTGGGAACCTGGAAGTCTACTTCAGACGAGGTCTATGAAGTAGTTAAAGAAGCTCTGAGACTGGGGTACCGTCACATTGATTGTGCCGCAATCTATGGCAATGAACCAGGAGTCGGACGGGCGTTAACGGATTCATTCAATGCGGGAGTAGTAAAGAGGGAAGAGTTGTGGATAACATCTAAACTGTGGAACAATGCCCATGCCCCCGAGGATGTCCAACCAACCCTTGAGAAAACGCTTTCGGATCTCAATCTCGAATACCTCGATCTCTACCTGATGCATTGGCCCATCGCATATAAAAAGAATGTACAATACCATAGCTCAGCCGACGACTTCATACCCATAGAAGAGTTGCCGATCTCCGATACGTGGGAAGCGCTGGAGAAGACAGTGGCTAGGGGACTGTGCAGACATATTGGCGTTTCCAACTTCAGTATCAAAAAGCTCGAGGCACTTCTTCAAACCGCGCATATCAAGCCTGAGATGAATCAACTCGAACTTCATCCGTATTTGCAGCAGCCTGCCATGTTGAAGTTTTGCCAGGAACACTCAATCTACCTGACCGGATATGCTCCGCTTGGATCGTCTGACAGACCGGACCGACTGAAGGTTGATAACGAACCGATTTTATTGGCCGATCCCGTAATCGAAAAAATCGCAGGCCGCAATGGGATAACACCAGCCCAGGTACTCCTTAGCTGGGCTGTTCATCGGGGAACCAGTGTCATCCCCAAATCAGTTAAACAGGAGCGCCTGAAAGAAAATTTGGAGGCCGCACAGCTATCTCTGTCAGGACAGGATTTAACAGAAATTGCTGCCTTAGACAGGCATCGTCGATACATAAGCGGAACTTTTTGGGCTATTGAGGGTGGACCTTATACGCTGGAAAATATTTGGGATGAATAGTGTCCGATTCAACTACGAGTTAGTTACTGCATTGATCAGGCGTGAGTAGGTTATTGATGATAATATGCCAAACACTTCAAATGATTGGCTAAACTGAAGGTCAAGACCCTGTATATTGAGCCGGGCAGCCCGTGGGAAAATGGTTACAACGAATCGTTCAACGGCAAATTCAGAGATGAGCTGCTTAACGGAGAAATTTTTTATACACTGAAGGAAGCACAGATATTGATCGAGCAATGGCGGAACCTGTATAATACCATTCGTCCGCACAGTTCATTACAGTGCCAACCACCAGCACCGCAAGCGGTGCTGGTGAAGCATACGGAATCCGTGCAAGGGAATAGATCAAATGTACTGATTCACTAACTTAGGGGTGGACCGGTTAGGTGGGGCAGGTCATATGAGTGCCACAAGTTGGTTATGATACCTAGTTTGAACAAAGTGATTTAGATTAAATCCTACATATTACGGATTATGAAGAACATCATTTTTGTAGTCGCACTATCCTGTCTCGCTTTATTTCATGTCGCCTCCGATTCCCTGGCCGATACGCCAGTTGCTCTTAATTCGGTCGCCGCAGAGCAAACCCCAGTTCAGCAAGACAATGATACAGCAACCATGCTTGGATCTCTTCTTGATTTGCAGAAGAACCTCCGGGAGCAGATAGATCTGACAAAAAATAAATTGGAGAACAGCACGTCAGAAGCAGAAAAAGAAACACTTGAAAGGGAGATCACCCAACTCGACAAACAGCTTTCGGAAACCATAAATGACTTCGAGCGTATTGCAACGGGTGTAGAACCGGCGCTATTTGCGGAAAAAAAGCCTGAAACATTCAGCTGGAAGAACGAAGTGTCGAGTCTGCTCGAACCGGCAATCAAGGAACTCAAGCGATTTACCATAAGGGCTCGATCAAAATCAAATTTAAAAGAAAAGATAATAGAGCTGAAACTTTTGACGAGTACTGCAAGTGAAGCGGTAGTTCACCTGCAGGAGATTATAGACGAGACTCATGATGATCGGGTTAAAGAAGAAGCGACTGCTCTGCTACCCGAATGGCATAATGTTGAAGAACGACTTCGCAACAAGTTAGAACTAGCTCAAAGGGAATTGGCGAATCTACAAGCCCAGGAAGTTTCTCTGGTTGAAACTTCGAGCCGATCGATGCGGGAATTTTTCAGGAACAGAGGGGTGTATTTGATTATGGCAATTGCCACCTCTGTAACAATCCTAATCGCCTGTCGGCTTCTCTATGGTCTTATCCTCAAACTCTATTTCAGAATGGGCAAGAAGAAGGACCAGCGTTCGTTTCAAATTCGACTGTTGTACGTCATTTTTCAGGTGTTGTCGGTAGTGTTGGCCGTTATCGGTCTGTTTTTTGTTCTCTACCTTGCTGAAGATTGGTTTCTACTCAGCGTAGCAATAATCTTCTTTATCGGAATGTCCTGGACCATCCGTCACGGGTTACCACGGTTATGGCAACAGGGCCGCCTGATGCTCAATGTCGGGTCTGTGCGAGAAAATGAGCGTCTTATTCTTCATGGCGTACCATGGCATGTCGACTCCATCAACGTCTTTTGCAAGCTGGTAAATCCGGCCCTTGATATCGAACTCCGCGTACCCATTGAGGACTTGATCGGCATGGTCTCCCGCCCATATAATACGGCTGAGCAATGGTTTCCCTGCAAGAAGGGTGATTGGGTTGTAGTTAACGGTGCTTCGCGTGCACGTGTGGTGAGTCTCTCTCACGAGCAGGTGGAAGTTGTCGAGCGAGGGGGAAAACGGATTACCTACCCAACCGACACATTCCTGGAAGCATGTCCAGTAAATCTCTCGCGCAACTTCAGACTGAGGGTACCCTTCGGTATCAGCTATAATCTTCAGAAACTTGCTACATCTGAAATTCCTCTGATACTGAAAGATTATTTAATGAAAAGAATGGAACAGGAGGGCTACCAGAATAGTTGCCTGAATCTGCAGGTCGAGTTCTTTCAGGCTAACTCCTCTTCTCTTGATTTGATTGTATTGGCGGATTTAGAGGGACAGGTTGCAGACATTAGCAAGCGTATTGAAAGAGCAATTCAGAAATGGTGCGTTGAATGCTGCACTTTAAATGATTGGGAGATTCCTTTTCCGCAGCTGACTGTACACGGACAAGTTGAAAAACAACAAATTATGAGTTGAATATCAATTCAAGCTGGGCTTTGGGTTCTTGTCAATGAGTAGAGCACTAAACTATGTAGGTGTTTGAACTTATTAATATACCGGCACAATAAATTGCCCTCAAAGTGAACAAATTAAACCAGAGATAATTTTTCCAGACCATGATATAAAAATGTTTAGTAAAGAGTATTATTCCATGCATTTATACACAGAAAAAGTCCTGTGCCCGTTGTCGGCATCTCCCTCTGCAGCAACAGTGTCACCCCCCATCTCGGCAGCCTCATTTTGAGCGATTGTGGCGAGCTCTGTCTCTACCTTTTTCTCGGATCGATTAAAGGAACCTACTTTATGTTTAACCATAGAGGTGACTGATCCCAGTTTTTTACATGTTGCAAGAGTTCCATCATGCCGATCAACAAGTTTGATTTGACTTCCCATTGAGGTAGGTTCAACCCAAGTACAAGATGAGAGTAGAAGCAAAGTTAGAATAGAAAGAAAAATGATATTATTCATTATTTGTTGACTCCTGATTAAGTTAAAAAGCAATTATCAACGGAGATTATTTTAAATACGATGTTGCTTCTAATTCAGTAAGCATATCGTCAATAAAATCGGCTCAGGAAAATCCCACCTTAGCTCCAAGTTGCTGGAGTTCGAACAAATATTCTTCGGACCGATCAAGATAAAAAGACAGTGCCCTGGAAAAATTTTTGCCGACCAGACCGTCTACGAACACCTGGCTTATCTCCTTGTGTCGTTTGAGCACCAGCTGAGATCTGTAGAATATAAGCCATTGTTCCTGGTCCATTCTCTCAACAATATGCTGCAGGGCCTTCCTCGCCCGGGGCTGATACATCCAGAAATACATCAGATCCAGGGCATTGACGATGAGCAGGGTTTCCTGTTCGGATGCATCGCTGTCAAGTGTTTCAAGTACCATTTCCGGGGACTGGAGAATATCGAGCACATCGTCTTCAGGAAAAAGCAGGTCAAGCCGGGAAAACACCGCAAATATCTGGGCGATCTTTGAACGATAGGCTCCCAGACGAGCCTTTATGTTGGCCTGTCTATCGGCAAGGCCCTCTATGACCGCTGCTACACAGTCTGAAGAGAATTTAGAAATGATGGCCGCCCATTTTTGCAGCTCTCCACTGACATCCGGTATGTCTGTTACATGTAGTAATACACCACCGATAACACCATTTAGTAAGATGGCCAGAGGAATAGCCAGGATAGAACGGAAAAGATTGCCGACCGCAGCACTGCGCGGCAGTCCGCGGAAGACATTATGACTGCATATATATAGTCCGTTGGCAACCCCCATAACAGCGTACAGTGTAACCGGGTCGGTCGCGGTCGTAATGCCGAGGCCGCGATCGAGCAACAGGGTTTTGACCAGGTAATCGAGCAGCGGTACGGAAAAACCGGTGTAGAGCAGAGAATCCGATATACGACTCCAGCTTACCATTGAGTTCCAGGGCAATAACGGCGAGCGTCTCAGGCCGCCTCCTCCGAGCACCGACTGAATAATATTGCGGGAAGCGGTTATGCCAAACCAGATGAAGGCCCCGAAATAGGCGAGCAGCCACCAATCTTTGGTAAGAACGAAGGTTAAAAAAGCGGGGATGAGGCCGAATAATACTTTCAAGGTGTTTTTCAGATTCGTATTAAGATACGTCCAGGTGTCCTTTATTTTAGAGCCGGGATAGTGAGAACTAGAATTGTTGCCGTTTTCAATGCCGCCTCCGAGACCGCCCAGCGTGACGACATTTCCGGGACGTCCGGGGTGAATACTCAAGCGGTCAAGGCTCCAGTCCTTCCAGGCCTCTCCTCTGCGGGCACAGGTAAGACAGAGCTGATAGAACCAACCTCTAACCCGCGGTTCACTGTCTTGCCCAAAACGACGATGTACATTTTTAGTGAGAAGCCCGCTCACCGGTATCTGTGAGCGCATTTTTTGGGCCACTTCCTGCCAGACAACCCTTTGGGAACGAGCCGGCAGGGTATCCAACACAACCAGGCCCATACCGTGCTGGAGTTCCGCCCGCCCGGTTGAACTCGTGCCTATCCGGGAGCCGAGTGTCCGTTTTTTATAGAAATAATGGAAATTTTCCAAAGTGAACAAAATATCCAGCAGAGTATTTTTACGATCGAGCAACTGCTGATACTGAACATCGAGGGCGTTTCGATCGGGTTGACCCGTGGCCACCAGATCCAGCTTACTCTTGAGTAGGAGCCTGTCTTCTTCCAGGTCCCAGATGATGGCCCTGATAACCCGTTTGAGGGCGATGACATTGTCATTATTCAGCGCTTCTTGGAGCTCACCGATCAAGGTATAAAAATGGGTGGGGCTTTTGAGGGCGACAGCTTCACCGGCAATGGGACCGGCTGCAGAGAGGCCGTGGGTCATTCCGTGGCTGGCGTCTTTGAGATTGTAGGCTTCCAGGTGATTGATCATACCCTCACAGTCATAAAGCAGTTCCAAGGTATCTTGAATGGAGAGATTGCTCAGGTTAAGGGTGAATTCTGAACTGGAATGAAGAGTGAGCAGTTTCCGCATCAACTCCTTTGGGCTGAAGCGCAATAATTCCGGAACCTTGTCGAGTTGTTGGGGCCGCGAAGGGTCGTGAATGTCAGGATTGCTTGACGGCATGAGATAACGGGTAATGATTGACTCAATATCGTAGTTGCTGATCCTCCTATGAGATTGCTGAAAGTCACTTTTTCCATCATCTGAGCATTTTCCCGCTCCGTTCTTGCCACCAGGACCTTCACGGCTGATTTGCTTCATGATAGTACTGTGGATGAACCGGGCCAGGTGCAGCAGCGACGGCTGCCCGGCTCCGACGAAGGTTAGAAAATCTTGCTTACTCAATGGCTCGATCTTCAGACCCAGATCCTGGTTGAGTAATTTTCGATGGTTGGCATTAAAGGCCTTGAGCACTTTGAAAACATATTCCTGCTGATAAAGTGAGACAGCTCTCCCGAGGGTCATCAGGTTGACGACTTTCTCTTCTTGAAGAAACTTCATGTAAGAGTTGTTGTCTCTAAACCCATGTAATTCCCAAATGAAACGGACATACTTGTCCCGGAAAGGTACCGATAACTCGATACCGACCTGAATATGTATATCGAGTATAGAACCAGCTTCGATCAATTCCTCTATTATCTCCGGGTTGACAAAATTATAGTAGACCACTGTCAGGTGCCGGATTCCCTTTATCCAGGCATCCATGACAAGATGCGTTGGTGATTTTCTCCCTTTAGTGCTGGCATCGTGGACATGGTTATCAAAAGCGAACTGGCTCCAGTCCTCAGGCATCTCTAATAAGTGAAATTTGGCCAGCTGTTTTCTCACCAGGCGCGGTGTACCGGTGGAAACCAGTCTGAAATCGTGGGCCAGTTCAAGCTGCTGCCTCGTGTTGCCGTGGCTGCGCAGCAATTCCTTCATGATCTGAGTCAACACCCGTGCGGTATTTTTCTGATAAAAGATTTTGTCGGCAAGCAGTACCTCATCGCGCAGGGAACGCAGAGCCTTAAGACGATTACTGCTTATTCCGGTGACAAAGGTGTCGAGCATGCTGGCAATCGCATAGGCAATCCGCAGTGCTCTTGAAGCAGCCATTTCCTTAATGCCCTGAGGGTGCATGTGTTCGACCAGCAATGAACGCAGCGTATGCGCCGCACTGCCGCGTTCCATGATATCATTTACGATACCCAACAGCTGGTAGTCTTTCTTATCGAAATAAATGCTCGATGGTTGCCGCATAAACGTTGCAAGGGTTAATTTTGAGACAAATAAAACCCGATGGGGAATTAAGATCTATAATGTAAAACAGAGATACTATAAATTCACTAGATTAGGAAATTCTGAAAAATTACAGCAAGCCCCAGGAATGCCAGAAAGGCCATAACATCAGTTATCGTCGTCAGAATAATGCTAGAAATCTGAGCCGGATCTATTTCCAACCAAGGATTGCCTTACCAAATTTCAATTTAAGCGACATCTTCCCTTACTTTACCTTAGTTCCTGATAAGGTTGGAAGCGGCACAAATGCTCCTAACGAGAGGGTTCCGCCGGCAAGGTTAGATTTTCAGAAAAATTGGGGCGCGAGGGTGATCCCACTAACCTCACTTCTGCAAAAGAGATGTCTGGATTAAGGTTCTTCTTTGTGCGTCGTCAGATCAAATCTGAACTAATTCAC